>Ga0307376_10002972_pt1 | contig 16076 bp, 8 predicted proteins | sample TR2MG_FD_202536 | JGI IMG/M metagenome (GOLD analysis project Ga0307376, IMG submission 202536) | Soil microbial communities from Risofladan, Vaasa, Finland - TR-2 | ecosystem: Environmental > Terrestrial > Soil > Coastal area > Acid sulfate soil | place: Finland: Risofladan, Vaasa | collected...
TTACTGTGCTACCTGGCACCAGTGGCCTGTTGCACAATAATGGCATGGTTTCAAGTGATGTTGCCGATCCGAATAACTCGAATAACCTGGCCACGACGAGAACGGCCGTGGAGGCACAGGCAGACCTGGTGATCAGCAAAACGGACAGCCCAGACCCGGTGGTTGCCGGCGGGTTGCTGAGTTACGAAGTGACAATTCGCAACGATGGGCCATCGACGGCGATCGATACAGAGTTGACGGATTCGTTACCGGCTGAGGTGACCTTCATCCAGGCGACGGTATCAAATGGCGCCGGGACTTGTGTCTTGCTGGAGGTGCCGCCTAATACGGTGTCGTGTGACCTTAATGACCTGAACCCGGCCGAGTTCGTCAGCGTCATTATCCTGGTCCGGGTGAAACCTTCGGTGCCTGATGGCGCGACGATCAGCAATACGGCCACGGTCTCTTCGGTAGCGTCTGACCCGAATCCGGGGAATAGTTCGGCAACCCAGGATACGTTGGTGTTCACCGAGGCTGATTTAGAGGTCCTGAAGGAAGGCCAAATCGATACAAGTAACCCATCTCTGACAGTGATATATATGATCGATACGATCAATCACGGGCCTTCGGATGCCGAGGATGTGGTGATGGTAGATAGTTTGCCGCTGGACTACAAGAAGGTGGAATACCAGTTTGACACAGGAAACGGGGCGTGCAGTTATGAACAGACGGCGCACCAGTTGACGTGTGACTTTGGCAAGGTTAAGGCGGGGGAAACGGTTTCTATCAAGATCTATGTGAAGATCAAGGGCAGCGTCGGGGTGATCAGCAACTACGCGGATGTGACGACAAGTAGCTCCGACCCGGACCTGACAAATAACACGGCCAGGAAGGATCTGCGCATTCACGGCTAAAATTAGTGGGGACGACGGGCAATCGGCCGGCCGGACATCACCAGCGTCCGGCCGGCTGCCATCGTGAACCGCCGGACCTTAGTTTAAAGCCAACCGGCTATAGTTTGGCGGGGGCAGGCTGGGCGGATAATAGTGATAGAATTTGGGGGCCGCCAACCGGGCGCTTACCGTTCATCGTTAGCGACTCTGAGCCGACATCGGATATAATAGCCAGAGCCAGTTCCATCAAGCACACAGGTCCTACGTATTATTACAGGAGTTGTCCGTGACTACTGATATCGCCCTTGTCCTGGCTATATTAGGTATTGCCATTATTCTGTTTGCAACAGAAAAGCTACGGGTGGATCTCATCTCGATGATGGTCCTGCTGTCGCTAATTCTCACCGGCTTGCTGACAGTTGAAGAAGCCATCTCCGGTTTTTCGAACCCGGCTGTCATTACGGTGTGGGCCATTTATATTGTCAGCGAAGCCCTTTTTTTTACCGGGGTGGCCGATTATATAGGCCAGCGGATCTTACAGGTTTCGGGCAAAAGTGTGGCCCGGTTGACGGCCGTACTCATGTTGACGGTGGGGGTCATGTCGGCATTTATGAATAATATCGGGGCAACGGCTGTCCTATTGCCGGCTGTGGTGGCTATCGGCCGGAAGATTAATGTTCCCGCGTCAAAATTGTTGATCCCCCTGGCTTTTGGCTCCTTGTTGGGTGGGGTAACAACTTTAATAGGTACGCCGCCTAATCTGCTAGTAAGTTCGGCGCTGGCGGCGGCTGGTTTCGAGCCGTTTAGCCTGTTCGACTATACCCCGATGGGGCTGATCGTGATGACCAGTGGCATTCTCTATTTTGTGTTCATAGGCCGGCGCCTGCTACCTGACCGGCAAACATCCGGGGCGGATGATTTGACGGCCGATTACAAACTGCGTAACTATCTCACCGAACTGAAGGTGTTGCCAGATTCGGAGCTAATCGGCAAGACGATTGTTGAATCACAGCTAGGCGAGGATTACGATCTGACAGTCATGGGCATGATGCGCGGCGGTCGGGTCCGGCTGGGGGTGTTGCCCAATGCTCACATTGCGGCCGATGATATCCTACTGATCAAAGGATCGATCACCCATATACTTGATGTACAGGACCAGCTCGGGGCCAAAATCGATCCCCATATGCGCCTGAGTGAATTGGACCTCAATTCTCCGGAAGCGTCGGTGACGGAAGTGGTCATCAGTCAATTGGCGAATTTTGCCGGAAAGACGTTGAAGCAGATCGACTTTCGAGCCAAATATGGCCTGACAGTGTTGGCCATCTGGCATAGGGAAGAATCAATTGTCGGCCGGTTGGCGGAGACACCCATCGAATTGGGCGATGTGTTGCTTCTGCAAGGGCGGAGGGAACGACTCAATTACTTGCGACGAGATTCGGCCTTCCTGGTCCTGGGACCGGTAAGTATGGAATACCGGCGAGTTAAAAAAGCGCCGATTTCGCTCATTATTTTTGCGGGCATGATTTTGCTGGTGTCGACGGGGGTGCTGCATATCGCCACGGCGGCCGTGTTGGCAGGGATGTTAATGGTCCTGGTCGGCGTGTTAACTATGGACGAAGCTTATCAATCCATCGAGTGGCAGTCGGTGTTTTTAATCGCCGGCATGTTGCCGATGGGCATCGCCATGGCCAAGACGGGCACGGCCCAATACATATCGGACCTCATTATCAATATGGTCGGCGACCTGGGACCTCAGGCGATCATGATCGGTTTGTTTGTGCTCACGACGATCATCACCGAGTTTATGTCCAACGCGGCCGCGGCGGTGCTGGTTGCGCCTATTGCCATCAGTTCGGCTATCACCCTGGGCATCAACCCCCAGGCGTTCGCCATGGGTGTGGCCATCGCCGCTTCCAATTCGTTCCTGTTCCCCATTGGCCACCAGGCTTCGGTCCTGGTTTATGGTCCCGGCGGTTACCGCTTCTTTGATTACACCAAGGTCGGTCTACCGTTGACGCTGCTGATCTGGCTGTTATTGATTATTTTCTTGCCAATGATATGGCCTTTTTAGGATAGCTTGAGGGATCAGGGGGCCATCTTTTTTTGGAAAAGCGCGGATACGTAGAGTCGTAGGTCACTTGAGGGCATGGTGTAGGTGTAATAATCGCAAGATCGCAGCTCAAACTGCTCCCCCAGTAGGTCAACCAGTCCGGCCTCATCATAGTTAACGACATCGAGGCCGCTACATTTAACAGCGCCGCCGACGGCAAAGGCGGAGATAAGGGCATAGCCGCCCGGCCGGAGAAGCTGTTTGAGCATCTTGACGTAAGCCTGCTGCTGGCTTTCCCCAGTCATGAAATGCAGACAGGCACGGTCGTGCCAAAATAATATTTTCCCAATTTCCAACGCAAGCGGCGGATTGGTAATATCAGCGGTGATCCATTGGACCTGGGCTGCTCTTTCTTCACCCAATCTATCTTGAAGGCGTTCCAGGGCAACCTGGCTGATATCCAGGGCGATGATGTTTTGATAACCGGCCGCCAGTAGATGATCAACGAAAGTGGTGGCCCCGGCGCCCACATCCAGGATAGGCGCATCCTTTTCCAGCGAGCACTGCTCCAGAAAATCTATTGAAACGGCCGGATAGGCCTCATACCAGCCGAGTTGGGTGATTGCTTTCGAGGAATAAACTTTGTTCCAATGTTGCTTGTAACTCTGGGCCATGGGCTGATCCTTTCACTCGTTCCACATCTTCCTCGACACAGATCACGATATCAGAATTCTATTATTTATGATAGACGACTATGGTGCAGTTGGTCAATGTTGAGAGGCACTAGGACCGGGTCTTGGTCGCAAAAGGTTGGGAAAAGCCTCCCTATAGAATGTCTATTTGTCGGGAGGGTTCAATAAAATTATCGGATACAGTCGGTGATATCGAGTAAGGCCAATATGACCGGAATAGCGGTGATTTGATTGGATTTGTCATCCACCTTGACCTGTCCCAAGACCAACTCATTGTCTGCGGCCCAGGCGCTTACCATGTGTATCGCTGCTTTGCCCAGGGTTTTGTCATAGGAATGGCGCACTTTCTTGCCGCCAACAGCAACGGCCTGACCATCTGTTACTTCAAAAACGGCTTGTACCCAGGACAAGAAGCATGTTTGGAATTGCTCTGGGTCCAGGCAACCACTCGGCCAAAGGTGTCATGAGACGGTATACTGTTTCTCAGGTCCAGAAATCGACTCAACCAAGCCTGCTTGTTGGAGCCAAACGATTCGACATCTGTCCAGGTTTCCGCGCCAGCTATGATAGCGCAGAGGGCAATCGTGATGATGTCAATGAGCGGATAATCGTTCAAGAAAGTACGCCGAGGGTCTTGCAGATCAGCAAAGTGCGCGGAAATCGCAGGTGGTTTCTGTGTTTTTGGTGCGGACTTATCCTTTTTCCCGTTTTTGGGAGAAGGATAAGTCAAGTCGCCTATCTTGCGAAACTTAATATGCGATTGCCCTGGGCATGATCGTCTCCTTGTTATGATTGAATGAACAAAAGCACTTTATCTCGAGGGCGGATGGCTGTCAATCATGGGTACAACTGCCTGGCCAGTGCGACAGCCCGTCATTTTTTTGCCGTTTTCTGCACGTAGACCCGCTGGCCTGCCGGAATCTCCTCCCGTCGATAATCCCACCAGAATGGTCGACAAATATCTGCCGAAAGCGGCCGCGGCCGCCTTCACCGGCGTACAAAACAACACGGCCGCCACTGCTCCATAGGTGGCGATGACCAACACTTTTTGGCTGGCGTCAGGGTAGATGCTATTATAGCAGACAGAATCTTGGGATTATTAAGTATGGTTCGTAACCAGCGCCATTGCTAGGTGTGCCTATTTCTTCGCCCGCGGGGGAACTGGCAAACGCTTCAGTAGCCAAAAGTGTTGCACAAAAACCAACCATGGATTAGTTACCTCACCGTCGTTGTCATAGGCTTCGTTGCAGCACAGCCCTTCTTGCGAGGCATTCCCAAGGGCCTTGATACGATGTTTCACCTGATGCGAGCGGTGCAGCTAGACGAGCTAATCCGTCACGGCATTTTCTTTTCCAGATGGGCGCCTGACCTGGTCTACGGCTACGGCTACCCCATCTTTAATTACTATCCCCCATTGTCCTACTATTTTGTCGAGTTGTGGCACCTGTTGGGCTTCGATCTTTCTACTGCCTTCATCATCGCCTTCATAGCCACGTTTGTAGGCGCTTCCTTTTTTTCGTACTTGTGGGTTCAAGATATTTTTGACGATGGGACGGCGTTGGTGGCGGCGGCCATGTATGCGTTCGCGCCATACTTGATGATCAACGCGCTGCAGCGCGGTGCGCTGGCCGAACAGATGGCTCTGGCTCTTTTGCCTCTTTGTCTCTGGACGTTTCATCGGCTGATCACTATCCGCCACCGGAAATACGCCTTATTCGCCCTCCTTTCTTATACGGCTATCATCCTCGCGCATCACGTGACGGCTTTGCTCTTCACGCCGGCCCTGGCCGTCTATATATTGATTTGTGCTGGCGCAACATCGGGAGTCGCGGACCGTGGCTGGCAGTACGCCGGCCGCAACGCCGTCCGAGCACTGATGGTCATTGCCTTGGGATTGGGCCTGACCGCCTTCTTCTGGTTACCGGCCCTTTGGGAACGCGACTTGGTACAGATGCGTCAGGCATTTGGCCCACTGGTCTTTAATTACGATAAAAACTTCCTTAGTCTAGGCGATGTATTTGCCCTTCCCCCTAACATCGATTCGAAGCTGGTCAATCAGAGTGTGCCAATCAGTTTGAGCCTGATTGCTGTGCTGGCCGGCCTGCTCGGCATCGTCAGAATCCGACAGAATGATCTTAGCCGGTATCAGCGCGTTCATCTCATCTATGCTGTGTTGGTCGTGGCGGGCTGCGTATTCATGACCCTGCCACTCTCGTCGGCGTTGTGGGCGTCATTCCCATTGCTTGAATTCCTTCAGTTTCCCTGGAGATTCCTGGGGGTAGGGACACTTGCCCTGGCATTCTTGGGAGGGGCCGGCGCTGGCATGGTAATGAACGCGCCTGTGATGAAAAGAGTGCGTCCCGCAGTACCTGGCATTCTGGTCCTGCTTTCAGTTGTTTATGCCATCCCATGGCAATTCATGGATTATTATCCAGCTATGGATTCTGTCTCAGTTGTCGACAGTGTCCGTTACGAAGTTGAGTCCGGACTCATCGGCACCACCTCTACCGGCGAGTATCTACCACGATCTGTCACGAGCCTACCTCCTTTCGATCCGACAGCCGTTTCGCCAGAGCGTGAGCGACTGAACCGTGCTGCTCTACCAGACTCTGTACGATTATTGGCCGCCCGCTACGAACCGCTGAATTATGAACTTGAGCTGACCGGGAGCGCCGCGTTTCCGGTGGTTTTCAATACGTTCTATTTCGAAGGTTGGACTGCCAAAATAGACGGACGGCCGGTGGAAATCAATCCGACGACGCCTCATGGATTGATCGGCGTGGAAGTGCCGGCTGGGCAACATACGCTGACCATCGAGTTCCGGAACACGCCAGCACAAAGATTGGCTAGCATTGTCTCTGTTCTGACACTTCTCACAAGCCTGGCCGTACTCATCCTTGTTCCCAGAGCTTCCCTGGAGCCACGACCCCTTTCGCGAGGGCATGAGGTAAGGTCACAAAGCCTGGTTGCCCTGCTATTGGTGCTGGTAATAGCGGCCGTTAAGTTTAGCTACCTTGACGTGCAGGAGACCTTTTTCCGGCACACGATGTTTGATGGCACGGAAGTGGCCGGCATCGATCACCCAGTCAAAGCGAATTTTGATGACCAGCTCGCGCTGTTGGGCCTGGACATGCCCCAGCTGGTCAATTCTGGGGAGAATCTTGAATTTGCCCTCTACTGGCGCATACCTCAAGCGATAAGCGACGAACTGAGTGTCAGTGCTGTCCTGGTCGACGCAAACAGCACCTTTGTGGGGCAAAGCGATCATCAGCATCCTGGTACTATCCCGACAACACGCTGGCAGCCCGACCAGTATGCCAGGGATAGCCATGCAATAGCGATTAGGCCAGGCACGCCACCCGGTGAATACACGCTGCTGATTACGGTCTATCACTATGGTCGACCGGACGAGCGCCTCAATCTGCTCGACGAAAACAAGGTGCCTATCGGCCAGAGTTTTGCTGCTGCCCAGGTCCAGGTTGGGCGGCCTGACACGCCGGCCGGAGTCGATGAGATTGACCTGCAGCAGCGGGCAGACGTGGACCTGGGGAATGGTCTCTCATTGGTTGGCTATAGCCTGCTGCCAGTGCCGCTGCAAGCGGGTCATCCCGTCCCGCTGGTTTTCGCCTGGCGAGCGACGCAAAAGCTACCGGCGGAGATGGAACTACAATTCGGCCTGACAGATGATCGGGGTCAACTGACCAGCATTTCGACCGAACCGCCCGTGCCAGGCTATGACACCACTCACTGGCTCGACGGCGATGTGTGGAGAGCGGAGCATCACCTGCTACTGCCGGCGGCACTGGCCACAGGTTTCTACACGCTCACGCTTCGTTCGGCAAACCAGCCCCCAATCTACCTGGATAGGCAGCAGGTGGTTGCTCCGCAGCGGACTATGCAGGAGCCAGAGATCGATTTTCCACAGCCAGCCACCTTCGGCCGCCTGGCTCAGCTCGTCGGATACAGTCTGCCGCAAGAGGCGCAGGCGGCCGGTGATCGGGTTCCAATAACGCTTGTCTGGCGGCCGATCTCCGAGACGCCGGCCAGCTACAAATCATTCGCTCACCTGGTGGATGCTAGCGGCCGGCTGGTCGTCGGAAGCGATATGATCCCCGGCGATTGGCAGCGCCCGACGACTAGCTGGATCGCAGGCGAATATGTCACCGATCATCATGATCTGGTGCTGCCCCTAGATCTGGCGCCGGGCAGCTATCATGTTTTGGTAGGGCTTTATGACGTCGACTCCCTGGAGCGGCTGCCGTTGGAAAAGGGCGGCGATGCGGTTACTTTGTCACAGTCAATTGATATTGCGGTCAAGTAAGCCAGCCAGGTCGCCTATGTTCGGACACAGGCTTTTCAACCGGTTCTCGACGCTCCTGTTCACCCTGGCCCAAAGCCAACCTCCGATTGGGCGGGTACATTGAATGATGGCTAGTTCTCCGGAACAGACAACGCCCGTACCTGAACTTTACGTGAAAACCCTCGGCCGTTTTGCCGTTTCGATTGGCGGCGAGCGGTTGGCCGACAATGTCTGACCGTGTTTTTAGACACCTGAAACAGTTTGCTGATTGGTCTGTTGAAAGGGCTTAACTTCGCCAACTTCCTATAATAAGTTTGAATGGATTTCAGGAGTTGAAAATCCGAATCGCGCTGCAAATTTGTCCGTCTCTCTGCTTTCATGTGATAGTCAAAATAACTGGTCTACTTATTCAAAGTATAGAAAACTCTGCGATGAACGTTTTTTTATACCGTTTTTACGGTAGCATGAAAACAGACGCGCCAGAAACTCTTTTCGAAGAGTCATCCATCCAGCAGGCTGATGTGGACAGAAATGTCCGTTATCGAAGCTGAAAACAGAAAGTTGCTGATGTTGCCCAGACTTATCTTGAGCTTTTGGAACTGATGGGGAGAGCCTAGAAGGAGAATGAAGCAGTCACAGTAAAACCCAAACCTTTGACCTCACGGATGTGAACCCTAAGAACCGAGATCGAGTCGTTAATGCCATTCTACTCGAGCATAATTTAGATAATAAGTCAAGTGTCCAATTGAACATTGGAAAGACAGGTTGAACAGACCTGGACCAGATCACTGATAAGCCCGGCCGGTTAGGTATGTGTAACCGATTAGATACCGGGTTCAAGTCATCGCCAACGCTGAACGGTAAGCACCTGGGGCAAGCCTTGGCAGGAAGTGCTTAGGTTCAACCTAGTGTATCCGAGGTCTGAGTTCAATTCGATAGAACAACAAAGCCCCAACATAATTTATCCGATATACACCAAGCAGCCGGGGCAACAAGCTCGAGTACGAGGTCCTCAAGAAGCGTAGCTTGTGCCTCAAGGTAGATTCATCCGATGTCCCCGAGCTACTGAGTCCGGTGTGATGACGGCTTGAACGCCTCTAACCGGTATTCTGTCAGTAGGTCTCAGACAGCCAGCATACGGTTCGAGTCATAGAAGGTTTGTTGGCGAATCAAGCTCCATAATACATGTAAAGTCTTGTTCATGACCACGCCCAAGGCTTGCTTGCCAGTGAGTGGATTACGCTTTCGCTGTTGCAGCTGTTGGTACAACTGAGCGAATGCCGGGTCCTGCTGAATCTGACGTAAGGAAGCAAAGTACAAAATAGTGCGCAGACGAGGTCGACCTTTACGCGACATAGGTGTGGCGCTGCGCGTCTTGCGACCGGAAGGGTTGGGCTTCGTCCATATGTTTCTAAGCCGGTAACTTTCCTCGCTGCCAGGGCCAGGCGTGAACGGTGAGGTTGCGCCATTGGAAGAAGAGCAGGGCCAGGAGGAAGAATACCAGGGCGACAGCCAACAATATTAGAAGATCGCTGGCGTGGGGACCATTGAGTAGAACATTGGCCGTGGCATCAAGATAATAGTGAGGGAAGAAAGGCTGGATGGTTTCCAACGAAGTGAGCAGACCGGCCAGGTTGTTGCCGAAGTAGCTGAGCAGGAAAACGGCCGTGGTCAGCAAGGCGGCGATGCGCCGGCTGGGAGCGAAGGCGCCAAAGAAGAAGCCGATCATAGCGGTGGCTAATACGAGGGGCCAGGCTGCAATTACAGCCAGAAAGAAGTCCCATGGGGTGACGATGGTATCAACCTGGCCAGAGATCATAGCCAGGCTGCCCGCGGAAACAACGCCGATGATGAGCAAGACCAGGAATAGGGCGATGCCGGTGGCGATGGCTTTGGTGGCTACAATCTGCCAGCGGGGTACGGGCAGGGTGACGATGAGTTCCAGCCGGCCGTCGTCTTCTTCGCCGGCCAGGGTGCCAGTACTGTTGATGATGGCATAGATGCCGACAATCACCGGGGCGATGTTGATGACCGTTGACGCGGCATATCCTTCGAAGTCAGCCATGCTGATGCCCATGGCCTGGTAGATAGCGAGATCCATCAACTCTTCAAAGCTTTCCATCTGCTCGGCGAATTGCGGCCAGATGGTAATGTACATCAAGGGTAGCAAGGAGATGCCTATGCCCCAGCCGAGGATGCCGTTGCGGCGAAAACGTAGTTCTTGTAGTAGTCTAAACATGATTGCCTCCATTGTTTTTGCCGTAGTAGGCCAGGAAGATCTCTTCCAGGGTGACAGGGATGGTGTCAATGTCGATTAAACCGAAGGGCAGGGCGATGGCCAGCACTTTTTCCAGGTTGTCGCGGATTTCTAAACTGACGCTGACCTGGTCCCGGCCGGTTTCGGTAACCCCGGGAATGTTGAAAGTATCGGCCGGGGGCATGTTGGCGAAAGCGAGACGCAGCCGCTTAAATTGTTGGTGAGTCAGGTCTTCTATCCGTTCGATGGCCACCAGCTTGCCTTCGCGGATGATGCCCACCCGATCACAGACGGCCTGGGCTTCGGGCAAGATGTGGGAGGAGAAAAAGACGGTATGACCTTCATCCTTAACCTCGCAGACCATTTCCAGGACCGTCTGTTGGACCAGGGGGTCCAGGCCGCCGGTCGGTTCGTCCAGCACCAGCAATTCGCGTTTATTCATGAAAGCGGTGACGACGCCCACCTTTTGTTTGTTGCCCCGGGAAAATTCCCGAATTTTACGGGTGGTGTCTAGATTGAGCCGGTCGGCCAGGCTCTTCCAATGATCGCGGTCAACATCATGGCCGAGCATGGAGTTGTACATCCTGAAGAAGTCGCTAGCCCGCATATTACCGTACAGGCTCAACTCGCCGGGCAGGTAGCCAACTCGCTGGCGGGCGGCGACGCCTTCTTTCTGGCAATCCAGGCCGAACATGCGGGCTGTGCCGGCGGTGGGGCGGATAACGTCCAGCAACACTCGTTGAGTGGTGGTTTTCCCGGCCCCGTTTGGACCGAGAAAACCAAACACCTCTCCTTTTTCAACCCGCAAATCAACATCGGTGATTCCCAGGTGACGGCCGTAGTATACAGTCAATCCTTCGGTTTCGATCACATACTCAGTCATAGTGCTCTCCTAGGTTTTCAGGCACCCTTTGGTGCTCGATGAACCTTCTTTCATTGGGTGCCTGGAACAGTTCAGGGCAACATTCTCCAAGCATACAAATAGCCGTCATTTTCTCCTGACTTGGAGCAGTCCAAGGATATCCAAAGCCTGCATCAAGCAACAGAATGAAAAATAGGCGTTAGTATCCTAACTACTATCACTTTACTCAAGTTTTCATGGCTTGTCAATCCCACTTGGACACAAGAGTATAGCCAGCTGATCAGTCGAGATCATAACTTATAACCCAGGCATATTTCCACGTTTAGAGAGTGATCATTGCCACTATTACATATAAGCGGCTGATCAACCGGCACCGTTTATTATTGAATAGGCGAAATGGATCCGGCCTGGAACCAGGAGACACCCCACTGATCACTCCGCCAGCGGCCGTGCACGAGCAAGGGCAGCCCTGGTTCCGGGGTCGTTAATCCTTCGTCGCCCCTGACGGTGAGGTAGGTTTCCTGATCGCCCAGAAAGAAGCCGGGGCCGCCGGTCCAACCGGGCAGGCGAACGCCGAGAATGGAGCAGGGTTTGTTTTGGGGAAAGCCCTCGCTCAGCATTTGTTTGATGGAGAGTGTGTTAACCGGCGCCTTTTCGACCAGGTCCAGGGGATGGACGGTGATGGGCTGGCCCAGGATATGGGTTTCCCAGCGCAAACGATCGGCCGGGGATTCGGCCGAGGATCCGGCCGGGGGATCGACCTGGACAAAGTCGAAGGTCATCTGCTGGGTGGCGCCGGCCCGAGTGGCCAGGTCGGCCTGGGCCAGGAGCGCAGACCGATTGGATCCTAAGCCGTCTAAGCCGCCGCACTGAATCAGGTGGCGTAGTTCTTTCTTTTGTAAGGGAATACGGCCGACCAGGTCAGCCAGGTCGGAAAAGGGCGCTTCTTTTCGACTGCCAATGATGGCCTTGACTGTCTGCCGCCGAAGCTGGCGAACCTGGGCCAATCCCAACCACAGGATTGGCGACAACGGTATTTGGTATTTCGATCGGCCGGTACCGGGGGCTGCTTCATAAGATAAGGTAAAGTGCTGCCAGCTATGATTGATGTGGGGCGGCCGGATGGCAAAACCTAGCCGGGTCGCTTCGGCCATGTAGACGGCCGGGTGATGGAAACCGCCCCAGCCGGCCAGACGGGCGCAGAGAAAGGCTTCGGGCCAATGGGCTTTGAGGTAGGCGCAGCGATAGCTGACATCGGCGTAGGCCGTGGCGTGGCCGCGATTGAAGCCGTAACCGGCGAAGGCCAGGACTTGCCCCCAGAGCGTTTCGGCTTGTTCGGGTAAAAAGCCAGGTCCATCAGGAACCGGCCGGCAGCAGCCGGCGACAAAATCAGCTTGCATGGCGGCCATCTCTTCGGCTTGAAATTTGCTCATACCGCGGCGCAGGTGGTCGGCTTGTTCCCAGCTCAGGCCGGCTATCTCGGTGGCCAGTCGTAAGACCTGTTCCTGAAATATCAGGACGCCCTGGGTGGCCGATAGAATGGGCACCAGGGTCGGGTGAAGATATTGAACCTTTTCTTCGCCGCGATAACGGCGGATAAAGGTCTGGGCCATGCCGCCGGTGGCCGGGCCTGGTTTAAAGAAGGCGTTAGCCACAGCCAGGTCGAACAAGTTGTGGGCCCGGAGCTGGCGGAGGGTGCGGCGGGCGCCGGCCGATTCGCACTGAAAAACGCCGATAGTGTCGCCCTTTTCCAGCAGCCGGGCGGTTTCGGGATCGTCGAGGGGAATCTGGGCCAGCCGGAAATCGGGATTGTGGAAGCGGCGCACCAAATCGACCGTGTCGGCTAAGACAGTCAGGGCGCGAATGCCCAGGAGATCTAATTTGGGTAGGCCCAGGGCTTCGATATCGCGGTAGTCAAACTGGGTGATTAAAAAGCCCTTGGGGGCATATTGGACGGGCACGTGATCGGTGAGCGGGCCAGGGGTGATGACAAGCCCGCCTGGGTGGATGCCAAGGTGGTGGGGCTGGCCGACAAGGCTGCTGGCGGCCAGCAGGATCTCTTGATGGCGGGGATCCTTTAGCTCAGCAGCCAGGTCGGACACCGTCCTGCTGTCGCGCCGCCGGGGGTCGGGATGCCAGCCCCGCGGGAGTTGTTTGGCCAGCTGGCTGATTTCTGGTTCAGTCAGGCCGAATGCTTTGGCGGTGAGACGGACGGCTGATTTTGGCCGCAGGGTATTAATGGTGGCCACCAGGGCGACCCGGTCGGGCCCATAGGTGTGACGCACGTAGGCCAGCACCTCATCACGGCGGCGGCTGCAGAAGTCGAGATCGATATCGGGCGGGTTGGCCCGGGCAGGGTTTAGGAACCTTTCGAAGAGCAAGTCGTTGGCGATGGGATCGACGGTGGTGATGCCGGTGCAGTAGGCCACCAGTGAATTGGCCACGCTGCCCCGGGTGCTGACCGGTATCTCCTGCTGGCGGGCGAAGCGGGTAATATCGGCGACGATGATAAACAGGGGCGTGTAGCCAGAGCGGTTGATGGCGGTTAATTCAACCTCCAGGCGTTCACGGACAGGAATGGGTACGCGGGGGCCATATCGGGCCAGCAGCCCGCTTTCGGCGGCGACGGCCAGGGCATCCTCTGGCGTCTGTCCCTGCGGCAATCTGAGGGCCGGCCAGATGGGGCGGCCGTCGGGCAGGGCAGCCTGGCAACGGCCGGTGATGTGGCCGATGTGTTCCAGAGCTTCGGGGAAATCGCTGAAACGGGCGGCCATTTCGCCAGGGGTAAACCAATGGTAACCGCCACTGTCTTCTGAGATTTCTTCCAGAGAACAGTTGCGCTCAATCGCTTGCAGCAGCCGCAATTTGGAGCCGGAACCTTGTTCTAGATAGTAGACCGGTTGCAGGGCGACAGGGGGCAGGCCGAAGCGCCGGCCGAGAGTGAGGATTTCGCGGGCTATTTCGGCGTCACCGGCTTGTCCCAGTTCCAGGGCCAGGTAGGCGCTTTCGTCGAAGATGCCGCCTAGACGGGCCACGTAGCGGCTGGCTGCGGCCAGGTCACCGGCCTTCAGCAATTGATAGAGGTCGCCTCTGCGTCCGCCGCTGAGGCAGATGAGCCCCTCGGCATTGGCCCGTAAATCATCCCAGCCTACCCCTGAAACGCCGAAGGTATTCCGGCCTGGCTGGCCCTGAAGATGGCTAGAAAGGCGACAGAGGGAACGATAGCCGGCCGGACCTGTTGCCAGAAGGAGTAGCCGGCCGTCGCCAAGGGAGGAGGCGGCGCTGATCAGCAGATCATCCTGATCGAAGGCGGTGGATACGGCCATGCCCAGAATGGGTTGAAGGCCGGTCGCCCGGCAGGCTTTGTCGAAGGATACGGCGCCGTAGAGAACATTACTATCGGTCAGGGCCAGGTGGCTCAAGCCGTCGGCCGCGGCTCTTTCGACCAGCTGCTCGACTGAGGCAGTGGCGCCCAGCAGAGTGAAGTGGGAGTGCACCTCGAGATGGGTGAAGGAGTCGGGCAAGCCAACATTGGTACCGGGAAAAGGCATGCGGCGATCATAAACAACCCGGCCGGGAATCGCAATGTTATGACATCTGTCATGTAGAAATGTAGGTGATCGTCACTTGACCAAGTTGGCATGAAATTGGGATCATAGTGGTGAATCATAAGATGATGTTAAAAAGTGGTTTTCAGCGCCTGGATTCTGAATGGTTTAAGTCTGAAAGTGAAGAGTAAAAGAAAGCATCACCTTCATAATCAAGAAGCCAACTCAAGATGAGTGGTCGTGGAATGTAAAATAATTGATTTAATGTTGTACATTGTCCAATGTGTATTGACCAATGTACATCGACCAAGGATGTAGGAGGAAGCTATCGTGAAAACATTTGCACAAGATCTCCCCACAATGTATGGAGATCATCATGTGGTAGAAGTACGACGTATCTTAATGGCGTTGCCTGGCGTGGAGGATGTTTACGCCAGCAGTAGTTATCAGATGGTCGAAGTCGAATATGACGAGACTAGCCTAGATCCGGTTCAGATTGAAGCCACATTAAAGGAAGCAGGATATCTGGGCGAGATGGCAGTGCCTGTGGAAAGAGGCGTATTGCAAGGCCAGACAAATGGCAACAAACCTTTTTTTAGGACCACAGCAGCCTATGAGCAGACCGGCCGTGCGGTGAGTTTTACGCAAAAGGTGCCGTTCTCAGGACGGGCACTGTGGCCTTGTCCAGGCATGGGTCCCGTGGCTCAAAGCATTGAAAAAATCGAAGAGGAGGCGAAATAATTATGGCCAGGAAAAAGAGAACGCCAGAAGAGCAATCCATCGATCCGGCAGCCCAAAAGATGTTGATTTATGCCGAAGAATTAGGCATATCGACAGCCTTTAGCCGGGCGGACAATATGACCGCCTGTAATATCGGATCGGCGGGGATGTGTTGTAAATTATGCGGCATGGGACCATGCCGGCTGACCAAGGACGGCCAGACAGGCGTCTGCGGGGCGACGATTGATACCATCCAGGCCCGCAACTTGATCCGGGCCATCGCCGCGGGTAGCGCGGCGCACTCGGATCATGGGCGCGATATGGCCTTCACTCTCAAAGCGGTGGCAAACGGCACCGCAGAAGGGTATACCATCCGCGATGTAGCCAAGCTACGCCGGACAGCGGCCAAATATGATGTCCCCATCGAAGGGCGTACACCCCTCGAGATCGCCGATGAGCTGGCCGATTTGTTCATCTCTCAATTTGGCCAACAACGGGGCGAAATTGCGATCATCAAAGGCGCACCGGAAAAGCGCCAGAAGTTATGGCGAGAACAAGGGGTCATACCCCGGGGCATTGACCGGGAAGTGGTGGAAGCGTTACACCGCACCCATATCGGCGATGACCAGGATCCCGAACATATTCTCAACCATGCTATTCGCACCTCGTTGGCCGATGGCTGGGGCGGCAGCATGATAGCCACAGACATTTCTGACATCTTATTTGGTACGCCAGCGCCAATATTGGGCGAGGCGAACCTGGGTGTCTTGAGAGA
>Ga0307376_10002973_pt1 | contig 16074 bp, 12 predicted proteins | sample TR2MG_FD_202536 | JGI IMG/M metagenome (GOLD analysis project Ga0307376, IMG submission 202536) | Soil microbial communities from Risofladan, Vaasa, Finland - TR-2 | ecosystem: Environmental > Terrestrial > Soil > Coastal area > Acid sulfate soil | place: Finland: Risofladan, Vaasa | collected...
CTAATCCACTCCAAGTAAATCCAGCATTAATATCTTGATAGTCTGCAGCAAATGTCAAGCTTGGGCAAGTGTTAGTTCCTAATGCAAGTGATTGTATTATATTTTCACATGTACTACTTGTAATAGGATCTATGAATCTATATGTTGTTTTAATAGTTAAGTCTAAAGCACCATTGATACCTACTAAAGTAATTAATATAGGTTGACCTAAATCAAAAGCAGATTTAATCATTTGTGCACTTATGATTTGTGGACCACCGCCACCATAAGTTTCATTAATTTCTATACTAGAACCTATAACTTGATCTTGATAATTAGAAGGTATAAGTCCTGAAAAAGAAAGGCTTAATTCTGTAACACTATTTAATGAAGCTGTTACGATTAAATCAATAGCAGAACATCCTGTGTCACAACAGTTATTTTGTATAAATGTTATTGCGTTTCTCATGTCACATACTGTGAGCCATAAGTTTTGTATAGATTGAGATAAGTTTTGTACAGGGTTATTCCATCCTGTTATATTTTCCATTACACCAGTACCTTGTAATTTATCTGCAGCACTTAATCCAAGACAAGCAGACATGATTGCCGTTGTTATTGCTGTAGCATCTCCAGTTGCTGTTTTAAGTAAACAAAACTCACTCTCTACAGCAGCTAATACCAAATCCATATCTGCAGCTACTGCTGGTAAAACACATACTGGTATAAGTGTTGGTAAAACAAATGTAGGAACCGGTGCATTCTCTAATGCTGTTATCCTAACGTTGTGTCCAGCAAGCGTAGTATTAATAGTTCCTATCTGTCCAGCAATCGTGCATACTTTATTTCCAATAGCTAGTACATAGTCTTGTAGTTGCATTGTAGTAACCTGATCTCCTGTAGGATTAGTATAGTAAAACTCAGAACATATATTAACTACACAATCAGGACATCCTCCACTCACACCTGGTGTTGGAGAAATTCCCTCTTCTTCACAAATCTTTTCTATAAGTAAGTTGATCAATGCTACGAAATCTTTTGGAGCGCACTCTGCAAGGTTTAAGCAAGATACATCATAGTTATCTATATTAAACATTTCTAATAATGCGCATAATTCAATAGCTAACTTATTAACTACTTGACTAACGTTATCGCCTTTACATAAATCTATACAATCAATATCTGGTCCTTGCCATATAACGCAGTTACTAGAGATTGGGTCACAGCCGTTTTCGTTTAAGTTTGTAGGTTTCATACTAAGATCTTATTATATAATATACAAATTTTTATTCATCTAAACAATTAAGTACACGGGTTTCCGCTATCTGATGTGAGATCTCCTGTGATTGTGATTGGTAAAGCTGTATTAATACATACAGGTTGTGATATAATCGCATGAGGTTGATCCATACCTTCTTGCCATATTAATTCCCCAGATGCAATTATTGTATCCCCAAAACAGCCTGTAGCTTCCACTCCTCCGTATGTACTATCGCCTTCTGCTGCAGGTGCAGGTAACGTAAATATAAATGCTGTACAGTTAGGAGCAGGCGTGCCGCAATCAATAGGAGCCGTTACGATGGCAGGCCCTGTAATTATAGGTTCAAAAGTTTCGTCATAACAAAAGCTACGCGGCCCTTCATCAACCTTCCCATCCATCCAATTATAAGTTTTTTCTTCGGTTTCACCACAAGGTATCCGAGTAATACTTCCAGTACTTCTTGGTGGAAAACTCACTGTTATTAAACTACAGTTTAATATTGTAGGTCTTATGATATCACCATTAGGTACACCTTGTACAACACCATCCACAATAGGGTTGACAATATCATTCAAATCTAATTTTTCTTTTTTAACTAAAGCTTGTCTAAAAATAATAGCATCGCTTCCTTTATCACAGCAAAATTCAAGACCGTATCTTATAGATGCCATTTGCTTATATATCATTTCAGCAAAGTCACAATTGACCTTATCATGATATCTTTGTTGTTCAAAATTACTCACAGTCGTCGCATTTAGTAGTAGTTACACAATCAGGTACTGTATATCCAGGACGCACCTTTCTTCCGGTTTTTATTTCTTCTTCTGCTGGTATTGGTGCTATATACTCGCACTCAGCACATGTTTTAAAACAATCTAATATAGTAATCTCAGTAAATCCTTCTGTCGCTAAAGGCTCTGTTGGGAACGGTCCGCCACCAGGCATTGGGTAATCCTCTTTTCTACAAGTATATTGATACACAGTAGCGCATCGTTTTGTAGGAGTGAGGGCACCGTTATCAATCCATTCTACAGTACTATTAACATAAACAGCAAACGCAGGACTAACAGTTGCTACTGTCGGCCATGAATCATCACAACTAATTAATTTATAACAAGGTTTGTTACACTCATCACAATCAAGGTAAGTAGTAACTATATTTGATGTACCTAATTCTATAAGAACAGGAAGCTCTTCACCATCTATACAAGGTATGGGTGGTAAAAATGAAACTGTCCAACATATATCTAGATCAATATCAAATATATAAGTAAGGCTTTCATCTAATGGTGCATCACTTTGAAGCCATGCAATCTCTATTGTATTAGTTGCATCTAAGCAATCGGTCAGTAAGTACTTAGGATTACATGTATCACAATCAATACAGCCGTACTCTAAATCTATAACTACATCTGTATAATCAATAGTGCCCGGGTCACAAGCAAAGTCATCAGATATAAATTGCCAACACGTATCTAGTAAAGCAGGATCTCCACTAAGCAGTACAATTTCATTAGGTGATGGTATTGTTTGTCCAGCAGCTAAATATACATTAATAACAACATCTGTTTTACAGTTTTTAAATGAAACACACAAGCTACACACAATACAATCATCTGTATTATAATCTTCAGTGATCACCATATCTGTTTTAACAGGAGGTATGGTAAATATTTCACCTACATAACTATAACATCCTTGTAATTGATCTAATTGATATATATTACCAACAACTAATGCATAACCCTCTACAGCTAAAGATATATATTCAAACTCACCAGGTGTATCGCATGATTCAAATTTTAAAGAAGGATTACATGCATTACAGTTACCTGTACCGTGAACTACAATTACAGTTACGCCAGTTAAATCAGGTTCAGGGCAAACGACACGTTCTTTTAATATAAAACATTTAGTTAGTAAAATAGCTTGTCCGCCAAATTCATACACAACATTATTATACATAATTTCTGTTTCTGCTAGAGATAGCTCCATCAGATATGTTTCATTCTCATCTTTACAGTTTTCTATTAACCAGCAGCAGTCTATTACTTCTGGTTCTGCATATGTTATTTGTACACAATCGCCTGTAGTACAACCCGTAGGACTGAGTGTATAACCCTCTGGACAAGTAGAACCACTAAGGCCGTTACTACCCACTGTGTCAGTAATATCCCAACCTGGTATAGTTTCTCCACCTACTGTGAATACATCAGTTACTAAAAGATCTTGAGTAGACCAAAATAAATAACTATCTATCTCAGCCGCTGAAACAGCGCCTATAAGTTGAGCAGGTGTAGCATCGTAAATCTCAGCAGCAAATGCACCTGAGGCAGTTTCATTCAACCCAGTCATCTCAATGATATTCACACCTGCATTCAGCGTGATGGGAATGATATGCCAGTTTTTAAAATGTCTTTGGACACCATTATTTACAAAGGCTACGATTAGTTCACCATTGATTTTGAAACGCATTCTATTATCTGCAGCTACCCCTATACAATATTCTTTAGTTACGGGAACATCTAAACATTGTGAGAAACCTATCCATTCATTATAAGGTCTAGCTGCACCACCTGACATTGGCCAAACACTTCCTAAGTTTAGTCTACCGGCACCAGCATTTGATCCTGATCCCCATATACCAGCATTATTGGTGGTAGAGTTTAAGACTACAAGAGCGCCTTCAGTCCAAGGTAAACCAGGCGTAGCATTTTCATGTAAGAATGCGTTAAGGGTACCTGCCCCTCCGCCTCCTTGTAGAGGATAATCCAAGCCATCAATATTATCGTACATTCTCATTCCAAAGTCACCATAAGCACCTATCTGAGAACCGGTCGTAACGTTGTACTGTTGAGGATTTACTACAACAGTAGCCTGATCTATTGTTTGACATAAACCATCAATTAAAATAGCACCTGGTGCACATCCTGTATCACCACAATCACCTGTATTTGGTACTGGTGAAATATTTGCATTATTATCAGTAAAGTTATAAATATCTGAGTCAAACCAAGGTGCTTTGCCTTCTGGATTTAAACCTAAAAAGTCTCTATACTCAGGTAAGATATACGCCCTTACCTGAATCTCATAATTATTACTACTAGAAGAAGGCGCACAAGGTCCGTTCCATCCATTAGCAGCATCACCTGTTGCCCAGTCTGTAGGATTAATTACAGGTGCGCCTAGCCAAACTCCGTTTGCTGTAATAGAGACTTGAGAAGGCGATATACCTTGTACAAACCAGTGTATAAAATTACTTGCTGTAGTATCTCTTACAAGCAACGCATAGCTTTCTACCATGATTGGTAGTAAATCTCCACCTACTGTCCAGGATAATTGAGGGTTAAAGTTAGCTTCCCCGCAAGATGTGCTGTTCTTGTGTACTACGGGAATCAAACCGTTGTTCGCAAAAGAAGTAGAAGACAGTGTTATACTTACAGGCATAGTATTTATTTTTTAGTGGTTGTCGGAGTAACTGTTACAGATACTTTAGCTTTTGCATTTACTGTTCCTACACAGGCGTTACAACAAGCTGTCCCATTTATAGCAGTTTTCTTTTGGCATCCACATGTTAATCTTGTGTTACAATTTGAGCATTTCATAATTTTAATTTTTGTTGGTTTGTTAATAACTGACAATTAGCACGTCATACAGTCAAGTTTAGATAAAAGTTTTTTAGCGTATGTATATAACTGCATTCCTTTTTTAGGATCATGACAAGTCTCTACCTTAGCGATAGCTGCTTGAATATACATATCGATCATTTTTAGTTTATCCATTTTCTTTACTACGGCTGAATTAGGTTCACAATCTGAAAGATCTAATTCACATAAGATCTTATTATACCTTACTCTTAAACTACTTGTTCGCAAATGATTATACTCAACATACACTCGATCATTTGGAGATACGCTATACTTAATCACGTAAACACCATCCGGTAAAGAATTGTAAGTAGTTCCGCAACCTGATGTTTGAACTTCAAGATTGCAAGCGGTTAAATTTAAGCTAAAACCTGAAGCAATATCTGATTCACCCAGTTCTACTGAATAATTAAATCCAGGAAGGGTTACATTAAGTATAGGACACTCAATAGGAATTATGACATCATATACCGAAGTATCAATGATTCTTAGTATATCCGTATTTAAAGTTTGTGGAGCCTCTAAGCTCAATACATGTTGTGCCATTGTTTTTTTGTTAAAGGTAAAAAAAAAGGAGAGAAGAGTATACACTCAACTCTCCTTTTTGTTTTAGATTTATATTATTTGTTATACAACTACTATGGTACTACTGGTACCACTACTGGTAAAGCAGGTATAGCACAAGGTGATGCTTGTGATAAATCTTCAGGTGTCTCACAACTGATACATCCAGCTTGTTCTAAAGCAGTGAACAGATCATCTAAATAAGCAGTAGTATCTGTATCACCGATTACCTCAAGTAAGTACTGATCGTTATCAAACGTCCCAGATGGGTTGTTGAAACGAGGCACAGAGTGTAAGATATAGAAAGAAGAGTATAAAGCTGATCTAGTCAATACATCCAAAACTCTAGTCCCTTGAGTAATCTCACGAATTCTTAAGTCACTAGACATAAAGTTTTGTAAATAAGATTCAGATAAGATTACTTCTCTTACTTTTTCTTCTCCTGTTCCATTAGCTTGAACTCCTGGACAAGACTCAACTACACACATACCTCCAAAAGTACATGGGTCACCGTTTAAGTCAACCTCAGAAGCAAAGATTTGAATAGGTTCTACCGCGTAGTAATCAGAAACTTGGAACGTACAGTCACCAAATTCAGTACTTACGTAAGCACCCATTAAAATCATACCAGCAGCTATAACAGCAGCAGGCGCATTAGCTATAATTTTTCCAGCAGCTAAACCAGCTGCAGCAGCACTTGCCTCATCATAAGCAAAAGAATCACCATCAACAACCAAAATAGGTAAGATGAAATCTTTTAAATAAGGATCAGTAGCGATCTGTTCAACGAATTGCTTATATATAACGTCAGACGTTACAGCAACAGGTACAGAAGGATCAGCACAACATCCTCCAGAAGCATCAAGCGTTCTGTATAAGTTATGGTTAGCAAATCTTAAAGCAGATGTGCCTTTAACATCTATTCTTAAATAGTAAGTTTCCCCACATAAGAATTCTTTTTCACATGTAGCATCACCAGCAATGTTATCAGGTGTACCTCCAATTTGAATGTGGGCAGCACCTGCAGCATTAGAATCAACATAGTAAGTCTGTCTGATATACTTAGGGTTAATTACTTTAGATTTGTTTGATTCTTGGTATCCACCATGAAACGGTCCTTGTTTATCATTAAGTTTCAATGAAGCTCCCGCAAGATAAAACGGACAACATGACTCTTCGATTTCTTTATCAGTTACTGATAGGTTTGTTTTTGCGTTGAATAAACCAACAACACCAACACCTAACTGCATTCCTTCAGAAGCAAGAGAACTTTTGATTTTTGATACGTGCATACCTACAGAAGTAAGTACACCGCCAGCAGTACCTGCGTTTTCTCCAGAAACACCAGCTGGTGTCCATGCTTGGGACTCGTCAGCATTTCCTTTTGTAGAAACGAAAGCTTTTTTATAAGCGTGATTAAAATAAGCGCACATAATTTTTGTTTTTTAATTAATAAATATATATATAATATAACTCTTTTTTGTTAACATGCAAAGAGATTAGTTATTTCTTTTCAATCTATCGCCTACCATTACCACCAGTCATCACTTTAGCACGGCAGCCGGTTGCCTTATTACAGTGGTTTTTTCTTCCCTTAGCTGCTTTTCGATCGTTTTTCTTTTTTGCTCTCGCTGCTTTCCTCCGTCTCTTATCACCAGGTCCAGATATTATAGATTCTGCTGATGCGGGTTTAAAGCTATCTAATAGTTTATTAAAGTCGTTATACATTGTCTTGGTATTTTATTGTTTTATCGTACCTTTCCTCTACCCATCTCTTGTGTTGCTTGAGTGCTTCTAATCGTCTTACCATCACCTTTAGTGTACGTTATTCCAGGATTATAAATCTTACCATTTTTTATTATGAGCTCGGGCTTTTTGTTGTCTCCCGGGCCACCAAGGTTCATCTTTGGAGCAGTACGTATTGATGTGCTGCGACCATTAGACTTTATTTTCTTTATATCTTTCTTCAAGTTTTTGCTTTTAACAGCATCTATTTTCTTATCAGCCTTATTAATAGCTTTTCCTGCTTTCTTTAAAGTGATCTTTTTGACCTTCTTTATTGTACCGTCTTTTTTAGTCTTTGTTTTAGTATGTGCACCTAACCTACCTTTACCTTCGCCAATACCTGTAGTACTTATTGTTACAGACTTACCATTCTTCTTAGTCTTTGTTGCCGTAGCTACAGCTTTTCTATTAGGTCGTCTTCCTTTACTTAAATCAGGAAGGGTTACTGACCTTTCAGTACCATGTTTATCTGTTACACTTTTAGTTGTAGGTCCACCTGATTTATATACGACAGGAGCAGCACCACCAGTTTTCACTATACGTGGTTTTGCTTTCCTTGCTGCTTCTCTCTCTTCCCAACCTGGAGGCTTCTCTCGAGGTCTTGTAGGTCTTGGTGTTGCTTTTGGTGTTGCTTTTGTAGGTCTTGTAGGTCTTGTAGGTCCGCCAGGTCCGCCTGTTCTTTTCTTTACTATTTTTTTCATAATATTAGTTGTTTCCTTCTACTTGTCCAGTAGCTGTTTGTACTTGATTCATTGATTCTATATCTCCTGCGAGTATCTTAACGCCTTCGTCAATTAATAATTCTACTATATCGTCTTTAAACTCAGATTCAATATCAACTGTTGATATCACTGTAGTATAAGGATCAACTACACCTAGTATCTCAATACGTCTAGGTTGTTTATAGTAAGATAAAATTGCAGGCTCTAGTGTAAATTTATTATTAGTATAAATACGCACTTTGTTACCTTTAAGTGTACAGAAGGTTTCACCCCATTCAAAACTCGGTTGTTTATTTACATCTCTAAGTAACTCATCAACGTTACCTTCTTCTGCTAAGTATATGATCATTTTACGTGAATCAGCGCAACATTCGTTACGAGCATTGGCACTAATTCTTTTCCACTCAAAATAGTCAGAAGGGAGTACTAAAGTAGTCTCAACGAATAGATCTCTATTAGCAAGTTGTACTGTTTCTTCTTTTAATAATACTTGTAAATCATCAATCTTTGCTTTCGATTGTTCATCTCCCATTTGCTTAACATTTAAGCCGTGGAGTTGTCGCCTACACCAGTTAACTGTACCCTTATTGAAAGCTTCAACAATCATCCATGGTTGTAAGTTATCAAAGTCGCTACTAGCTAACTTGTTTAGTCTTTCTTTAGTCTTAAGCTGTATAGTGGTGTTATTCATACTATATGATTTATATATTAATATACCAATTTATAAGGACATATCAAAACAAATAAGGCCAGGATGTTATTCCTAGCCTTATTTTAAATATGCATTATAACTTTATGCTTATCGATTTCTACGTCTTTTGATCTTACGCGCACGCATCTCAGCATCAGTATCTTTAGCTTTAGCTTCAGGAATCTTTACTTCAGGAGCTTCTTCCACTCTGATGTCAAGTTCAGCTAAAACTTCTTCAACTGTTTCTACCTTCTTTTTTGCAGTCTTTTTTGCAGATGTAGGTTTTTTATCATTTTTCTTAGCCATAGTTTTATGTTTTTATGAATTCCAAAATTTCTCTATCTCATCCATCAGCTTGATTAGCATATCTTCATTCAGAGGACTTTTTAAATAAGTAACCACATCAGATACGTTTCTACCCAGCATTGTTTGAGAATGTGTATGGTACAACATGCCATCTGGCTTTAAGCTAATTACTTTGTAGAAAGAAGCATCTTTCACAATAGCTTTTAACTTTAACGTCTCCATGTCTAAACTTGCAGTAGCAATAAAGTATTCAGCAGCCTTAACCTTATTAGGTTCTACACCAACACCATTAATATAATCATCCATCACATCATAAAGAATGTCTGATGGAGTATGTGTTTTATATGATGTGCTGTTGCTGTCAATAGCTTTAGTAACATATAATAACTTACTAAGATTCTTATTAGACATCACATCTAACATACCTATAGCTTTATTACGTAGCTTCTTGAAGCTTGTTCGTTTAGATACAGTATGAACTTCTTTATCTAAAAAGAACTTAGGTGCAACAGGCATAGCATTAGCATCCTCTAGTGACTTCCCAATCAAATCAAATCCACCAGCTTCAATAGCCATGAACTTAAGTAGATCATAAGGATCTTTACCTGGTTCTAATGTTACAGGTTCATTACCACATCTCATTGATATCTTTCCCCAAAACTCATGATTATCAGGTCTAAGTAGTTTTACTTTAGACCAAAACTCTTCGTCATCAACTTTGATTACATTAGTAGCTAACATCTTCTCTAGGTGAGAGACTACAGATCTTATATTAAATATTACTGATGCTTTTAATTCAGAATCATTAATTGATTGTACTTCTGGTGCATACTCATCTAATCCGGTGATATACCTAACCTGACCATTTCTTTCAATGGCAGCTAGTTGTTCTTCGTGATGTGTTCCTGGAAATATAGCAAAGCCATAATCTTCTAATCCCATATTCTCCCTATTAGGGTCTATATAAGGTTTAACATTTATCTTCCCTACATTTGTAAAAACTTCTTTGAAAGCTTCCGGGTTTGCTTCAACCTTACCTTTATTAGGCTTAACGATCTCTTGTGCAAGAGTCTTTGGTACAGTAGGTTCTAATGTTGTTGCGTTTGGGGATCCTAATACACTTGCTGTATCTCCCTCTTTTGGTGCTTGTGTCTTTCCTGACATTTTCTTATTGATTTAGTTGGTTTAAAATTAACTGACGGTGTAAATATAAAAAAAAAGAAAGGGAGAATGAACAAACTCCCCTTCAATTCTTATATGTTATCTTTTTTTTCTATTAGTAGTTCCTCCCATTTTTTTCTTAACAACAACAATTTTTGCTTTTTTTCTGTTTCCAGAATTATTGTTAGAGTTATTGTTAGAGTTATTGTTAGAAGGTCCTCTATTACCTTTGTTACCAGAGTTACTAACTGTTGTTTCTTTATTTCCAACGTTTGTTGTTTTATTATTCTTAGTAGTATTACCTTTAGTTTTAGCTGTACTAGTAGAACCTGACTTAGAACCTGAACTTGACTGAGAACCTGACTGAGAACCTGACTGAGAACCTGACTTACCTCCTGTTGAACTTGTTGAAGTTGACTTGCTCTTAGTAGAGTTATCTATACTAATTGAAGTTGAAGTAGAGTTATTACCGCTTCTTCTTGCATCACCCTTTACTTCTATTCTTTTCTCTTTAACATTTGCTATGTCCTTAGAAGTAGAACTATTTTTATCTTTTTGACTTGTATAACCTTTTACCTTAGCAGAAGCGTTCTTAGCTGAAGCTTTAATTACTTTCGTTTTACCTTTAGTAATAGCTTTAGCTACTGCCTTAGCGTCTTTTATTTTCAACTTAGCTTCCGACTTAGCTGCCTTCTTTTCTAATCTTGATTTCCAGTCACCTGCTTTCGTAGTTGCCATTTCTTTATGTATTAATATTATTAAAAAAAGAGCAGATGCGTTAACATCTGCTCTTTAGAATTTATGTTTTCTTAGAATGATCCTCCCGTTAACGGGTTTCTCATTACAATTTTTAACACTTTAGTTGGATCTTTTACCCAGATTGCTGGCATACACTGAGTCATATAAACTCTGTATCCGTTAAACTGACCTGAAGATTGGAATCCTTGAGAACGTCCCATATAATCCATTGTACCATTTTGGTACCACCATTTCAACTGAGAATCCCATTTCAACTTCAACTGATAAATGTTATCATTTGTGTTGTCAGTGATATCAAAGATAATGAAAGAGTAAGAAGATAATGGAAAACCATCAATGATTGGGTTTTCAATATCATTCGTATGAACATTATCAAATGCTGGGTTAATTACAAACTCAACGTTAGCTAAGAAAGGAATAACATAACTAGTGTATGCATATCCAAATCCTAAGTTCATTCCTTGCCCTTTGATTGCTCCAATCCCTGCTTTTTCACCAGCATTGATTGTCAAGTTTTCACCTGCAGCTTCTCTTTTGATAGCTTCATTCACCATTCGCATTCCTCCCATTCCTGTTTGGATAACGATTTTTCTTTGTGGATCCGGACCTTGGAAGTCAACTCTACCTGCGTAGAAGTTATACAACTCAGCTCTAAACAATTCAAGATTGAAAGAAGACTTATTGTATACTCTTTTGAAAGAGTTATCCAATTGTTTCCAAAGACCTACTGATAACCTTACGTCATCTGGTCCATCTTGACGAACTCTACCACCGTGACCCCACATAAGGTAAGTCTCAATATCCGTAGCGATCTTGCTCAAGTGAGCAGCTTCTAAGTTTGTTAAGAAACTTCTTGATAAGTCTCCGTTAGCGATTGCTCTCTTAACGTAGTCTTTACCCATTGATTCAACCATACCTTCAATAGTAGATACTGATGGATCCATAGATTTATCAAAATTTCTCCAGATCTCAGTAACTGGTACTGTACCATCTGCATTCATTCCACCTTTAATAGCCATATCAGCTCTTGAAGATATAGAATAGTGAACGTGAGCTTCAGCACCACCTACGTAGTTATAAAATTCACGGTATCCACTTTTCGTAGAAATGTCAGAGAAACGTTCTCCATATTCACCTCTAGCAGAACCTTTTCTGAAGAACTTAGTTCCAGACTTCAAAAACTTGCTGTCTAAAAATTTGTAAGAATCATTGTTTACCAACGCAACTGTGTAGATAAAGCCATCACCTATTGGTAAGATATCATCTTCAGCAGATACGATCATTTCCACACCATTGTACTTATCGTACGTTATGATATCTCCATGACCAAACTCACGCTTGTTCAACTTAATTTTAAATGTTGTTCCATCAATACCTTTTTGGGCATTTCCTGGTTCAACATCTTCCATAATATAAGGAAGATCTTGTGAAATAGGCGTTTGCCATTTCCACTCTCCACGGATATTATCTACTTCGATTACGTTCTTCCCACCAAAGTTAGACATCTGATAAAGAGGCATTTCGACCTTTTGCGTCATAGCCCAGATATCAACTGGTCCCATGTCGGTAGGTTCTGCATCTTTCAGCATGTTAGCTAAGTGGTAAGAATCAACGTGTGAGCTTGCATTGTAAGAGGTATCTCTTAGAAACAGGCCATTATTAAAACTTGGTGTACTCATTTGTAACGGGTTTTTAGTTATTATTTATTTATTTATTATTCTATTCTATCTTCCGAAGAAGTTTTTTGAAGGTCTTTTAAAACCTTCTCTTTTTCTTGAAGGTGAACTGCTTTCTGCTGGAGCAGTATTACCTGCGCTTTTAGTAGCTTGTTCAGTCTTCAATGTTCTCATGGTCTTTTCCGTTGTAGCTTTTTCTACATTGGCTCCTAAACTCCCTCTGTATCCTTCAGGGTCTTGAAGTAACCATAACGCTTCTGCTATTAAATCATGTCTCGGCTCTACCCATTGGTATTTCTCTAAGAGATGTCCCAACATGTTTGTTTGCTTTCCACTAATTGATGGATAGTTAGACTGTACTAGACCAGCATATAACATATTCTGTGTCTTGTTGTCTAGGTCTATACCATTTAGTTTCCCTGTTTCTAACGTTTTATATACATTCTCAATATATTGTTGAGATTGCGCTTGCCTTTGTTTTGCTGATGCTGCTTGATCAGCAATTCTTTTTTGTATAATACCTTCTTGCATTGCATCCAGCTTTGGTTTAAAAACACTTGCTTCTTTCGCAAGATCACCTCTGTCTTCAAGAGTAAAGATTCTATCTTCAATTTCCTCTGGTGTACCAAAGTTAGTTGCATTTAGATAAGCACGTACTGCGTACTTCTGTCCTGCTTCTCGTGTGATGTCAAGATCTCTGACTTCGTTAGAAGCTGCAAGTGCTTGGAACATACCTTTCATATCAGTACCGCCATTAGCGATGTACTCATATGCTTGTTGCATCTCAGGAGGTAATTGATTAATAAATTGCTTAGGTAGCTCTTGTACTAATTTATTCTCTTGATTTGTCATGTTCGCTGCAATTAACTCCTGAAAATCTTCAGCAGTATAATTATCAGTAGGTTCATCTTCACCCTTATCATTTACGAAAGGAGTAAGAATACCATCGGCAATCATTTTTTTAGCTGCTGTTACTAGAGCGGAAGGTCTACCACCTTTGTTCCTGTCTTCAAGTTCCGGATCCCTTGGATCGCCACTTGATAGGTCTAAAGGATCTGGCTCTAATGCCAATAGATCTGCTTCTTCTTTCTCAGCTACTATTTCCTCGGGAGTTTTTGCTGCTTCTATTGCAAGCTTTTCAGCTGCTTCAGTTGCTTCCTCCTCTGGAGTTTTTTCGTTAGCGGGTTTAGGCGCTTTGTCAAGGAACGATATATCGGTGGACATTGGTGAAAAAAGACTTTTTCTTTCTTTTCCTTCCGAAGAAGGAGTAGCTGCAGGTTCCCCTGCTAGCATCACATTGTCAGCACCTGTTCCTAATAATGCATCTATGTCTATATCGACACTTTGCACACTAGTTGTTGCTTCTTTACTCATTGTTATGTTGGTTTTGTTATTGACTAACTATTATAATATACAACAAACTTATCAAAAATAAACATCATAAGTTTGAATTTTCTTATGTCTATATAAAGATTTTACCATTATATGGCTATGATTTTTTCTTATCTTTTTTTCCAGTGTTTTTTGGAACATCATATTTGTTCTTATTTTCTTTTGCTATAGCTAATTGAGTAGCGTTTTGTTCTCTTTTTAAAGCAAGCTCTTCTCGCTTTATACCCATTTTATCGGTATGTTGTGATCTGTTTTGATCAACTTTAGTTCTTTGAATATTAGCTGTATCTTGATATGATTCAGTACGTTGAATCTTTTCCATATTATCTATAAAATCAGATTGCTTATTCTCATTTATATCTTGCATTGCACCAAAGCCACTAGCTTTAATCTCAGCAACAAGAATATCCTTACGTCTGTCTTTTTCAGCTTCTGATGCATCATGATCAATTTGCATTTGTTTTTCTTTCTCGACCATCTCAAGCTGCTGTTGTTGCATCTGTTGTTGTTGAGCTTGTTCATCTTGCTTGATTTTATCATTCTTCATCTCAACAGACTTAAGCGCACTGTTAAGAGTTCCCATAGAATCAGCTTGCATAATTCTACCTAAATCATATATAGATGCTCCTGTAGTATTATTATTGGCAGCCAATTGTTGCATTTGTTCTAGCATTTTTCTATGGTTTGCTTTAGTAGTGCAGTATACGTTAATATCTTTTAATAGTAATTCTTCACCGTTCATCTCAAAGTTTACACGCTCATCCAATGATGTCATATGTTGTAAACGAATAGAAGGTTTAGTAGAATGGTACCATTGCGCTAAATCAGTTCTCATTTCGTGAACTCTAGGCATAAGATGATCGCAGTGCTCTACAAAGTGCATTTCTGTTTGTGCATATGAACCAACTTGAGTTTGTTCTACTTCAGTTGCAGTACTACTACCACCAAGCTGTTGGCCCATCCTTTGTGGATTAACCCCTACTTGCTCATACGCTTGTTGTTTAAAGAATTGCGCAAGTTGTATTCTTGACATCAAACGTTGTGTTTGAGATAAGTCTAATTGTTGAAAGTGTTGACCATTTAGTGGGCTTTCGGTATTAGTTATAGAACCATCTAATGGAAGCATGCTAAAATCCTTCATTGCCACATAAGCCTTAGCCAAGTTTCCTTTACCCCAATCTTCACCAAGTGAATGTTTAGGTAATGCATTTTGATCAAGCATTATAACAGTACCTATTTCATCTATAAGAATATCTGAAATTTGATTATTTACAATGTTGTATCCTATTTGAAAAGGTTTCATAGAATCAACCATTGACGAAGACTTAGTGTTCCTGTCTGAGAAAATCCTCCCCTCTACAGGAAGCTTGCATCCGTATTGAGTGTTATCTCCTTTAAACTGAAACTTTAAGGGTTTTATTTGATTCTGGTTAATACCCAAGTATATAGGATTAACACCAGTATTATTTTCTATACCAATAAACGTAGGTTGATTAGGTCCAATTTTAATTCCACCCCAAGTATGATTAATCCACACCCATTCAATATGTTCTCCGAATAATAAATTCTGTGCAGTTTTATTTTTTATTAAACTTGTGTTATATATAGGCGTATCAGTAATTTTATACTCCTCAGATATAATTTCACTTGTAACTTTACCACCATCTGAAACCTTAGTCAAGTGACCTATTCTTCTTTGTGATTTCCAGTATGCTGTAGTAACTCTTAACATTTGAGTATTGTCAGTATAATCTTCAGATTCCCCAAGGACCCATTCTACAACATCATTGCTATTTTGTACACTTTGTGAATTTACAGATAGATATTGACGCATCTCTAATGAAGGTGAATTAGTATTCCACGCATAAGATTTAGTAGCATCATAATAAGAGCCATCATTTTGTTGTCCACCCAAAGCATAACCAGCTGCTGATACAGGATAAGATTGTTGTAAGCCTAACAGTTGATCTTCATTCATCTTCCATCCGTACTTGTCAATTATATCTGCAGCAGTCATCATCTCAACTTTGCCAACATAGTTAGCTTGTGATATGTAACGTGCATCAGGTGACTTATGGTAGAAGGTAAGTACAGGATTCCATAATTCAACAAGATAGTCATCATCCATCAT
>Ga0307376_10002974_pt1 | contig 16069 bp, 8 predicted proteins | sample TR2MG_FD_202536 | JGI IMG/M metagenome (GOLD analysis project Ga0307376, IMG submission 202536) | Soil microbial communities from Risofladan, Vaasa, Finland - TR-2 | ecosystem: Environmental > Terrestrial > Soil > Coastal area > Acid sulfate soil | place: Finland: Risofladan, Vaasa | collected...
CAGGGGCCACCTTGTCGGACAGATCGATAATGCGCTTCATTTGAGGGCTGGCACAAACTATCTCCGCATCGACAACCTTGCGTTGCTGTAAATTAAGTATCAGTTTATAATAGTTTTCCGCTAGCAGCTCAGTCTCTTCCAGTTTTTGCTTCAAGTTTGTCAGCTCGGAAATGTCACGCGAGTTTATTACTATCCTGATGATATTACCCGTATCGTCGAATATAGGGTTGCCTGTTACGATCAATTGTTTGCCAATCTTCGTCTCCTGGGTAATAGTAATGCGGCATTGGTCCCTCAGTACTATGCTGGTGACCGAGGGACTGAAAAGACCCCTGTGTTCCAAATCGCTTACGCTTATGCCGATCATTTCCTGGACATTTAGTCCGTAATTGGTTTCTCCCGCTTTATTTATCCGCTGGATTATCCCCTTACCGTCGATGACAAGAATCTCATCAAAGGAAGAGTTGAAGATGGCCTCCAGATCCCGGGCGGCCTCGCGGTGCTTTTCGAACTCATCCCAAAGAAAATGCCAGGCGGAGACATCCTGCACCAAAACAATGGTGCCGGGGTGGCTACCGGGATCAGGGTCAAAGGTCTGCAGGACTAATTTTCGGTTGTTCCATTCCAACAAAGAGGGTTGACCGCCGGATAGTCCTTCCATAAGGTTTTGTATTTTGGCGTCTGGACAGGCCTCCGACCAAGGCCTGTCCAGTACCTTTCGGCGGTCGAAAGAGAGAAGGGCGGCCGCCCGCTCGTCGGCGAAAATAACTTTCCGGCCGGAGTCGACCATGATCAGTCCGAGCGGCAGATGAGCCGGGACGGGTGGCCACGAATCCATTTCTCAATCCCCCAGTATACAAGTGTTGGCCGGCGGGTCTTAATGCACATTTTCCTGTTGGCCTAATGCTATACTGCATTCACCTTATTGTCAATATCAGCGACTTTCTTTGATAACTTAAGAATAGGCGGATGCGTGAACGCATTATGCCATATTACCGCCGGCCTGGGAGGCCCGCCGGAACGGGGGATTTGGGCGGCACGCTATTTGCAAAATATTCTCTTAAGAACGGCCCACAGTACGCATTAACCCGTAGCGGGGCGGTCAAATATTTTTTCCTCTTTTCCGGACAATAACTTGGCAAATATTTGGCTGGCGCGTTATAGGGCACGTATGAGGAGGAGACAAATGGCGGACCATTGCCAAACGGGAAGCGTTGGCTTCCTCGAAGACGCCACCCATTACATGGATCTGGCGGCCCGGAAGTTGCAAATAGACGAGGGAACCCTGAAGGTTCTGAAGGAGCCGAAGCGTGTCCTGAGCGTGTCGGTTCCCATCCGCATGGATGACGCGAGGGTCGAGGTTTTCCGTGGGTTCAGGGTTCAGCACAATCTGATCCTTGGTCCGGCCAAGGGCGGCATCCGCTTCCACCCGGACGTGACTATGGAAGAAGTCGTGGCTCTGGCCATGCTCATGACTTGGAAGTGTGCCGTAGTGGATATTCCCTTCGGTGGGGCCAAGGGAGCGGTTATCTGTAATCCCAGGGAGTTAACGAAGGGGGAACTGGAACGGCTGACCCGGCGGTATGTGAGCGAGATAAGTCTAATCATCGGACCGGAGAAGGACATCCCTGCGCCTGACGTCAACACCAACCCGCAGATCATGGCCTGGATCATGGATACCTTCAGCATGCAGACCGGTTTTACTGCACCCTCCGTGGTGACAGGAAAACCTTTGGAGTTAGGCGGTTCCCACGGCCGGAACGAGGCCACCGGGCGGGGCGTGGTCTTTAACATTGAAGACGCCTGCTTTCACCTGAAAATGAACCTGGCTGCCGCCACGGCTGCTGTTCAGGGTTTCGGCAACGTGGGTTACGTGGCGGCCAAAACCCTGCATGACCTGGGTTGCCGGGTGGTCGCCCTGTCCGATTCCCGCGGCGGAGTGTATTGCGAGCAGGGACTGGACCCCGTGGAGGTTATGGCTTTCAAACGGCAGACCGGCAGCGTGTTGGATTTCCCGGAGGCAACGAATATTACCAACGAGGAACTGTTGGTGACGGAATGCGACATCCTGGTGCCGGCAGCCCTGGAAAGCCAGATTACGGCCGATAATGCTCCAAGGGTCCAGGCCCGGCTGATTGCCGAGGGCGCCAACGGTCCCATCACCCCTCAGGCCGACAGGATTCTCGAGGAGCGGGGAATCACCGTTATTCCCGATATACTGGCCAACGCCGGCGGAGTCATCGTGTCTTATTTCGAGTGGGTCCAGGGACTGCAGCACTTTTTCTGGAGCGCGGAGGAGGTCAACCGCCAGCTCCGGCGCCGGATCATCGACAGCTTCCGGAAAGTCTACGCGATCAAGGAGGAGCAGGGCGTCAGCCTGCGCATCGCGGCTTACATGCTTGCCCTGGACAAGGTAGCCAAGGCGATGAGGCTGCGGGGACTCTACCCCTAGTCCGGGCAAGGTCGGGCTCTGAGATCAGGGATTTACCAGATGAGAGCTAGTGCGAGGAGGAGAAAAAAACGGAGATTCAACCTATCTGCATTGATGGCCGGTGGCAAACAACCGGCGGCGACCTTCCGGTAACCAACAAATTCACCGGGGAGGTCATGGCCCGGGTGGCCCGCTCCGGCCCCGGCGAGGTGGAAGCAGCCCTGGAGGCTGCCCAAAGGGCCTTTAGGGAACCTCTGACCCCGTGGCAGCGCTACCAGATTCTCAGCCGCGTGTCCGCGAGTCTTCTGGCCCGGCGGGAAGAGATCGCCCTGACCATTGCCAGGGAGGCCGGCAAACCGTTAAAAGAAGCCCTCGTGGAAGTGGGTCGGGCAGCCAACACCTTCCGGTTGTCCGCCGAGGAGGCTACCCGCATCCACGGGGAGATGGTGCCCCTGGGGTCGGCGGGTACCGAGAACCGGTTCGCCTACACCATCCGGGTGCCGGTGGGCGTGGTATGCGCCATCACCCCCTTCAACTTCCCCCTTAACCAGGTGGCCCACAAGGTGGCTCCGGCCCTAGCAGCGGGGAACACGGTGATCCTGAAGCCGGCGTCGGCCACGCCGCTTTCCTCACTGACCATGTGCCGGCTTCTGGAGGAGGCCGGTCTCCCCCCAGGCCGTATCAACCTGGTGGTGGGTGGCGGCGCCGATGTGGGGGAGATGCTTTTGAATGATTCCCGACCCGATTTCTACACCTTCACCGGTTCTCCCCCCGTGGGCCGGCATATCCGGGACCGGGTGGGCCTGCGGCCGGTGACCCTGGAGCTGGGATCCAACTCGGCCACCATCGTTCACGGCGATGCCGATTTACACAAGGCGGCAGCAGCCTGTGGCCGGATGGCCTTCGCCAATGCCGGGCAGGTGTGCATATCCGTGCAGCGGATCATGGTGCAGGGACAGGTGATGGACAGCTTTTGCCGGCTCCTGGTGGAGCAGGCGGAAAAACTGGTGGTGGGGGATCCCACCGATCCCAATACCGACGTGGGGCCGATGATCAGTTTGGAGGCGGCTGTGAAGGCCGAAAAGTGGGTCCGGGAGGCCGTGGATGGAGGAAGCAGGCTTCTTACCGGCGGCCGGCGGGAAGGTACAATCTTTTTCCCCACCATCCTGGTGGACGTGCAGCCGGACATGAAGGTGGTCTGCGAGGAGGTTTTCGCCCCGGTGGTGACGGTCATACCTTACGACGGCTTTGAGGAGGCCCTGGACATGGTCAACGACTCCCGCTTCGGCCTGCAGGCGGGCGTGTTTACGCAGTCATTGCCTCTGGCCATGCAGGCGGCCCAAAGACTTGATGTGGGAGGCGTCATCGTCAACGACACCTCGAGCTTTAGGGCCGACGAAATGCCCTACGGCGGGGTGAAGGGCAGCGGCGCCGGCCGGGAGGGGCCCCGCTGGGCGGTGGAGGAGATGACCAAGAGTAAAGTGGTGGTGATCACCGTGTAGAAGGGAACCGCCGGGCTGTTCGTTCGTCGTCAAAAGGATCTTGCGGGTGGGGCCGGTTATGAGAGCCCGGTCGGTATGGTTTTCAGACAAGGGGGTGGGAAACCGCCGTTACGGAAAGCATGGCCATATGGTGGCAGCCGGCCGTGATTCCGTTTGACTTGCGGGGTTAATGTCAATGCGCATTTCGGTCTGCTGCCCGTATCGTCGACCTTTTACAGGGTTTTTAGGTGACAGGCGATGCACCAGCGCATTACCTGCCGCCATCCCCAGCCCCGAGAGACCGTTATCCGGGCATTTCGTACGGCACGGTATTTGCACACAATTCTATACATTGGCTCTGTTTGGGATGAATGCCCTGCGGAGCGGTCAATATCTTTAACTGGCGAACCCACAAAAAGCCATTCTGCGTTTTCAGCGGAATATGAATACCGAGGAGAGATAAAATGGCGGATCAGACTTGCGAAAACAAGAGCGACTTTTTGGAAGCCACCACCCAGTACATGGATCTGGCGGCCAAGGAATTGGGCCTGGATGAGAACTATCTGAAGATTCTGAAGGAGCCGAAGCGCAGCCTGAGCGTATCGGTTCCCATACGCATGGACAACGGGAGGGTGGAGGTCTTCCGCGGCTTCCGGGTTCAGCACAGCCTGAGCCGCGGTCCGGCCAAGGGCGGCATCCGCTTCCATCCGGATGTCAATATCGACGAAGTTGTGGCCCTGGCCATGCTCATGACCTGGAAGTGTGCCGTGGTGGACATTCCCTACGGTGGGGCCAAGGGAGGAGTAATCTGCAATCCCAAGGAGCTTTCGGCGGGAGAACTGGAGCGGCTGACCCGGCGTTACGTGAGCGAGATAAGTATTATTATCGGGCCGGAGAAGGACATTCCAGCCCCCGACGTCAACACCAATCCCCAGATCATGGCCTGGGTCATGGATACCTTCAGTATGCTCAACGGTTTTTCGGTGCCCTCCGTGGTAACGGGAAAACCTCTGGAAATTGGGGGTTCCCAAGGACGTAATGAGGCTACCGGCCGGGGCGTGGTTCACGCCATCGAGGAGGCCTGTTCGCACTTAAAGATAGAACTCGCATCAGCCAAGGTCGCCGTACAGGGTTTCGGCAACGTGGGGTATACGGTGGCCAAGATTCTTTACGACATGGGTTGCCGGGTGGTGGCCGTTTCTGATTCCAAGGGGGGCATCTACAGTGAGGGGGGACTGGACCCGGCCGAGGTCCTGGCCTTCAAACGAAAGACCGGACACGTGCAGGATTATCCCGAGACAACGAATATATCCAACGAAAAGCTGTTGACCATCGACTGTGATATTCTGGTGCCGGCGGCCCTGGAAAACCAGATAACGGCTCAGAATGCGCCATCGGTCAAGGCCCGGTTGATTGCCGAGGGGGCCAATGGTCCTATAACAGCCGGGGCGGACCGGATTCTCGGGGAACGGGCTGTAATGGTCATCCCCGACATTCTGGCCAACGCCGGGGGGGTAGTCGTATCCTATTTCGAGTGGGTGCAGGGTCTGCAGCACTTTTTCTGGAGTGAGGAAGAGGTCAACCGTCAGTTGCGGCGCCGGATGACCGATAGCTTCCGTAAGGTCTACGCGATCAAGGAGAAGCACGGGGCAAGCATGCGCGTTGCCGCCTACATGCTTGCCCTGGAGAAAGTGGCTACGGCCCACCAGCTACGGGGGCTCTATCCGTAGTAAAGCGGTTACCTTGATTTTATGGGACTAATTTTCAGGGGGTAGGTTGCTTGAGTTCACTAAAAACCGCCTTACCGGGGCCGAAATCTTCGATGCTCCTGGCCCTGCGCCGGGACTACGTGGCCAGGGGAGTCAGCAGTGCCGTTCCGGTGTTTGTGCAGAAAGCCAGTGGGGCCCAAATAACTGATGTGGATGGCAACGAGTTCATCGATTTCGCCGGCGGCATAGGGGTGGCCAATGCCGGCCACTGTCCGGACGCCGTTACTGCTGCCGTAAAGGAACAGCTGGACCGGTACATCCATCTCTGCTTCCATGTTACCATGTACGAACCTTACGTACGTCTGGCGGAGCAACTCGCCCGGATCACACCGGGTACCTTCCCGAAGAAGAGCATGCTGGTCAACAGCGGGGCCGAAGCCGTGGAAAATGCGGTCAAAATAGCCCGCAAGTATACCGGAAAAACCGGTATTATCGCCTTGGAGTGTGCCTTTCACGGCCGGACCCTGATGGCGATGAGCTTGACCAGCAAGGTGCGGCCGTACAAGTATGGCTTCGGTCCGTTTGCCCCGGATGTTTTCAAGGTCCCTTCCGCCTACTGCTACCGCTGCTATTTCGGTCTCAAACACCCCGAATGCGGTTTCCACTGCGTGGAAAACCTGCGGCGGTTTTTCGTCGCCGAGTATCCGGCCGACTTTGTTGCGGCCATGATCGTCGAACCGGTGCAGGGCGAGGGGGGCTTCATCGTGCCGCCTCCCGGCTATCTGAAAGCTCTCAGTCAGTTGCTCAAGGAATACGGCATCCTGTTTGTTGCCGACGAGATCCAGACCGGTTTCGGACGTACCGGGAAAATGTTCGCTTGCGAGCACGACGGAGTGGAGCCGGACCTCATCACGTTGTCCAAGTCCCTGGCGGCCGGCTTGCCTATCGCTGCCGTAACAGGCCGGGCCGAGATCATGGATGCGCCGCAGGCCGGGGAAGTCGGCGGCACATTCGGTGGTAACCCCCTGGGCTGTGTGGCGGCCCTTAAGGTGATTGAAATCATGGAGAACCAGGACCTCCCGGGCCGGGCAGAGAAGGTCGGAAAGGTCATTAAGGAACACCTCACGGAGCTGGCCGGGCGCTATCCGGCCATCGGGGATGTGCGGGGCCTGGGAGCCATGGTGGCTGTAGAACTGGTCAAGGACCGGGAAACCAAAGAGCCCGATCGCGAACTGGCCGGGCGGTTGGCCGCGGAGTGTCACAAACGGGGCTTGATCGTGCTTACGGCTGGCGTCTACTCCAACGTGCTGCGGTTTCTGGCGCCGCTGGTAATAACCGATGACCAACTGAGCCAGGGTATGGAAATTATAAGCCGGGCCTTTGCATCAGTCTGAGTCCGTGTTCGGGGTGGGACGTCGACGGGGGGTGAAGACAGTGCATGGATTCTATGGAAAGATCCTGCGGGTGGACCTGGAGGGACAAACCTTCCGGGAAGAGCCGGTAAAGCCGGGTATCCTCGAAAAATATCTGGGCGGCAAGGGTCTGGGCAGTTACCTGGTTCTTACCGAGATAGCTCCGGGGGTGGATCCCCTCGGGCCGGAGAACAAGCTCATCTTTACCCTGGGTCCGGCCACTGACACGCCCGTCTTCGGGTCGAGCCGGTACGGGGTTTACGCCAAGTCGCCTCTTACCGGCGGCTACGCCGAGTCATACAGCGGCGGCAGGGTGGCCCCGGTGATGAAGAGGTGCGGATTCGACGCCCTGATCCTGGAAGGAAGGGCCAGGGCCCCCCTGTTTTTGGAGGTTACCGGCGAAGGTGTGCGTTTCCACTCCGCAGCCGATCTGTGGGGTCTGGACGCCTATACCGCGGAACAGGAGATCAAGTCCCGCTCGCAGCGGGAGGGAGCCCAGGGCCTGGTTATCGGTCCGGCCGGTGAAAACCTGGCGAGGATTGCCACCCTGCAGAACAACCGCTGGCGCTCGGCGGGTCGCGGGGGCCTGGGAGCGGTTTTGGGTTCCAAGAATGTCAAGGGCCTGGTATTCTGGGGACAAAAAAAGGCCGGCGTTTTCGATGAGAAGGGCCTTGCGGAATTCTCGCGGCAATTTGCCGCCGGGTGCCGGGACCATGCGGCGGTAAAAAACTACCGCCGCATGGGCACGCCCATGATGGTTGCCCTTTTGAACAGTGCGCGGGCTTTCCCGACTGCTTACTGGACGAAGGGGGAACTGCCGGGCTGGCTCAACATCAGCGCCGATACCCTCCTGGCCGATTTCGATGTCAAGCCCCGGTCCTGCTCCACCTGTATGCTGGCCTGCGGCAACCTGACCACGGTGCGGGAGGGTAAGTACAAGGGGTTGACCATTGAAGGCCCCGAATACGAGACTATATACGCTTTCGGGGGGCTCTGTCAGATCGGCCGGCTGGATGAAATCATCCATTTGAATGATTTATGCGACGCCCTCGGGATAGACACCATTTCGGCGGGGAATATGGTGGCCCTGGCTATGGAGGCTAGGGAGCGGGGGCTGAAAAAGGACTGGCCGTGTTTCGGCGACGTGGACGGAGCGGCCCGTTTTCTCGAGGATATCGCCTACCGCAGGGGAGACGGCCGGCACTTTGCCGATGGCATCGTGGCGGCGGCGAGGGCCTTCGGTCTGGAGGACCGGGCGGTGCACGTGAAGGGCATGGAACCGCCGGGGTACGATCCCCGGGTGCTCAAGGGCATGGGCCTTAGCTACGCCGTCTCGGCGCGGGGCGCCTGTCACCTGCGCGCCACCTTTTACAAGCAGGAGTTGGCGGGAGTTATAGCACCGGATGCTATAGAGGGCAAGGCCGCCCTGTACCTTGAATTTGAAGACCGTCTGACCATCTTCAACACCCTGATTCTGTGCGTTTTCTATCGCGACCTCTACCTCTGGCCGCAACTGCAGGAAATTATTCGGTTGATCACAGGGGTGGAATACTCGGAACTACAGTTGAAAAAAATGGCGGGCGACATTATTACCCTTACCCGGTTGATCAACCTGAGGGAGGGCATCGGTTCCACGGCGGACACGCTGCCCAGGCGGCTTTTGACCGAACCCCTGCCGGAGGGCGGGGACCGCCTCACCGGGAAAGAGTTGTCGTATATGGTTTCGGATTATTACCGCCTGCGCGGTTGGGACGAAGGGGGGGTGCCTTTTAGGGAGTGAGAAAGGGGCAGCCCTTGGCGGGAGCGGGGTTGGCCCCGAAGTTCATGAATCCCGCACTAGGTCTTTTAAGAGAAACCGAAAATCAGGGAGGTGTTGTTTTTAATATGTCACATGATGTTACGGCATTCAGCGATGTACCCCGTCTGAGAAAAAACGCCCTGTCATTGAATGAAATAGTTTCTTCTTCGCTGGCCAATGTGGCTCCGGCTATGTGCATATTCTTTTCCCTTGCCCTCATCGTGGACGGGGCCGGGATCGCCGCCCCCCTAACCATTCTCCTGGCGGCCATAGCGATGGGTTTGCACGCCAACAGCATAACGGAGTTTACCAAAGCCTTGCCCAGCACGGGATCGTATGTGACGTTCATCGGCAAATCGTTTGGCAGGAATGTGAGCGTTATAGTTGCCCTCATGTACGTCTTTTCATATATCGTGGCCATCGGCTCGGTGATAACCATGGCCGGCTACTGGACGGCAGAAATCCTCAAGGTCTTCCTGAACGCGCAGGTACCGTGGTGGATCATCAGTGTGTTGTTCGTTCTGTTGACGTACTGGCTGACGGTTACGGGCATTAAATTATCCGTGCGAACAGTGGTTACCGTTTTTGCCTTCGAGTTGGGATTGCTGTTAATATCGGCCATAGCCATGCTTGTTTACGCCCATAGTTACATCAACTGGGCACCGCTTAATCCAGCGAACATTAAGGGTGGATTGACCGGGGTAGGATTGGGATTTCCCATTGCCGTGTTTATGTTCATCGGGGTGGGGAACTCGGCACCCCTGGCCGAGGAGACGGACAACCCGAGGAAAAACATACCCCGGGCCGTGTATGCCACGGTAATTACGGCGGCCTTTCTGTATACTTTCCTGGGGTATGCGACCATCGTGGGCCTCCACGCTGATGCAGCGACAATAGTGAAGGCAAACGTTCCGTTCATAGATGCCGCCAAGCCTGCCCTGGGTGCCTGGATCATCCTGACTTATCTGGCTGGCTTCACGAGTACGCTGGCCTGCCTGATCGGGGCCACCAACGGTCAGTCCAGAGTGATCTTCAGCGCGGCCCGGGAAGGAATCCTGCCCCGATGGCTGGCCGGAGTGGGCAAGAAGCAGACGCCTGTGGCGGCCATACGCTTCTATCTGATCGCGGCCTGCCTGATAACCTTCATCTGGAGCGCTACGGCAGCCCCCCTTGACCTGTATGGTTTTCTGGGTACCCTGGGTGCCATCGGGGTTATTCTGATCTATATAACTCTAAACTTTGCCCTTACGGCTTTCTTCAGGCGTGAACGGCCGGATAAGTTCAATATGTGGGTGCACGGTGTCATACCCGCCGTAAGCACACTCACCATGTTGCTGCCGTTGTGGGGTCTGGTGCAGCCGGGGCAGCCTGCTCCTTTCAACGTGTTTCCCTATATAATTCTCATCTATCTGTTGATAATCGTGGTCTATGCCTCCATTGCCACACGCCTGAATCCTGAAATGGGACGGTTGGTAGGCAGCGTCGTGGCCGACGAGTAGGCGGTATAGGGAACGGGAAAATCCATCGCTTATCTCGGCAGTTGAAAACCGCCTCCCATTCCTGCATCCACCTTACATGTTCCCCCTGACCTTCCGGTCGGGGGGGCATGATGTTTACCGAGAAGTTTCCTGCGCACGAAGACTACTCCTTTCTTTTCGCAAAAAGGCCGGGATAAGGTCCATCAGGATCAGTCCTATGCCCAGACTGTCGGCGACCACATCCAACTGCGGCAAGTCGTAATACTGGCCAGGAAGTTGGAGGCCACAAAAAACATCAGGGAACCCTGCCGCGGCAAAACGGACCCCGGCCGGACTGGTCGGGCGTCGACCGTCCTGAAGTGGGGTCCGGAGACAACGCCGGGGCGGGGAGCTTCTGGCCGGCCCGGTCTTTCCCATTGACCGGCAGGGCCGGGAGAAATATAATTTAACTTAATATTATCTTAATTCAGGCGTTGGAGAGAGTTATGAGGGCTAAAGAGATCATGGTTCCGGTCACGCAGACGGTTTCCCCGGCGAGTACGGTACGGGATGCCTTGAACGGATTCCGGAGCACCAGGCTCATGGGGATTCCCGTGGTCGACCGGGACGGCCTCCTGACGGGTATGTTCACCCGTATTAATTTGTATGACTGTCTTCTGCGGGGGGCCGGCCTGAACGACAGCATCGAACCGTATTATCTGCGGGAAGTAATATCGCTCCCGGAAGACAAAAACTTCAACACTCCTTCGGAATTGACCAGGTGGCTACGCAACGTCAGCATCGGCCAAACGCCGCTGGTCGATGCGGCCGGCCGTCCCAGCGGGATGTTGACCCAGGCGTATGCGGTCAATTATCTCCTCGACCATATAGAGTTATTGTATGAAGAGCTGTCCAACATCTTACAACAAGCACCGTGCGGAATTTTGGCCACTGACGGGGAGGGCGTCATAAACCTTGTCAGTACTTATCTGCAGCGCATTCTTCCGGCTGCGCGGCTGGGTGAGCGGATTAAAGACGTATTGCCTGGCATACCCTTCGATGAAATAGTTGACGGTGTCTGGCTGGGCCCCAGGAAAGTGAAACACCGCTCGCAGGTGCTTTTAGTTAACGGGCTGCCGATCATTCAAGACAGAGAGGTCAAGGGCGTAGTTTTAATCCTGCAGGATGCCGCTGAAATTGATGCAGTTATTAAACACCCAAGCGACGAGGATAAACAGCAGGAATTATCCTTTACCGTCAAGGCGAGGTTGATAGAGGATGAACTTTACAAGCTGAACGGTACTAAATACACTATTGAAAATATTATTGGTAATAGCCCTGCAATTCAGGAGATAAAAAGGAAAGTTTTGCAAATCGCCCAGACTCCTTCCACCGTTCTGGTCACCGGAGAGAGCGGGACAGGGAAAGAAATAATAGTTCAGGCGGTCCATAATGCCAGCGACCGGTTCAAACGGCCTTTCGTGAAGATAAATTGTGCTGCCATTCCCTTGGAGCTTGCCGAGTCAGAATTATTCGGTTACGAAGGGGGAGGGTTTACTGGTGCCCTGCGGCACGGGAAACCCGGCAAATTCGAAATCGCTGATGGCGGCACCCTTTTTCTTGATGAAATCGGCGACATGCCCCTGCCTTTGCAGGGCAAGTTACTGCGGGTCATCCAGGAAAGAGAAGTGGAACGGGTGGGGGGAATAAAGGCCAAAAAGATCGATGTCCGGATCATCGCAGCTACAAACAAGGATTTATACAAGCTTTGCAAAGAAGAAAAATTTAGAAAGGACCTTCTTTACAGATTGGAAGTACTGGTCTTGAACGCCCCCCCTTTGAGAGAGCATCTTGAGGATGTTTCCCCTCTAGTATATTATTTTGTAGATAAGTTCCACAGAAAACTAAACAAACGGGTTGTTAGTGTTAATCCGGAAGTCATGGATTACATTAACAAATACGCCTGGCCCGGCAACGTCAGGGAATTGGAAAACATGATTCACCGGGCGGTTATTTATGCCAAAACCGATTCTATTCAAATGGAGGACCTCGGTATTGATTCCAGGGACTTCAAGTATGTTCGGGAAGGTGGTCTGGCCCTCTCGGATGTCGCCAGGGAAGCGATAATCAGGGCGCTTGAAGCCACTAACGGCAATAAATCCCAGGCAGCAAAGCTGCTGGGCATAAGTAGGGCTACTTTGTATGATAAGCTGAGGTCCGTAAAGTAAGGACACAGCCCACTGTTCAATAAATCTACAATGTATGGTATTCGTACACCACCGAGGAGGATCGCCGGCTGCATAATAAGGCCCAAATTACTTTGGGAAAAGGATTAGGGGTACGCCTTTTGCCGTTTTCGCGGACCCTCGTTCTTTCTAACTTCTCCGGGTAGCGGCTGGTATCAAAATTGCAAATAACATTAGGGGCGGGCATTGACGTGGCTACTGTCGCGTGGGGATCACACAAGTAATGTTATCAAACTCTCGATGAAAGCGGGCGACTGTCATGGCGACTTACCAAGCCGAACCTTTCAAGTGCTGGGGCAAGGCCAAGGAGATCAGGCAGAATTATTACCGGCGCTTTGCCGAGATTAAGGAGATTACCGGCGGCAAAGGGGTTCGCTGGGGAGGTGGCGGTTGGACCTTCGACGCCCTGGTAAAGGGTTGAGATTGGCGGTCCTGTCCGGAAGGAAAGAATTTTTCTAAAGGGGGGGTTGTAGATTGGTCGATTATCATGTTCCGGATAAATTCAACATCGCTTCTTTTCTGCTGGACCGGCATATAAAGGAGGGCCGCGGCGGCAAAGTGGCAGTTTATTACGAAGACCGGACCTTCACCTACGGGGAACTTTCGGAGATGGCCGACAAGCTGGGGAACTCGTTACGCGATCTGGGTGTGGAGCAGGAAAACAGGGTTATTATCTGCCTTCCCGACTGCCCCGAGTTTTTGGCCGGTTATTTCGGCACGATGAAAATCGGGGCTGTGCCGGTTCCGGTCAGCACGATGGCCCTGCCCGCGGATTATCTTTACTACCTGAACGACAGCCGGGCCAAGGTTTTGATCGTCACCGCCCGTTTGGCACCGGTGATCGATGAATTGCGGGATCGACTGGACTATTTAAAGCACGTCATTGTTGTAGGCCCCTATGACAGGCATTTGAGTTTTGAGACTCTGCTGCAAACGGTTTCCCCAAGCCTGGAGGCGGTCGCCACCTCCAGGGACGACATGGCCTTCTGGCTGTATAGCTCCGGGACAACCGGAACACCTAAGGGCGTAGTTCACCTGCACCACGATCTATTACACTTTATGCCCCCGCATTGCAACCAGGTTGTCGCGTTGACTCAGGACGATATCGTATTCTCGACTTCCAAGTTGTTCTTTTCCTATGGCCGCAATAATTCGCTGGACTCGACCTTTCTCCATGGGGCCTCGGTGGTCCTCAATCCTTCCCTGTCGACACCGGATAAGATTTTTGCAGTCATAGAGAAGTACAGGCCGACGTTGTTTTACAGCGTCCCCAGCTCCTATTGGGCGATGCTGAATTACCTGGAACAAAACAGCTGCCTGTTTGACCTCTCATCGATCAGGTTCTGTGTATCGGCCGGAGAAGCTTTGCCGCCGGTTATCTTTGAGCGGTGGAAGGGTAAATTCGGCCTGGAAATACTGGATGGAATCGGCTCCACCGATGTCGGGGCGATCTATCTTTCCAACCGGCCGGGGCAGGTTAAGCCCGGCAGCAGCGGCAAATTGCTCTCCGGCTTCGAGGGCAAACTCCTGGACGATGAAGGATGTATTGTGCCACAGGGCGAAATCGGGACGATGTGGATAAACAACGATGGTTGTACGGCCGGGTATTGGAACAAACACGAAAAAACCAGAACCAGTCTCAACGGGGTCTGGTTTAACACTGGGGATCAGTTTTCCCAGGATGAGGATGGCTACTTCTGGTATGCCGGGCGGATCGACGACATGCTCAAGCCCGGGGGATTGTGGCTCTCGCCCCTGGAGATAGAGAATCTTTTGCTGGAGCATCCCGGCGTCCAGGAAGTTGCCGTGGTCGGGGTGCAGAATGAACCCGGCCTGGAAAAGCCGGTGGCCTTTGTTGTTCTCCGGGAGGGTTTCCCGCCGGCCGAGTCCATGGAACAGCAAATACAGGAATTTGTAAGAGCCAGAGTTGCCGGGTACAAATGTCCCCGCAAGGTTCTTTTCGTAGCGGAATTGCCTCGCACGGCCAGTGGTAAAGTTCAGCGTTTCAGACTACGGGATGTCCTGAGGACCGACGTTTGACCTGCCGCGAATGGAAGAAAGCCCGTTGAACAGTTACTTTAAGTAACTTTAAAATTGCCGGTTCGCTTAATACTTGGAAAATGAACATGAGAGGGGATTTCTATGCCGGCCGAAACTATTATCAGTGACTGCATGTTGTGTGTTTGGGACTGCGGGATCAAGGCCCATGTGGAAGACGGGCGTTTGATCAAGGTTGAGGGACTGCCGGAGCACCCTGTGAGCAAGGGTTACATCTGCCCGAGGGGGGAGGCGTTGCCTGACTACGTGTATTCGCCCGCCCGGCTGCGCACGCCCGTCCGGCGCGTCAACGGCCGGTGGGAGAAAATGAGCTGGGACGACGCCCTGGATTACTGCGCGGAAAAACTCCAGAAGGTCAAGGATCAATACGGGGCCCGGGCTCTGGCGATCTTCTGCGGTTCCGTAGGCGTGGAAAACATCGAGGTGGCCAGTTTCGCCCGCCGCTTCAAGGGCGCTTTCGGGACTCCCAATCTCTTGTCGGTCGAAAACATTTGCTATCGGGCCCGCATCCTGGCCCGCCAGATGACCTTCGGTCGCTACCCGCTGGATGACCCCGGCGACGCGCGGTGCATCGTCCTATGGGGGCACAATCCCGACGGCGCCAAGGGGATGCTGGGTGAAATGATCCGGGAAAAGCTGAGGGGCGGCAACCTGGACCTGATTGTCATAAACCCGTCGCGCATTGCCCTGGCCGAAAAAGCCTACCATCTGTCGATTCGCCCGGGGACGGATGCTGCGTTGGGCCTGGCGATGCTGAACGTCATCATTAACGAAGATCTTTACGACAAGGAGTTTGTCGAAAACTACACCATCGGCTTCGCCGAACTGGTGGAACATGTGCAGCAATATACGCCGGAATGGGCCCAGGACATTACCTGGTTGCCGGCGGCCGACATCAAAGCGGTAGCCAGAATTTTTGCCCAATCCAAACCGGCGTGCATCATCCAGGGCATCAACAGCCTGGACCAGCACCGGAATGGCCTCCAAAACTCCCGTCTTTTGTCTATCCTGCAGGCGGTGACGGGGAATTTCGGCGTACCCGGAAGCTGGGTAACCGTTCCCCGGATTCCGCTGGCCAACTTGAGCTTTAAGGACCGGGAAACGCCCCTGGGGGCGGAGCAGTACCCCATTTTCAGCGCCCTGTGGGGGCGTCAGGCACCGTTCGGCATCGCGACCCTTTTCCCGCAGGCTGCCCTGGAAGGAAAACCCTACCCCATCCGGGCTGCGATCGTCACGGCGGCCAACCCGGTGATTTCTTTCCCTGCCGCTCAGCTGTTCAAAGAAGCCTTTGCCAGCCTGGACTTCATGGTGTCAATCGACCCGTTCCTGACCGAAACGGCCGAACTGGCGGACGTGGTTTTGCCGGCCTCCACCTTTATGGAGAAAGGTGGTCTCGCCTACGTTTACGGGGTTGTTCACGGCGAACCCTACGCCATGATCCATCACAAAGTGATTGAGCCGGTGGGGGAAAGCTGGC
>Ga0307376_10002975_pt1 | contig 16067 bp, 13 predicted proteins | sample TR2MG_FD_202536 | JGI IMG/M metagenome (GOLD analysis project Ga0307376, IMG submission 202536) | Soil microbial communities from Risofladan, Vaasa, Finland - TR-2 | ecosystem: Environmental > Terrestrial > Soil > Coastal area > Acid sulfate soil | place: Finland: Risofladan, Vaasa | collected...
GATTTCTCGTAGAGTTCAATGTTTTTTCGAAGTAAAATTTCCAACGCCTTTTTTTTCTTTTCCACACGTGCCTCCGCAATTCCATAAAACCGGTACTGATATGTTCAAATGAACAACGCTTTTGGCTTAATAATATTTTAACGATATCAAACAGCAACCCTCAATGAGAAACGCATAAAAAAGGGCGAGGGTTCTTCTAATTCGGTCCGGCTAAAATAAATCTTTTATTATTCTTTTGTTCGGGATTTCAATTTTCCATCAAGTCCGTTTCTACGCTCCCTTTCAGCCCTGCGCTCTGGAATGTGCGTGTCGTATGAGAATTGACGCCGGTCTAACCTCGAGCGCTCTTCTTTTTTATCCATGTCAAATGACGACATTAAATCTTTCCTATCCGATATTGTCTCTTCCAAAGCTAACGCAACTCTTCGCTGGGTGTCCTTTCGGCATGGGAGACCTTGTTCTATCCGTGTAATGGTCATGGGTGAGATATTGGCCGTTCTAGCCAGCTCCGTTTTGCTGATCATAAGGGATTCTCTGATTTTTTTTAAATCGATTTTGCGCATTGTCTAACCTTTTAAACCGGTTGGCTCTATTGGGTATTCCTTGACGGATATTTTTAAAGTTCTCTTCATAAAGCTGCTGAGAATCTCCCCTTATGGCCACGACCTTGCCTGGAGAAGGCGAGCACCTTGTTTTATCTTCGAGCTCTGCATATTCGGGCTTTATATAAGAAAGCGGAAAAATAACATCCGCTCTCACGCCCGAATAATACAGTTTTGATTTTCTGATTGGCAGAAGATTTAATGGGTTAATTAAGGCACTGAATGTTACCGATAATTTGGCAACAAACAATCCACATGTAAACAACGAAAAATTATAAGCATAATATAAGGCAAAAGCTTATATTATGTCAGGGGCAAAAGGAAGGATCTAAGGTTTGTTTTTGTGTTTCGGAGACCCAGTTTGTTTCTGATATTATTCCGGTGAAAATCAATGGCACCCGTGGAGGAATTCAACAATTCAGCGATCTCTTTGGTTGTCTTGCCATCCCTAACGAGCCCGGCGACCTGAATTTCACTCGGGGTAAGATCAGAAAATTTCGAGAACAGCTGGTGAAGAAATGGTGCAATAATATCCTCAATGTTCGATTTAATAATATTTAAATATACCATCTGCCGATCATTCAATCGACTGTTATTCAGTTTTTCAATATAAGGAAGCACGAGCTTCTTCACATTTGCAATGACTTTTTCTTCCAATTCTTTTTTATCTTCGTCCCTGTGCTTCAGGAGGACTTTCAAGGCTGCATTGACTTCCTGAAGCTCATGTGTTTTATTCTCTAATTGTTTCCCCCTTTCTAAAAGGGCCAATTCCACCCGTTTGCGCTCGGTGGTGTCATGAATAATCGAATATAGAAGTTCTCTGCCATGTACCTTGATGGGTCCGCTGAACACCTCGACATCACGGATTTCGCCGTTTGCCAGAAGGTGCTGAAAATAAAATGATCGGCGCTGTTCCTTCTTCGCTTTTTCCATTTCCTGAAACACTTGTTCGACCGAAAGCGTATTGATATCTGTAATTTTTTTGCCGGTAAGCCCTTCAAAGCTCCAGCCATAGAAGGCGACAGCTGCCGGGTTGGCATCGACGATATCGGCACTCTCCGGATCTATGAGGAGCATCACGGAGTGGTTGTTCTTGAAAAGGCTCCGGTACCGTTCTTCACTCTCTCTAAGTGCCTTTTCACCTTTTTTGCGATCGGTGATATCCAGAATCATTCCGGATATGGTATCTCCTTCAAGAACCGCACTTAAAAGTATATTTTTTGTTTCACCGGATTTTGTAAGCGCTTCAAATTCGAAATCCTTAAGGCTGCCCGATTCATTCAGAGATTGTATCAAAACCTTTCTGTCTTCGGCATTCTTATATCGAACAATGGCGCTTTCTAACAGAATCTCTTCCGGAGACTCAAACCCAAAGATCGTTGCCGACGCTTCGTTTACATAGAAGATATCGCCTTTGATACTGCTCTGATAAATCCCCACAAGGGAAATATTTAAAAGATTCAAGTATCTTTTTTCTGATTCTTTCAACTTCCTCTCAGCCCGGTCGCGCGCTTTAATCTCTCCCTTGAGACGCCGGACAGTTTTAGCCAATTCGGAATTTTGATCCCCTGCGCGCCGTTCAAGCTCTGTGTTTGCTTTGCGCAACGCCGCTTCTGCCCGCTTGCGTTCAACAGCTTCATTCTCTAACGCCTCGATCTTTTTTTCCAATTCTTTATCGGTCGGTTTTGTTTCCATGGGACCTTTCTCCAATTATTCCAACACGAAAAAACAGGTGCAATTTTGATTTATTTTTTCCCGCAAATGCGTCTTAGAAGTCATTTGAAGCTCCCTGCAGCCCCGCAAGGCGGGATTTTTGCCCCAGTTAAACAGAAAAAACGATAGGTTTCACGGGGTAAACTTCACTCCAACACGCTTGCAGGGTAAGTGTTTAGGTTTTTTATATATTTTGTAGATACAAATGTGTTTTCATAACGCTTTTATAGATGAGATATAAATTTTTTAATACAATCCTATTTTGTTTACGATCAATTAGGGTATATTCTAAAGGAGCATTATACATTCGTCGGCCAATGAATTGCAAGAAGAGGATGTTTGGGTGATCGGATATGGAAATAATCTACAAATCGCCATTCTGATTTAAAAATGGATGCCGGAACAAAATTGCTTGTAACCGGACCGCAAAGACGTTATAAGCCCCTTGCGCTGATTTTTTATAGATAATCGACAGTGCGATTCTTTAACGTTTACAATACCAATCTAAGATCATGGGCTTATTATCATCACGCATTTCCGTAACACGCTATAAAGTCAAGGGCAGACTGGACGGCTCGGTACATGAAACCGTATACCAGAGCCTTAAACAACGTTCAATTCCCAACATCGAAGATGACGGGTCGGAAGCCATCGTCGGCTGGACATCCTTTGAGAATCCGTACGCTCCCGATTTTGAAGGGTATTCTTTTGTTTTCGGTGCCCATATGGTTTTTGCCCTGCGGATCGACAAAAAGTCCATTCCGCCGAAACTCGTTCGGAAACATTGTACCTTAGAGGTTGCCAAACGCCTGGCGGACACCGGCCGACGCTATTTATCCGCCAACGAGAAAAAAGCCATCAGAGACCATATCGTCCTCACCCTCAGCCGCCGAATTCCGGCAACCCCAAACGTCTTTGATTTGGTTTGGGATTACAAGGAAGCCTCCGTGTGGTTTTTTTCCAATCTGAAATCGGCCAACGAGGCGTTGGAGACGCTTTTTATCAAATCTTTCGGCCTGCAGTTGATCCGTCTGTTCCCGTATACCACGGCCGACCTGATCGCCGGACTATCGGACGGTGAACGCGATCTATTGGAAAAACTGGAACAGAGCCAATCTGAGGGATAACCGATGCTGGATGTCGCCATCGCATATCGCCGTTACCAATTCTTAGGCAACGAATTTCTGACCTGGCTGTGGTTCATGATCGAAACCGATCAGAACCGGTTGCGCCAATACGATCCGGATCTTATATCCCTGAACATCGGCAGCCGCTTGGTGCTTGAAAATACGCGCAACAACGCCAAAGAAACCATCACCATTAAAGGGGATGAGGCCAACCTGGAAGAAGGACTGGTGGCGCTGAAAAAAGGGGCCGTAGTTACCGAAATGCATCTTTCCTATAAAAGCGTCGGCCAAGACTGGCTGTTCAGCCTCAAGGGGGAAAGTCTCAACATTTCCAACCTGAAACTACCCGAGACCGGACCGGTGGAGACTCCGGAAGATCTTGAGGGCGTTGTGATCGAAAAGGCCTATCTTCTGGAAAAGGTCATTGGGCTGGTGAACAATCTCTTTTCCCACTTCATTAAACTGCGGGTATCCGATACGTGGCGCAACCAAACGGTTTCCCAGATCCGTAAATGGTCGGCATCATAGAAAAACGCTGTGTTTTTGAAATCTTCAGCCCGCATTTCTCATGAAGAATATCCATGCTAAAGCGGGTTATTTTTAGATCGGGTCACTCCGAGCGGGCCGGTGCCGGTGAGGAAAAATTTAACCCAATCAAAACCGAACTTCATCAATTCCACATCCGATTCCTTTAATTTGTCGGCGGTTTCCCGCAGGACATCAAACCGGGACAAAAAAGTGCTTCCAAAGATGAATTTTTTAAATTCATCGCCGTTAAAACATGCCATAAAGGCCATTTTTAATGCCGGGCTGTCGAGACCTTCGGGGCCCCACGGATTTACTCTAAACAGGGTGTCTATGTCGACCCACAGATCATTCATATCATTAAACAATTGTATTTGCTGGTCTTCAACCCACGCTTTGACAGTCCATTCGTGGGATTCTTTGTGCCCCAGACAGTAAGAATCTTCGGCCACAAAGTATAAAACTGTTCGTTCGTTTTCATCCTCGGTCCTTGCCACGGCGCGTTCCATTGGATATGCCCGGCATGAAAACGGCCGGTCTTCGTATAGGGTGCATCCTCGCGTTGACAGAAAAGGACATGATCTCTCATCATCATCCGACATTTTCAGCATAAGATTGGGAAAGTATGGATTGTCCCGAATGGCTTGAAACGTATACCGTTCCAAAAATTTATCCGAAGACATGCCAAGCCGGTTTTTCATGCGGATGACATCATACGGATAAAGATACATGTCTGCATCTTTGCAGCACCGGGTAAAACATGCCACACCGGAATGGCAATCAAACTTGAATATGTCTCCTGTGAGGAGTCTGCTTCTGCCGCTTTTTTGTGTGCCGGATATATCTTTCATAATTCAAAATTCACCTTTCCCCGCCTGTGTATTTATTTAATTTTGTTTGGGCTCATTTAGGAAGCCTATAACTGAAGAACAGGCATGCAAATGACATGATCAATGACGCCCAAAAAACCCAAGTAACACCTTGAGCAACAGCATCCCGCAAAGAGTGTTGAACCGTTTTGGAGAGAAAAGACTGTATCTCCGGTCTAAAAAGGTCTTCGATGTTCTGATGAAGATGATTGGAAATAGACAAGGGAATTTTTTCATAGATACCGGAATGCATCAGTGAATCCATGGTCTCTGAAAGTCGAGCGGTTACAAAACTTCCAGAAACACCGATCCCGATGGTGCCCCCCAGGGTTCTGCTGAATTGATGGGAGGTGGTGGCCACCCCAAGGTCTTCTACAGAGAGGCTGTTCTGGACAATGAGAAGGGTGGAAATAGAGACAAAACCCATTCCCAGGCCGGCAATGGCCAAAACAATGGAAAATGCGGTCAGAGACGTTGAAATGGAAAATGTAAGTGTCATCGCGCAGCCCGCCAAAAGTAAAACAGAACCCAGCAGCGCAGACGGTTTTTCTTTCAGCAGATGGATCATCTGTCCGCAAACCAATGCCCCCACAGACCATCCCAGGCTTAAGGGAACCATGGCCATCCCCAGTTGAGCCGGGGTTTTTCCCAGGGCACCTTGAATAAAAAGCGGGCTGAATGCCGAAACTGAAAAAATTGAAAAACTGGCAAAAAAGGCTGCGCTGTTGCCGATATTAAAACCTCGAACTCGGAAAAACCCGATGGGTAGAATCGGTTCCTTTGCCCGCCTTTCAACGGTGTAAAAGACCCGGGATGAACATAGCGTTATAACGAAAAGTCCGAGGATCTGCGGTGAAGTCCATGCGTAGGAGCGGCCGGCCAGTAAAAATGCGGTCAGCAATGCCAGAATGGTTGTCGAAAGTGTTAAAGCCCCCAGATAATCGATGTCAGCGTCTCTTTTTTTCTCCCGGGTTTCCTCTAAATATCTCCAGATTCCGATAAAGGCTAAGATTCCAAGAGGTATGTTTATAAAAAAAATCCAGCGCCATGAAAAGTAATTCACAATAAACCCGCCCAAGGTAGGCCCCAAAACACTGGATAAGCCCCAAACGAAACTGATCAGAGACATCATTTTACCCCGTCTTTCCGGTGGGGAAATATCCGCCAGAACAATATAGGCCAGGGCAAAATTACCGCCGGCCCCCACGCCCTGGACAGCCCGAGATACGGTAAGCTGGGTCATGCTGTGCGATGCACCTGCGCAAACCGAGCTGATTAAAAAAATGACGATGGTTATCATATAAAGCCTTTTCCTGTTGAAAAGGTCGCATAGCTTGCCGAAAATTGGAAGGGACACGGCACGGGAAAGAAGATAGACAGAGAAAACCCAGCTATAAAGCTCTATGCCGCCAAGATCTGACACAATTGTCGGCATGGCGGCGCCCATGATCAGGGTGTCAAGGGCGCCGAGAAAAAGCGCCAATAGTGCTGCAGCAATAACATACAATCGTTTTTTCCCGCTGAGAAAAACATCTTTTTCTCTAACCGGTTGACGTTCCGTCGAGATTTTGAAAGATGCACTTTTAGGATGATTCACGGACAATATGTTCCTCTAACACGCGGGGATCTTATTTCAAATTACATCAAGGGGAGTATATCCGCTTTTTATACCAAAGCAAGATCCAAGTGGACCTTTTTAGAACGCTGACTTCGCGCAAACAAAATGAAGGCCCATAGGATCCCGTTTAAATGGATCTTTATTTAGTCCTGTGGAGTGAAATTCTAGACCGTTTTATAAAAAAGATGGACATTGTAACAAATTTTTATTAGGATTATGTATAACTTACCGTATCACGAAAAATCATGAAGAAAAATTCGGTCAACGACAACTCCCAGGAAAGAAGATACGAGACCCGAACGGTTCTCGATCAATACTACAGTGTAGAATTTCGATTGAAGGACATCGCCAGCACCTATCAGTTTAAACTCAGGGACATCTCATCAAACGGTCTGGGCATTCTGGTCCATAAAGGGTCTGAGGTATTAAAATACCTAAAGGTGGGCGATACGCTGGACATGAAATATCTTCCCCCGGAATCTGCAGGCCTTTCTCAATCCTTAAAAACACAAGTCGTACACATCACCCAAAAAGACCGGGATCCTTTTAAGGGGCATTTTTTGATGGGTCTCTCGATCATCGAAAAACAGGATCTTGACATTTAGTGCGTGGGTCTAAAAAACCACGCCACGCTTTCTTTGGATCTTCTGATACGTTTATTCTACAGAGTGCCGAATCTGACTCTCGGCGATAGTCTTGCCTGCCTGATATACCGCTTTCTTAGGCCGCCGTCCGAAATCAATGATCATGTTGGCAAATTACTTCCAAAAGCTCGTCCATATCAAAGGGCTTCTCGATATATCCGGTACAGTGGTGATGCATGGCCTCAATCACAAGATCTTTATCTCCGTATGCCGTCATTATTATTACCGGTATGGTTTTGTTGTTTTCGCGAATCTTTTGCAAAAGCACGATTCCGTTCATTTCCGGCATGGCGTAATCGGTTAAAACAATATCAATTGCAGGGTCCCTGACCAGATGGTCCAGAGCTTCCCGGCCGCTTACGGCTTCAACAACCCGGTATCCCCGGGTTCTTAATCCCCTTCGCAGGGTTTTAAGCTGAACCCTCTTGTCATCAACAATAAGAACGGTTTTCATGATGCGCAAAAATTTTCGTGCAGCTCAGGATAATCGTTAAAAAATCTGTACAGAGTTGCCCGCCCTACATTAAGAAGCCTGGCGGCCTTTGCCTTGTTGCCGCCTGTTTTTTCCAGGGCAAGCTCAACGCGCGCCATATTCAGTTTACGTGAAGATTCATGTGTTGTTCCAAAAAGACGGTTGTCATTAAGTTCCATGGGAAGATCATCCGGCGTTATCTCATCACCATTGCTTGTGACAAAAGCAAACATAACCGAATTTTGAAGCTCCCTGACATTTCCGGGCCATTTATATTCGGTGAGCAACAGCATGGCGTTATCAGAGACCGTTACAGGGGTCCGGTTATACTTTATGGTATCCTGTTTAAAAAAATGATCAACCAGAAGCGGGATATCGCTTTTTCGCTCGCGAAGCGGAGGAAGATGAATCGGCACAACGTTAATTCTGTAGAAAAGATCATCCCGAAATCTGTTGTTTTTCATTTCCTTTTTTAGATCCTTGTTGGTTGCGCTGATAACCCTTACATTGACGGAAACCGTTTTTTCTCCGCCCACCTTTTCAAATTTTCCATCCTGAAGAAATCGTAAAAGCTTCACCTGCATGTGCTTTGACAGCTCGGCAACCTCATCCAAAAAAAGGGTGCCGCCGTCTGCCAGTTCAAATCGTCCCTTTCTGTCACGGACAGCGCCGGAAAAAGAGCCTTTTACATGCCCGAAAAGTTCACTTTCAATAATACTTTCGGGCAGGGCGCCACAATTGATGGGTACAAAAGGTCCATTTTTACGGGAGCTTGTTTTATGGATGGCCTCAGCGACAAGTTCTTTTCCTGTACCGGTTTCACCATAAATATGAACCGGATAATCGTATTCGGCAACATCGGTGATTTGCTGAAAAACCTCGATCATTTTTCTATCCCGGCCAATAATTTTTAAAAAACCCGCCGGTTGTTCTGCTTCTCTTTTCCGGTTGCTTGAATCTGAAATATTCCTGAACGATACAACTTTTCCGGACGCGTTTCGATTTTCAGCATTCCTTTTCAGGACCGCAGCTTTCATATCCCGCTGATTGGAAAGCATTTTATAAGGCAGGCTGTCATGATCTTTGAATTGGCTGCTATTGCGTTGGGTAAGGGCTTTGCTCGCATGATCCATGGTATCCAATTTCCTCCTTTGCCGGCGTTGCTTAATGGGGTCATCAGTCACCGGTCATTTGTCTGTTGTGGGCAAATGCTGAATGGAAAATTTCAAATGATATTAAATTTAAATACCTTATTGTGCTAACATTGTTCAGGGGTTCGTGGTTTTAGGGGAATGACATTTCTAAACAGCATAAAGCATGCCAGCAGCAAAGACGGATTGCAAAAATGGAATAAACAATGAAAAATCAATAGGATGGCGCGACAACATTTCCGGCGAAGAGATGTTTAAGACGACGGTAACAGTTCTATTCAGATATGCAAAAACTGCACATTCAAATTCAATATTATCGGTATAATCAAATGGTTATTTTTAAACCATGCAAAAATTGATCATCCGTTTTTGATCGGTTAATGCGCCCAAGGTGAGATGGAAAGCACAACCGCTGATCCATCGAAACATATTGTTAAGAATTAATATATTACGTCACCCCATAGGTTTTTAGTTTTTTTCTGAGGGTGTTCAGGGCGATGTCAAGGCGTCTTGCGGTTTGGGACTTGTTTTTCCCGGTCTGATCATAGACTTTGAGGATATAGGTCTTTTCCATTTGCGCAAGGGGAACGACGGCTTCAGCATCCGGCGGATGTTTCCGTTTTTTCATCGATTTTTGCCGTTGAATATTAACGGGAAGGAATGTCTTGGAAATTTTTCGTCCCTGGGCCAGGTTTGCGGACGATTTGATAAGGGACCGAAGCTCTCTAATATTCCCCGGATAATCATAATTTAAAAGCTGAACCATGGCGTCTTCTTCAATACCGGGATTTTTATCTTTACCCAGAAACTCGTTTAGGAAATGGCTGACCAGCACCCGGATGTCTTTTTTTCTTTGCCTGAGCGGCGGCAGGTGGAGCCATCCTCCTTTCAAACGGTAGTACAGATCCTTGCGAAACAGCTTTTGGGCCATCAATCTGTCAAGATCCTCATTGGTTGCAGCAATAAAACGGACATTTGTTTTCCGGATGGTGTCCGTTCCGAGCTTTATGTACTCGCCGTCCTGCAAAACCCTCAGCAGCTTTCCCTGAAGCTCCATGGGCAGGTTGCTGATTTCATCCAAAAACAGTGTGCCTTTATTGGAGTGCTCAAGATAACCCGGACGGTCTTTTTCAGCCCCTGTAAAGGCCCCCTTTGTATGACCGAAAAATTCGGCATCAAACAGTGCACCCGTAAGCGAGGCCATGTTTACGGGAGTAAACACCGATTTTGCACTGGGGCTGGCCGCATGGACAGCTCTTGCAAGAAGTTCCTTTCCGGTTCCGCTCTCTCCGGTAATCAATACCGGCACATCGCTTGCGGCATGGAGTTCAGCCTCTTTTAAGATTTTCAAAACATTGGCCGATCTGGAAATAATTGATCTAAAGGCATCTTCATGCAAAAGTTCGGGCAGACGAGTTCCCTTGCCGATATCTTTAATGTTAAATAGACGCTTTCTTTCCAGGGCACGGTGGATCGAAACAATAAGATCATCTTTTTCGACCGGTTTCACCAGGTAATCATACGCCCCTTTTTTCATGGCTCTGACTGCAGTCGTTGCTTCATCCAGGCCCGTAATCATGATGCATTCGGTTTCGGGGCTGTTGCTCTTTATCACTTCAAGAAGTTCTATCCCGTCCATGCCGGGCATCGATACATCGATCAGGGCAAGATCAAAGGTTTCGCCTGCTTTAAAAACTGAGACGGCTTTTTCAGGATCATTTTCAATTCGTATGAATTTAAAGCCGGAAGTGATAAGACCCCTTTGGACGGTCTTGAGAAAGGTCTGATCGTCGTCTATTGCTATTATTCGATTTTCCAAGTCAACCCCCCCGTTACAAATCCAATATTATCCTAAAATTACTCCCGCTCCCTAGCTTACTTTCAACTTCGACACATCCGCCCATTTTCTCAATAAGATTTTGGACAATATACAATCCGAGACCTATTCCGTCTTCTGAGGACTTTGTCGTAAAAAAGGGGGTAAATATTTTCCCCAAGGTTTTTTCGTCCATACCGCCACCATTGTCGCTGACTTCGATGATGAGTCGATTTTCTTTGGAATTATCCATGGAAACAACCAGATTAACGTTTGAATTTTCATCCATCGGTTTCTCAAAGGCCTGGGCTGCATTGATCAAAAGATTTATCAATATCTGCTCTAAAGATTGCGAATCAATCAGCACTTCCGGCAAGCTTTCCGGAATATGAACATTAAAGGTTTTTACGGTTCTTTTAATCTTGCTCCTGCAAAACGCAACCACTTTTTCAATGATGGGTTTCAGGTCGATTTTTTCAATTCTCTTATCTTCGCCCGGCTTTGAAAATACTTTTAAGTCCCTAACGATCGCTTTGATTTGTCTGGACCCATGTTGAACATTATCAAGAAGTTCAAAAATATCTTCACGGAATTCAGGGTAAGGCATATACAATATTTCCAGATCCGGATGTTTTTGGGCATATTCATCAACGAGGGGCATCACGACATTAAGGTAATCTCTTAAGATCGGAATGTTGACGGAAATATAATTGTTCGGGTTGTTGATCTCATGGGCAATACCCGAAATGAGAACACCCAGGGCAGCCATTTTTTCTCGCTGTATCAGTTGTCTCTCCGACATCTTTGATTCAGTGATGTCGCTGATGCGGATGATGGCGGACCCAAATTCGCCATACGTCTCCTTCAGGGGATATATTACGACCTGCTCCAGTCTCTCTGGGTTCATAAATCCTTTCCGTTCAAAACCCAGATGCCGCCCCTCTAAAACCGCGGGTGCAATGTTACAGTCTTCACAGGGTTTTGATCCGTCCTTGAATACCCGATAGCAGGGTTTTTCTATTACATTTTTGCCATTAATTTTGTAGTACTCAACAGCAGCCTTGTTGAGCATCTTTACTGTCAGGTAGCTGTCTAAAAGGAGCAGAGGCTCTGAAATTCCGTCGAATACCGATTGAAGCCTGTTTTTGGTTTTTAAAACCTCTTCCTGAGCATGCTTGCGTTCCATGACTTCTTTTTGTAAATCAGCGGTCCGCTGGTCCACACGTTTTTCCAGTTCAAGATTGAGGGTGTGCAGTTCTTCTTCACGCTGCTTTAAATTTCTGAATAGAAGGCTGTAGGGCTTCACAAAACCGGACTCGATAATCGATTTATAAATGAGATAAAAGGATGCCAACTTCAGGAAATGGCCTGTAAGATTAGACAGGTCATAAACTCTGATATAGAATGTAAAGGCTAATTCGGAACAGATCGTAAGAATGATGGATGCGATCAATAGCCAAAAAATGTTTTTATCGAACTCTTTCTGTTTTTGAAACAGGAGAAGAATAGAACCCATGAGCATTAAACAGATAAAATATTCGCTGATCTTTTTAAACCGTGTCAGTCCAGTGCCTTCAATAAAACAGTCGGGGAAAATGTTCCAATAAAAAATGGATGCCAGCATAAGGAATACCAACAAAGCATAACCGACAAACACAAAGCGCGTGTTCGGTTTTCGAGGGATGAAAAGGGGTGCAATAAGAAGAGACATGCTCTCCAGATAACGGGCTGAAATCCATAACTGGGTCGGCAAGTTTGCATCATATCCGGAAAATATTCCCATGCCTTTATAGGCCAAGGTATGGGCCAGATCTAAACCCCCGATGAACAGATATGCGATGCCGAGGAAAAGGAGATAATTATTGTCCATAAATCTCCGGGAGTTCCAGGCAACCACAAAAATGCCGCAAGCTACGAAAATACTAAATATCTCGGCAAGACTGTGAAAAAGGAGGTAATTGTAACGGCTGGCTATATATAGACCGGCTAGAATTACAATCCATAACGTAAATATTGCCCAATTTCCGGTGACGCCAGATGGCCTCTCCATGACTCTACCCCTGTTGTAAATGCGGTGAATGCGTGAGATAGAAGCTCCCAACACCCCGGGAGGTGGGATTTTTGCCCCGGTCAAACAGAAAAAACGATGGGTTTCGTGGGGTAAACTTCGCTCCAACACGCTGAAGTAAATCTTCGGCTGGGCGTAACCTAACATAGGGGGGTGTGAACTTCAAATATTTTCATTTATGCAAAGGGGATTGGTCCGGCCGAAGGCGTGGGGGGACGATGGTGGAAATGAAGATGGGGATCGGCAATATCGTTGCGTCTCCCCATCTTCAAATCATATGGTCATAGATGACCGGATAATTTATTGAACCGGCCTAAATTCGACCCTTCGGTTTTTGGCACGTCCGGCCTTGGTGTCATTGCTGGCGGCCGGTTTGGTTAATCCAAACCCCTTCATGGTAAGACGTTCGGCTTTAACTCCTTGATCAACAAGATATTTCATCACGGCGTTGGCCCGTTTTTCGGAAAGCGTCATGTTATACGCGGCAGGACCCATATTGTCCGTATGCCCGTCGATCTCTACGTTGATTTCCGGATTCTTTTTCAGTATCCCCACCGCCTCATCAAGCATGGGGTGTGCTTCGGATTTAATCACTGCCTTATTAAAATCAAACAGTACCACCGCTGCATATGTCCAGCAACCCCTTGCATCAACGGTTGCACCCTTGGGCGTATTGGGGCATTGATCCTTATCGTCCGTCACCCCGTCGCCGTCGCTGTCCATGGGTTTTGCCATCGGTTTTGCCATCGGCTTGGGTGCTGCCTTGGCTAAAAATATGCCTTCTACAAAACCGGCCATGTTCGCCGAGGAAGCCAGTCTGTCTGCGGTGGTTGAAATGCCACATCCGCCCGCTTTGACAATCTGTTCCAGCGTCATTTTACCGGCAGGATCGTCTCCCACCTGCACGGTGTCGATGCATACTCTGTCACCGAACTGGCTTTTCATGGCCTCAGCAGCTTTCACCGGTTTTTGGTCCATCTTTTGTCCATCGCTGACGATAATGACCGCTATCGGACCTTTGGACGACTTCATGTCGTCGCCGGCAGCGTTGATGGCTTTTGCCAGAGCAAGAGAACTATCCCCGCTGGGTCCCTTTACAGAATTTAAGGCCGCTCCAAATCCCGAAGTCGAATACTGAGTCGGTCCGTAAACAAGCATGGTCGACTTGTCGGGCAGGCTGGCACCGTGTCCAAACACTCTGAGTGCTGCATTATATTTCAACTCCGGAAGTGTCTGATTCATGGCGCTTAAGAAATCTTTGGCGATTTTGGCCTTTTCCTTTTTCGCATATTTATCCGCCATTGAAGAAGACGTGTCCAGGATCACCACAAAATTGTCAACCTTGGGTACATACTGATTTGCGTCAAATTTGTAGGGCTCGAAAGACGGCTCGGTCTTCACAACTTTTTTGCCGCCGCAACTGATCAACAGGGTGCTGATCATCAAAATAAACAATACTCTCAAAAAACGCTTGTCCATAATTTGCCTCCTTATTTTCCTTTGTTTGAATTAAAGTTTTTATATTAAAAAGAAATAACAACCCGTTACTGCGTATTATTCCTTATGGTTATATACATGCACGTCGCGCTGTGGAAAGGGAATTGAAATACCCTCTGCATCAAAGCGCTTCTTAATGGTCTCGGTTACATGGAACCAAAGATCCCAATAATCCGGAACGTTCACCCAGGGACGAACCGCAAAATTCACACTGCTGTCTCCCAGTTCTATAACCGCAATTTTTGGCGGCGGGTCTTTTAGGACGCGGGCATCATTTTTAATGACATCGGTGATAATCTTTCTGGCCTTATCGATATCGTCACCATAGCCAATGCCAAAGACCAGATCCACCCGGCGGGTTCCCTTTGCGGAAAAGTTTACGATGTTGTCACTGCTTAATTTTGCGTTCGGGATAATGATGGTCTTGTTGTCGGGTGTTTTGAGCTGTGTGGTGAAGATTTGAATTTTTTCAACGGTTCCTGCAACCCCGGCACCTTCGATGAAATCCCCGACCTTGAACGGTCGGAAAATAATCATCAAAAACCCGGCGGCAAAGTTTGAGAGGGACCCCTGCAGCGCAAGACCGATGGCAAGCCCGGCAGCACCGATAACCGCGATAAACGAGGTTGTCTGTATGCCAAGCTGTCCCAGCGCCGCCAGAACGACGAAGACCAATAAAGCGATGTAGGTCATATTGGCGACAAAGGAGACGACGGTGGGATCCACCTGCCTTTTGTTCATTATTTTTTCTGTAAAACCGGTCAAGCCCTTTGCGATCCATCGCCCCACGATCAAAACCGCAATGGCGGCAACGACTTTAAGACCGTAAATTGTCAACAACTCCCAAATTTTTGCAACGATATTTTCCACAGTTGAAATCCTTTTTGAATAATTGTTTGAACCCCAACCATATCTCAAGCAAATTGCCGAAAGGTCAGCGAACCGATGTTAAAAACGATAAAAATCCTTTTTAGAAAAAATGCTACCAAGATTTTTGGGATGTTTAAATTCGAATAAAAAATTGAGCCCTATTTGAATTTTATTAATCACCGATTAAGCTTTTTAAGTTTATGCAGGAATGGGAAACAAAAGATATCAAAGCAATAACTATGCCAATGGTAGTGAATGTCGTATCGTTTACAGGGGAATGAACTTAGAAATTATTCTATAACACATTCACAACTAAATGCAACAGTGCCGAAGTATTTTTCCTTTTTTTGCAGTAACGGTTCACCGCATATCTGCCGTTTGCATCCATCGATTTTTTTATCTAAAAAGAGGCACAATCTTGTCTCATGAGACAATTGTGTTTCAAATTCAACTTGGAACAACACCGTTTCACCCGAATTGCACAAAGGTCGAAGGGAATTCCCGGGTGAAATCGGCGTTGTTTGCCCTCGCTTTGGACATTAAATTCTGCGAACGTAACGCCGGTACCTTGAATCGCAATATCCGCATGGCGGGTGGTTGACAACTGACAACCATATCAACCCGAATATTTCATGATAAGTTTGTGCTCGTAATAATTCGAGTCAGAACTCAACCACACAACGCACGCCGGATATGAATCCAGAAGGGCTGTCTCCCTGTTTCATTTTGTTATCCTGATATTGCAGATCGGCTGTAATTGCAAAGTATTCATTAAGCAAAAATCGGACATAGGTTTCGAAAACATAGGCGTTATCCAAATCTTGATTACCCCCCTTCAGGTAAGCGTACCCAATGCCGATATTGTCTTGTTCTCGTCTCCATAGTTTCCCGTTGATGTCAAGCCCGCCGGAATATAGCGACTTACAGATAATAGCGGCATCATCATCTTGCCAGCCAAACCGAATCCAGGCACCCAGGATCTCCCCCAGTTGTTGATCGAAGGACAATATTACGCACTGCTTTGATTCCAGGTTGTCTCCCGCAATATTGTTGAAGTCTTTACTGGTCCATTGAACATTAACACGATAATGTCCC
>Ga0307376_10002976_pt1 | contig 16067 bp, 23 predicted proteins | sample TR2MG_FD_202536 | JGI IMG/M metagenome (GOLD analysis project Ga0307376, IMG submission 202536) | Soil microbial communities from Risofladan, Vaasa, Finland - TR-2 | ecosystem: Environmental > Terrestrial > Soil > Coastal area > Acid sulfate soil | place: Finland: Risofladan, Vaasa | collected...
TTTTTTTAACATCATAAACATTTTTATTTTTTTTGTTTCTTTTAATTGAAACAACGGGCATTTTAAAAATTTGAACAGTACCATCTGAAAAAAGAAATGTTATACCACCTGTCAAGCCACAATCAACACTAATTATACAATCAAACATAATTTATCACCAAATTTATATCGATGATAAACTATAAAATAGATGAATTAATTATTTTTCATCTTCTTCTTTGCATAATTCCATACAAAATAACTCTGCAGCAGATGGAACAATCCAAGATTTTTCTTGAACCTTTTTTCTAGGCATTATCAATTCAGGAGAAATACCGATTACTCTATTATCTGGACAGTTATCCACAAAAAGTTTCCTCTCCACATAAAAGTTCAATATTTTCTACATCCTTCAAAAATAAATCTAAATCAGACAACTCATTTTCTTTAATTATTTCCTTTAACAATGAGTTAAAACCTTCTCTATCTTGTTCATGACTTCTTCTTATTCTCAAAAGACCATTTTTAAGAATTTCTATTTTTACTGTTTTTTCTTCCATTTTTAACCTTTTTTGGGGTTATTTTTTTAACCTTTTTCTTCGATATTTTTTTTATACTTTCTTTTGGTTTCCCATCATCAATTACATAAAAATCATGTTCTCTTGAATCTTTAATTATTGTTTCCACTGTAACTACTTCTATAACTCCCTCATCATTAACCAAATGCCTCATTTCAGTGTTATCTTCTTTGAATGCTTTGGTAACACGATATATTGTCTGTCCTAGAATATATTTAAACCCTGGTACAAACATATTCTTTTGCTCTTGACTACTTATTATTTTTACTTCTTTACTATTAAAATTCTTTTCCATTGTCATCTTATCTCCTTTTTACATTTAATTTAGTTTTTTCTTTTTGATAAAATTCTTCTTTTTGTTTTTTTGTCTTTTCTTTACCTAGAGCATTAAGAATATTATCTATATCTCCAGCACAAGATTTTCCCTTGTAACCAATCTGATCTACCTCAATCGTGCCATCAGGCTTAATCGTAAATTGTATATTTTCTTCTTTCATTTTAACTCGATTCCATTATCAGTAGGTTTTCCAAAAACATCTATTTTGTCCGCCAGTATACTTCCCAATTTGTCTTTTATTTCACCATACAACTCATCACAAGTATTAATATCTTCGAAAATTTCATCAATATCTTTACTGTCAAAAGAATCTATTAGTAAAGTTAATAAAGATACAAATTTTTCTCCAATCTCTTTAACTTTCTGATGGTTCAAATTGCATGACTCTTTTATCAAAAGATCTCCCAAGATTTTTCATTATTTTATAACTAAATCTTCTTGCTGCTACAGAAAAAAATGATTCCATAAGAGACATTTTTATTTCATCTGTCTTAGCATAACGTAAATAATATAAGGTATCAACTATTTTTCTAATAATAGCAAATAAGTCAATACTAGAATAGTATTTTAAAGGAGATTTATTACCATATATCCCTTTTATTGCTATCTTAACTGCTTCTTTATTGTATTTTGATACGAATTTGTCACTACTCTCCGAATAAAAACAATAAAAAGAAGAACCACTTCTTTTTAATTTAGAAATTTCTAAGATACTTTTAATTGTCTCTTGTTCAGAAACTCCTGTAGATAAACTCTCTTTTAAGAAAAATAACATTGAATATCTCCAATGAAACAAATGCAAAATTTGTATAAGTCCAGCAGTAAGATCAGTTTCCTTAATTTGAATTTTTCTTAAAAGTTTTAAACAACCCTTATAATTTCTATTATCCATAAAATTGAATAATGACCATACCACAAAATTACAATTTTCCTCCATCATTTGTCTTACATCTTGTTCTGAAATTGTTTTTTTGTTACCAATTATATGTAAAAGTTTTTCCAAAGACATTGCCATATAATCAATATTGATATCATCTGTACCTGAAATACTGTTAAAATTATTAATCAATATCTCAAGTCCATTAGGATCTATTTGTCTGTCATTATTGTCTAAATATCCTGTAACATAATTAGTACATTTTTTTCTAGGTATAGATTCTATAAATTGATATACTTTTCCTATTTTACCGATAAGAGACAAAAAAGTTTTGCTACTTGTTGATAGATTATAGAGAACAACAGTACAATCTGAAGGCAAATCACCTAAAAACGACTTCATTACCTTCATTGTATTTTGTTTTTGATCAGCCTTTTTTTTACCTTTTCCTACTGGCCAACCATTAATAACAAATAGTCTTTTCCTATCTTCTAGAGAAAATCTTTTAATTTCGCTTATTACATATTCAATACTTACACTTTCATCGAAAAAATATTCATCATATTCTCCCAATGATTTTCTTACATTATTCAGCACCCTTTGACAAGAGATATAACTACCTTCCACCAAATATACTTGTGTATCTTTATCAGTCATTTTATTTCATCGTTGTTGCAAAAAAGGTTACCATATGTTCTTTTGTGCCTTTAGCATCATTGGTAGACGGTAAATGTTTTATGAACACAGGATTTTTAGGACCATCAAACTCAATACGAATATCTACATTTTTAGAATTTTGACTAACTATCTCAGAAAGGTATGTTGCATGACATCTAAATTGTAAACTATCCTGATCATCTCCTCCTGTTTCTATTTTATCTACTTGAATTTCACGAATAGATACTAAACTACTATCTATTCTCACTATCAACTTTTCTTCTTTAGTGTCTAAAACCACATCTGCATTGTGGGCTTCATGTTCCTTTTGTACGTCTTTAGTATATGTTGCATTAATCCCTTTTACAGCTTCTTCCCAATTAGAAGTATTAGTTAAAATAGAAACAGAATTCTTTTTCTTCAAAACTCCATCAATCTTAACCTTAGACCAGTCTATTTCTGGGTCAAATCCCACTATAATAAATTCTACATCTCCACATGTTAAAATAATTTGATCGGAAACATCTTCTGAAACACCAGTCTGTTTTAATTCTACATAATCGCAAGACAACTTAGAAAAGACATCTGTAATTACCGGAATGATATCCTTCATTATTAAAAAGAATGTTTTATTTTCATCTTTCTCCAACTCTGCTACTTTACCTTCTACAGTATAAATAGCAAAACGACCACCTGTGCCAGCAATAAATCTTGTATTATCATGTTGCATTTCAATTTTTAAATACAAATATTCTGGTCTACGTTCTTCAAAACCAATAGCATACTCTACTTTTTGTATTCCTTCAACAAATACATCTCTTTGTATTTTTGTTTTTTTACAAAATTGACCAGAAGATACCGGCAGATGTATTTCCACATCTTGCAAGGGTACTTTCTGAACACCTTTATTTTTGCCATCTCTTGATATGGCTAAATTTTTTCCTTCAGACTTAATTGTCACCATATCTGAAAAATTATTAAACGAATTTATAGCCTTGGAAAAATGTTCTGCATTCACAACTACTTTTCCAATTTCTTCGCATTTATAGGAAAGATTACTATCTACCAAGTCAGATAAAGACAATTGGGTTGCCATTTTTCCACCAAAGGCAGAAAGAGTTACTTCTGACTCTTCTGCATTGATCTCAATAAGATTTGCAGTTGTCCAGTCTTTCTCAATACCTTTTGTAGCCACTAGTATTGCAGGACGAGAATTCTTCAGGAAAGATCCGATTGTTACTGTGAAATTCATACAAAACTCCTTGTTATAGTACGTTAATTTTCTACCTTAATTATACATCAATATATTCACTTTTAAATAAATAATTAGCTTCTTTTTTTAATTTTTCTAATTCATTCTTCCGGATAATTTGATTTGTGCTTTTGGAAGACATCTTTACCTTTTGCTTTAATTCGAGACAAAGCATTGTCAACTGATTTTATATTAACTTTACTACGACGACCTTTATTTTTTTTAATTATTTTTGCTATTTCTTCATAAGAATATTTTTGAGAATATAATCCAAAAACTTCTTTCTCAAAAGATGATAATTTTTCTAACAAACTACTAAAGAGCATACGATAATACTCTTTATGCTCCATTTGATCTAGTACAGTTTCATTAGAAGAGGTAAGTATATCAGATAAAAAAAGTATGTCATCTCCTTCAGACATATTTCTATCCTGATCTAAAGAAATACTAGAATTCAACGCTTTCTTTTTATTTTGATAACTAGATTTCAATTTAGTAGATAAATGACGTCTTATGCAAAGTAAAGCAAATTTTTCAAATGGTTGTAATTTTCCTTTTTTAGAACGACTCTTATCATAATCTTTTATAGCCTTATATCTTAAAGCAAATAAAGATTCCTGATATATATCTTCATAATTACAACCTGGAATATAAAATTTAAATGAAATTTGACTCAAACGAGTCCTCATTCTGCTTTCTATCTCTCCATAAGCCACATCAGAATCATTCATACTATATCCCCGTCCGCGATGTCTTACTACTTCCACCAAATCATCTATTACCATTTCTGAAAAATTTTTCCCCAAAGATGGCTTTTTAGTCATTAATTTCTCCTGATAATAAATACTATAATATTTATCGGCTATCAGGAGAAAATTCTTATAATTTTGCTTTCCTATACAAAACAGATTCAGCAATAAATCTATCTAACATCATTTGAGGATCTAAATTTAACTCAATTCCAGCATTCACTTTTGCTAACAAATCTATGAATTTTATAAGTAAAATATTAGCATGTTCTCCAAGTGTTTGTAACTGATATTTATATTTTGCTAATTCATCATCTGTCAACTCAGTAACTTCATTTATTACATCATGACACATGTCAACTTTTAATAAATTATCTAAATGTTCTGATAATCCATTAATTACATTTTGTGAATTTTTCCCACCACTAAACATAATGTTAACTGCCTTCATAGCTTTTGGTGCATTAAGTCTAGCAATTCCGTCCATCATTACAAAATAAATTTTCTGTCCTATTTCCCCTAAAACTTCTTTTGCTGCTTCTTCAGTAATTTTTTCTTTTGCGACATAATTAACTACTGCTTGTAGATTTTGTAATGCATTTCTAACACTATATTGAGCATTACGAGCACATGCTTTTAATGCATTCTCTTCACAATCGAGATTTTCTTCTTTAGCAATATATTTAAGATGTTTAAATAATTCTATCCAACCCACTTTATTAAATGCAAAACTTATACATCTACTATGTATTGTGTCAATTAATTTATGAGGATCAGTTGTACATAAAATAAAACGAGTGCGTTTAGGAGGCTCTTCTATTAATTTAAGAGCAGCTTCAGCAGCCTGACCTGTCAGACTATGACATTCGTCAAGTATCACATATTTTTCTTTACCTTGAATTGGAGATTGTGATAATCTTCTTCTTAAATCTCGTATGTCATCAATTCCTCTATTACTAGCAGCATCTAATTCTTTAACATCCATATGATTACCATTAAAAATGGCTTTGCAATTATCACATTCACCACAAGGATCAAATTTACTCTTTTCACAATTAGACATTGCTGCCATTATTCTTGCAACCGAGGTTTTTCCAGCCCCAAATTTTCCTGATAAAAGATAAGCATGGTGTAAAGTATCAGATTTAAAAGCATTCCCAACTGCTTTAACTACTACTGGTTGACCAATAACTTCTGATAATTTTTTTGGACGATATTTTAATGCAAAAGGGATATCACTCATTATTATTCCTTATCATATGTCTATCAATAGATACTAAACCTCGACTACTGCCATCTTCTGAATATAATACTATATCACACATCCCATCCATTGCCGAATTAAATCTATTATTTAATTTATTTTTTCTATTTTTACTATTATTTATTGGTCTTTCTACCACCCCACTAAAAAAATCGAATTCATTATTTTCAATTGTAAGTTTTATTTGATCTCCGATACGTTTAATTACTCCATGTTTATTCTTTTCCAACAACATAATATTTTTCTTAGAAATTACTCCGAAACCAATTGAAATAGTTTTATTATCTTTTTGTTCACCTCTTTGAATTACAAAAAGATATTCGAAATCTAAATCTCTTAAAGTTTTTAAATTACTTTTTTTCTTTGATCCAAGACAATTTTTTAGTGCAATTTCTTTAGGTTTGGTAAATCCTTCGTCATTTTTTTTCTGTCTTTGAAATGCCGATTGCATAATTTTTACAGATATTTTAGATTTACTATTAAACATCATATCATAACTATTATTACCAATTATTTTTGTCAATGGTTCAAATGTATTGTCAAAATGATGACAGTATACTCTACTTATTATCATTCTATTATCCATTAAATTTAGTTCTAGAGGAGCCATGATTGAGACTTCTCTAATTGCTTTTAGCATCTTATAACGATTTTTTTTTGCAAAACTTTTAAACTTAATATTTTTCGTCGTGCTTTTCATGAATTAATTCCTTATTACTATTTTTGTCTATCTTATCAATAATATTTTTTATTGAAAACTTACCTCTACCATATTTTTCCTGCAAAAATTTACTTATATCTTTTTTCATCATATTTTGAGATAACATAGTAAGATAATCATTATAAATAAGTTCACATTCCTGTGAAGATATTTTTTTCCCTTGATTTGCAGGAACAAAATTATTAACTTTTCTGAGATTTTTTATTTCTATGCCAAAATTTACTTCTTCTAGCTTTTTGATATGATAATTATATGCTTGTTTATTCAACTCATATCCACAGACCCTTCTGCCTAATGCTAAAGAACAATAAGCAGTTGTAAAATTTCCCATGAAAAAATCACAAACCATATCATTTTCACTAGACGAGTATAAAATAAGTTTATTTATGAGTTTCTCTGGCAGCTTGTTCTGATTCTTTTTTTGTTTTGGAGAATATTCCTTCTTTATATCAAATACATCTTCCATGTCTTGATACAATAAAGAATTACCATTGTTATTTTTTTCCTGAGAACCAAAACGACAATTCAAATTAAATGTTGGTTTTGCCTTTTTGGATTTTGAATAATATAGAATGTGATAATGAGAGGTTACAAATTTTTTCTTAGTATATACCCCAAAATTATATTTCCAAATTATATGATTTATTTCATTCAACCCAACATTATGAGCTGCATTGAGTAGATACCTTAGATTAGTATGTCCCATAATTACATACATCGACCCATTAGGTTTTAATACTCTTTTAGCTTCAGATAACCATAAATGGGTCCACTGTTCATAATCTTCTGGTGCTTCTTTGTAACCCCCTATAACATGTGATGGATTTCTCTTATAGTGCTTCTGAAATTCTGTTTCACCTAATCCAAAGGGAGGATCATAGATTCCTAAATCAACTGAATTATCAGGAATTTTTTTATCATAGTCAATACAATCTTCATTAAATATCATTTTTATCCTATGTTATAATAAATATTAATATAAATTAGTCCTTATTATAAGGTAATTTTTTATATGCCATATAACGCCATTTCGCAAACTCCATCATATTTACCTTTCCTTGTTTTTCATAAGTACAAAACAGCTTCACCGTCGTCGTCCCATCGGGAACCTGCTGAATGTAACGCCACTGACCGTCCCATGCAAAAGGTGGTACACCAGCATCATGCCGCATCCACATCGACCAATCTCCGACTGGATGCAAGTAGTAGGCGTCCCTTACCCCAGGCTGGGGGTCCGTTACGAAATAGGAAGATGTCTGATCTCCCTCCACATATGAATCCCTCGCCGGAGTTACCCAAAAATCAAAACTCCGCTCAACTACTTTATCCTGTAGCCAATAATCATGTACATCAGATACATAATCCAGAGGACCTGCAACAGTAAATGTTGTAAAAATTAACAGGATAACAATTATATTATATTTAAACATATTTAATTATTTTTCAGAATTTTCAAAATAAAATCTTCTGCTATTTTATTTTTTTCCTTTTCTTCCAATTCTTTATTATCAATGATACAACAACTTCCGTTTTTTAATAAACAATCAAAATCATAATTGTCTAAATCTTTTTCACTTGAATGAGCATCACTATCGACAGCTCTAAGAAGACGTATTATAATACCCCCTTGTTTCACTATGAAATCTACTTCCGAATGAAATCTAACATCATTTATTATAGAAACATCCATTTGTTCTTCTTTTATTTGTCTTAAACAAGCATTAACCCATATATATTGATCAAAATATGTACGAAAAATATCTGTTCCAACAATCTGCATCAATTCCCTAGCTGTCATAAATCCAATTCTGGGACAAGCACCACCATATACATTTTTTTCTTTAGAATTTTCTACTCGAATGGAAAGGGGAAAATTGTCCCACAAATATTCTGTCATTTCATCTTTTTGAGCATCAGTACCATATAGATTTTTTAATGACACACCAAGTGTTTTATGACAAACATCATATTTAAGAATAGTAGCAAAACTATATTGTTTTACAGTAAAATTTTTTCTTTTAATCTTTTTACATAAATAATCACTTAGAGTGGTTTTTCCACTTTGCTTTCTACCAGAGATACCTATTATTAATTTATTTTTCATCACAAAAATTATTTAATTAAACGAAGAAAATATACTGTTTTAGTATTTAACAAAGGATGTTTTAAAGAATTGATCTGTCTTCTTCTTTCGTCCTCAGCAAACCAATCTTGTTTGTCAAGATTACCAAGATAAATATTTGGATCTACTTTAATATCACTAGCAGGTACTAATTCAATATTTTTTTCACTTATTTTATAGACAACGTGTCTACCACGATTATCTTTTCCACCATAAATTAACATATTCTTTTTACTGCAAGGATATTCAACAAAAAAAGTTTCCCATGATCTCTTTTTCTCTTCTGCTGTAAGAGCATTTTCCACATTTTCATTATGAACATTTGATTTTGCAGTTTTTATTAACTGTTCTATATTATCAGAAGTTGCAAGAATACTCCCTTGACCATATTCATCCACAGACCATATTTGCCACTTACTCATAAAATTATACCTCTTTTCTATTAAATTTATTTGATTAAATATTAAATAACTATTCTCTTGCCCATCTAATATCTTGTTCTAAGATATTGGGAGCATCAACATCATCCAAATAATCAATGCCTTTGAATGTTCTAATCATGATTTTAAAATCTTTGCCATCAAGAGGATTCACTGCCCCTTCTTCTTCTCCAATAGAACATAATACATCTGCTATCAGAAGCAACTTTTGTTTTTCATTCAAGCTTTCCCAATCATTTTGCCAAATAGTGATATACCACGCATAAGGAGAATGCAATAACATGGGCATTTTTACCCCATCTACCTTCCACAATTGCTTATCATCTTTTCTATCTTTGTTGGTAATTGCTACACAACAAATGCGATTGTGATCAACTTTCCAAATATTTGGATACTTTTCCACAATCTTTTGAGCTAATTCGTGGAACTCTTTGTTTTCTTCGTACTCTGCTTTCAACTGTGCCATAAAAAAATCTCCTTTAGTTAGATTTCATCATAAGAAATAAGTTAAGATTCATCATAAAAAAATAAGTTTCACTTTTAAAGAACTAATTTGACCCATCTATCATCCATCTCAATAATCCCATTATTTATATTTTCTAAATAATCCAAACATTCATCTACTGATATAAAAAATTCTTTTTGTTTAATTACATCAAGTAACCAGTCTGGAACATTCTCATATAAAGGGGGATTAACAATAGCCAATAGGGGTTTATGCTGTCTTTCAGCGGTAAATAGCTCGTCGTAGGAACCACACATATGAACATCAATATCTACATATATAACAATAAAATCAGTAGTATCTACCATTCTTAGATCATATCTACGAACTTTATGAATGATATTTATGGCTTCCTGTATATTACCATTTCTTTTATATTCCTGTATTTTGTGTTTCTCTACACCTGTCTCATTATATATTATATTTCCCAGACTAGAAGGTTTATCTGTAGGGTCAAAAACTTCTATAGGAATATTTCTATTATTTATTTTTTCACGAAATTCTCTTCTCCAACCAATTCCATCATCTTTTGCTCTATCAACTGGGCCAACGAGATAGCAACTCATTCCTGATAATTTATTTATTTTATTCATCGAGTAATATATCCACCATTTTTCTTTGACCTATATTTCTTACTTTTCTTACACTGGTTTTTTTTGTTGAGTTCTCATCCATCCAATTATCTATTTTATTATCAATATATAAAAAACCATCTTCATGAATAGTATAATATTGATCAATATTATCATAATCTGGTATAGTGTCAACTATAAATTCTTTTCCTTCCCATTCATTAGAAATAAGCATAGGATGAATACAATCACTAGGATTTATTTGTGAAATATATGGAAATGCCCATTTGTTCTTTAAACACATAAAAAAATTATATTCTCCAAATATTTCAAAACCCCAAGGATATTTATGTATTGCTAAAATATCTTTAATAAATTGTGTAGAAAAATTTTCTTTTGTAAAAGTGAACATATTATGGACGATATTTATTTTTAAACTATTTTCTCCAATTTTTTTCACTTTAAAAGCACAATTATTTACCTTATAAGAAATAAAAAATTTAGCAATATCTATTTTATTTCCAACTAATAATATATTCCAAATATCTAACTTATGTTTATTTATAGAATTAATAATAGTATCTAAATCTACTTTTTTAGTCATCTATTTTTTCCAATTTTTCTTCTTCTTTAATTTCACAACTTCACCGTCACTATTTCTCATTCCCTTACATTTAGGATAATTTTGACATCCATAAAAAATTCCATATTTTCCTGATCTTTGTACCATTAATGTTTTGCATAAGGGGCATTCATATTCACTAATAATTTTTTCTTTTTTAATTTTTTCTACTGGTTCCTGATTTTCCCCTACATCAGCTATATATTTACAACCTTTTTTCCAATTATTACATCCATAAAATGATCCAAATTTTGAATGACGAAGAACTAATTTTCCATCACATTCTTTTTCTTTGCAAGGATAATCAGTTTCACTATTTTTCTGCATTTCTGTTTTACCATTTACAATATCACTTTTCAACCTATCCCAAAATTCTTTTAAAACTACCAATTTATCTATATTATTTAATGTTATTTCATCTAATTTTTCTTCCAAATTAGCTGTAAAATTCAAATCAACGAAGCAGAACCCAGATTTTACCAGAAAATCTGTCACTTTAATTCCAACATCTGTAACTTTAATATTTTTTCCTTTTGTAATATATTTTCTATCAATAAGAGTTTTTATAATAGATTTATATGTGCTAGGTCTGCCAATCCCTAAATCTTCTAATTTTTTAACGATAGAACGATCATTATATCTATCAGGTGGTTGAGTAAATTTTTGCTCAGTATTTATATCTATAAGTTCTAATATTTCTCCAACTTCCAAAATGGGCAATTCTGATTCTGAAGAACTACCATAATTCCAACATTTAGTCCAACCATCAAATAAAACTTTATTTCCAGAAGCACTCAAAATATATTTATCACAAGCAAATTCGACTCTAGATCTTTGTTGAGACATATTTTGCATTTGAGAGGCTACTGTTCTTTTCCATATAATTTTATAAAGTGGACTGAGAGCCCCTACCGGACCATTTTGATTAGATAAATCTGTTATTCTAATAGCCTCATGAGCTTCTTGGCTCATCTTTTTATTTGTAAATATTTGTGGATTACTAGGAAGATAATTATCACCATATTCATGTAGTACAGTACTGCCAATAGCCGTAACAAATTCGGGAACAATGAAAGTGGAATCTGTCCTATGATAACTAATAAAACCTGCTTCATATAAATTCTGTGCAGTAGAAGCTGTTTTTTCTAATCCCCATCCCAAAATACTTGCAGCCGATTGATACATAGTAGAAGTGGTAAATGGTGCATAGGGCTTAACAGATACTTGTTTTGACTCAAATTTAGATACTTTTATAATTTCTTTTTTTAATACATTACATATTTTTTCGGCTTCTTTTTTAGTGTTTATATCTAATTGATCTGGTTTTTTAATTTTAGCAAAAATTATATCCCCATTTTTTCGTTTTAATTTAACATCTATAGGCCAATATTCCTTTGGAATAAAACCAACAATTTCTTTTTCTCTTTCTGCTAATATCCTTAATGCTGCTGATTGTACTCTTCCTGCTGAGGTGCCCCCTGTAGCCTGTCTAGTGAGCCAGGATGTCTTATAGCCACATAACCTATCTGCCACTCTTCTTGCTTCATACGCGTCAAACAGATGTGTATTTAACTCTCCTGCATTCTCAATAGCACTAAGTACATCCTTTTTTGTTATAGAACCTGTCTTTGCTCTTTTTATTTGAACATTTTTAGGAATAAGACGGGTAATATGGGTTGCTATTGACTCTCCCTCTCTATCTCCATCTGTCATCAGATAAACTATTTCAGCATTTTTAGATTTTTTCTTTATATTATTAATAACATCTTGTTTATCTGAGTTCCAATCATAGGTTGTCTCAAATTTCTTTTTTAAATTAACTCCTAATTCTTTCTTAGGAAGATCACAAATATGACCAACTGATGCAATCACATCATACTGATTAGAAAGAAAAGATTTTATTTTTTTAGTTTTTGCTGGAGATTCAACTATTACTAAATATTTGGACATAAAACTTGGATTCTCTTTTCAAATTTTTTAAAGATATTTTCTAGTTTTTCAATAAAATTATACGTTAATTCATTAACTACACTAGAGGTAAGACATTGAGTTTTTAATTTTGAGGGAATTTCAAACAACATCTCTCTAAAATTATCTTCGTTAGGATATAAATTATGTTTAAATATATGTTCTATTTTATGTTCTATATTATCCTCTCCCTTTGGTAAATTTCTATGATAATGTACAAGAAAATGAGGATTTAAATTATATTTTAAAAGAACATTTTGTTCTATCAAATGTTCTAATTCTATTGATAAATCATCATATTTTAACAAAAAATCAGATAACGTTTCTGCTGAAAGTGAACATTTATAATTATTGGCTTTTTCTATAATATTTTCTATTAAATCATATCTTCCGTTAGATTCCATAATTTTTCTGTTTTTACCCTTAATAAGTTTTTCTTGCATTAATATTTGTGATAATTTTAAAGAATATTCATTATGGCAATACCAAGGAAGACATTTATCTCTTTTTAATACATCGAAAATATTTTCAACAGATGGTCTTTTTACCCCTTTTATAGAATCATTATTATATTCTTTATATAATCCGGAATGAACACGAAACAAAATAGATTTATTAAAAACGATATTATCATTATTTAAAAATTCTTTTTCAAGAAAAAAACTAGCATATTCAGAATACTTTCCATAAAAATACTCATTAGAACACAGTATTATATCCTTTTTTGATAATATTTCATAGGTTATTTGTCTATGTATATTAATAGAATTCATCTCCCAAATAGTTTCTTCATCTTTAATATTATTACTATTAACAACCCTAGCACATTTTTTAATAGTATTTTTTATCACACTTCTACTAGGCATTTTTCCTTCAAATATTACTTCTTCGTATCTCAAGGGAAGAAAATTAACCCCATCTTCAAAACAACTTATATCAAAAATACGAGATATTTCCTTAAATTTCTTTTGTATATAAACAAAATATTTTTCAAATAAATTGATATCTGAGTTTGTTTTAATACATATACTCAGTTGTTTATCTTCGGCCCTAAATCCTTGAGATTTCAAAAATTCCGTTATACCAAGTAACTTGTCAATTTCATTAATAAATAAACCTGATCTCCCCTTACGTTCATTTTCTTTACCAGGTTTTTCAGGATAACTTCCACTTTCTGCCAAACATGATACTATTTTGTGTTGATGACCAATTTTAATTCTAAATCTCTTGCTAGAAGATTTATTCTCCCATTTTATTATTGCTGAGGCAATAATACCTGTCAAATAAGAAATATACTTATTTTTATCTATATATTCCCCATCTATCTTGATCACGTCTCCTTGAAATATATCTATATATTTTTGAGATGCAAACTGCTGCAAATATCTTGCTTTTTTCATATTTTAATATATTCCTAAATTATTAATAATTAATTAAATAAAAATAGCGTAGAATAATCTACGCTATTTTTATTCTTATAAAATTTCCCTTATCTGCGGCTTTTCTTTGCTTTTCTCTGGTTTTTAATAACCTCAGTATCCATAACCCACTGAAGTTGTCCCAGGGGCTGAATATGAGGCATAGACCTGATATACTGCCCAGTTATGCCGTGACAAATAACCACATCATTGATTTTTCCGTCTTTTGCAAGAGAAACTGCTTCTTTACGAGTTCTCCACTTGCCACCAACAAGCCATCTCTTGTTATGTCTCTTTACGTCCACACTTCTTTTTGTAATTCTCATTTCTTTGGTCTCCTTAAGACATCTATAAAATAACATTAACAAAATACATCTTAACAAAAATTAATCACTTTTAAATAGAAATTTTATAATAAATAATTTTTTAGAATAATTGACCATCTTCCATTATTTCGTCAGAAAAAATATCTAATTCTATATCTTCTATTGGTTGGTCATGTTCAGTCCAAATCTTAAATTTAACTTTTGTTTTCATATTTTCTCTTATATATGTAACAGCAACATCTTTAAGTATATTCTGAACAGTATCGGCATCAACTACCTCAATAGAAAAAAATTGTGGTTTTTTAGTCATTTGAGCCCTATTTATAAGAGTGTAAACCTTTTCCATATCAACTTTTCTACCTTTATACCGTTTTTTTGTCTTTTTAGTTTTACGTACTTTTTTCTTTAAAGATTTTCTATTATTAACAACTTTCTTATTTTTCTTTTTTTTATCAGTTTTCATTATAACCATTTTTTAAACACTTTTATTTATTTTTTTATACCTTCACAATTATCCTCTTGTGCCACTATTTCTTTATTTATAGCTTTTTCACTTAAAATAGAGGCGACAGGAGTATCCTTGACACAATAGAAGCCATCCATAATTAATGAAATAAATCTACAAGTTTTCTCTTTACAGTGTATTAAACATATTTTTTCTAAATAATTTGCTGCCATAAATTATTTTATCTTTTTAAATATTAAAAAATAAAAAACATCATAAGGACTAATAAAACTATCAATACACTTGAATTCTTTCATTTCTTTTTTTATATCTTTAGTTGTATCGTAAATAACAGATTCATATTTACCTGGAGCAGTAATAAAAACTTTTTTTCTTTCTTTTTTTCTTTTAAGATGACAAACTTCTAATATTAAATTCCCATTAAAAGTCAACACTCTATCTATCTCTTTAGAGAACAAAGAAATTTTATAAGAATGATCAATTGCATTTGAATATATTACATCAAAACTTTCATCGTCAAACTCCATTTTATGAAAATCCCCTTTTATCACATAGGGATTATTTGGACCTGGATTTATATCTATACCTATTGCATTTTTAAAACCCATCTTTCTTAATGCCTCGACTTCAGCCCCCAATCTTGCTCCAAGACAAAGTATTTTGTCGTTTAAGATATATTTTTTTGCAACAGATAATCTTTTTGTAAAAGAACAAACTTCTTCATCAAAAGAACTTTGTCTAAATTTTTTTACATTTTCTCTTAGTCCTATATTCAGCTTTTCTGCTTGATGGGATAAATAATTTTGATAATTTTTATATTTTCTATAATACAAAGACATTAAAAACCTCTTTCTCAAATGATTTATAAACGAATCCAATTTTTATATTTGGACAATAAATATTTCTAAGAAGTATAAAAATTTATGTGCTTAAAGTCTAAAACAAGTTTTTTGCATATTCTATTGATATTTTATATCCATGAAAAAGATATATCTCTTATTATCTTTAGAAAAAGAAGTTAAATAATTTAAATTATAAAAACCAAAAAGATAAATATTATATACATTATTTTCGTTGAAAACAATATCAATGGCATAATTACATGCACTATTCCATTTTTGACTTTTTAAAGAATTATTATTTTTTTATCAGTTTTCATTATAACCATTTTTTAAACACTTTTATTTATTTTTTTTATACCTTCACAATTATCC
>Ga0307376_10002977_pt1 | contig 16058 bp, 50 predicted proteins | sample TR2MG_FD_202536 | JGI IMG/M metagenome (GOLD analysis project Ga0307376, IMG submission 202536) | Soil microbial communities from Risofladan, Vaasa, Finland - TR-2 | ecosystem: Environmental > Terrestrial > Soil > Coastal area > Acid sulfate soil | place: Finland: Risofladan, Vaasa | collected...
CCATACCAAACCCCTAATCTATCAACTTCATAGATAGTCAAACTAACATTGTCTTTAGCGGGTACATCAATCCATGTTAATATTGGTACTTTATTATTCGTTACGATATTATTGATAGTAGGTAGGGGATAATCAGTAGCATAGAATACCATTGTTACGGTAGTATCAGTATCATTTACACAAGTTACGGTAATATCATTCACAAGAATATCACAAGAGGTTAAACCAAGAACCGTAATTAGAATTATGTAAATCATCTGTTTCATTTAACAAACATACAAATAATTTTTTAATTGGCCAAATTTATTTATAATATTTCCAGTAACCGATTTCTTCCATTGTTTCCGCGTTAAATTCTTTTTCAACGGTAATTTTTAGTGATTCTATTTTATTGCTTGGCCAATATGAGTAGTAGAACACTTTATTTTTATGTTCGTCTCTACCGTTTACTCGTTCAACAACTTCATGTTCTTCTTTTTCCCAGTTATATAATTTTGAAAAGACTTGTTTCATTAATGGGAATTTAATTTCATCGTTACTGGTTTTCTTTTCATGTTCTTGTATTGTGTCTTTTTCCCATTGTTTAAGTGTTTTAAGATCCACTTCATCGGTTTCAACGGATTTTTTAATTCTTTTAGGTGGGACACTCTCTAACGCTGTTTCAATTGTTTTCATACAAATTGGGCAATAATCGGAATCATTATGTCGTGGGATATACGACCCGCTATAATGATATCGATATACATCTTTACAATGAACACACCTTTTATTTACTACTATCATTATTTTTTATTTATTTCTTGGATTGTGTTTTTTTTCATGACAAAGATTTCTCGTATAATATAACACATAAAGAACTATTGGTGTATAAACAATCACCCACCACATTAAAGCGTTTAGTATGTATAGTATATCTTGTTTATCGTTCATATTCTTTTAGTATATTATCTTGTAGTTTTTTAATATCGGGTTCTTTTTCGTATATTGTAAAGGTGGTGAATCCGATTGGGTATATATTCATATCATCGCATATGGTTTTACCGTTCTGTGAGCAATTAATAGGGTATCCATTAATGAAGATAATACCTTGATGGAATGATCCGTCAAGTAGAACTGGATGGTTACATTCCACGCACGCACCGAATGGGTTTAGTATGTTATATGAGTACATTATTTTAATTGTTCGGTTAATTTATTTACCAAATAGTTATCGGTTTCTTGTGGTATTGTTCTATGACCACTAGATGGTTTTTCGTCCCTATTACCGGGTTTGTTTAAATCTTCCCAAATGGCAAGTAGTTCCGTATATTCTTTGTTTGAAATTTCATAATATAGGATTATTTCTCTTTTTGATGTTGCTCGATCTTGAAATATTAATCCTATATAAGAATCTACTCCGCTATATCTCCATATTGTTGGTCCATAATAATAATTTATCTTATCATCTGATATATCGATAACCCAACTAATGGCGGGTTTATTTACTACATCAAAATAAGCTTCACTATGTTTATTATTTTTAGCGTTCCTATATAGTTTGATTAAGTCTTCTTTTGTAAACTTTGTTAATTTATCTTTTTTCATCCTTCTTTTATTTTTAAAACAACCCCTTCATCATCAAATACTGTCAGTTTATATTTGGTAACGCTCATTGATTGTATTTTATTTATTCTATGAATAATTTTCCCTTCAGGGTCTTCAATTTCGATTGTTGTTATTTTGCTCAAATCTGTTTTCATAATTCTTTAATTAGTTTCCAGTTCGCGGAGTGTACTCCGATTACATCGTGTTTGCATTTGGTACATTTATCTTGGGTGAATAGTTTACCTTCTTTATACCCATCGAGGACTTGATTATGGATTTGTTTAAGCCAACGGGCATAATCATTCATAGTAAGTTCTTTTCCATCTACGGGTTCTACTATTAAAGTTACTTTTTTCATTTTAGTATTTCTTCTAAGATATTAATTTCTATTTGATTTTTCGTTATATGTTCTTTTAGTGATAAACCACCAATTTGTTTCATCCAAACCTTTTTGCCAGCGGAAAACTCATTTAAGAAGATTTTTCGTTTATGTAAATCAAATAATTTACTTTTAACATTTTTTTCAATTCTATCCATATTATTTTAAGTTAGAAACGTCTTCGGATTTAATTGCTTCGTATAATTTATTAAGTTCATATATTTGTTTTAATATCATCAAGTAGTCCGGTTTTCTCCCACTTATTATATAATTGGATATATTCTTTTTCTTTCATTGTTTTATTTAATATTAATTGTTCTATAGCACCCCATATATTTGTTATCGTTTAGGCACTTTCCTGTTTTTAGATTAAATTTATACATATATTCTTCATCTTCTGCTTCGATTTGAACATATTCTTTAGTTACTTTGTGGATTATTTGTTCTTCTTGGGAAACCATACCAAATCCGTGGAAGTTCATCATTAATTTATCACCTTTTTTCATTTTATTTCGTTTATATGATTAGAAATTTCCCCAGACATATATGATAGTATTTCTTTATCTTCTTCGGATAATTTTTCAAACCCTTTTAATGATTGAGGGCCGATTAATTCTATTTTACGAATTAGTGATATATACCCTTTAATTGTTGTTGGTGTTTTCATTTTATTTTAATGTTGAAGTTTTTTACATTTACAGCTTTCAAGATGAATCACGCCAAGTCCCGCTTTTTCATAACCTTGTTTATAAACAATCATATATTCGTGGTGTTCATATTCAAATACGATGGCTTGAAAATCATAACTATCATCCATCTTACGCTCTTTTGGTATTATAAACTTATCTAATATCTTATAATCACTTGCTGTTGATGTGTTTCTATATTCGACTTGGACATCTGTACATCCTGCAAATAATAGTAAAATAAGTATTAATTTTTTCATTATATTTAGTTTAATTCATCAATTACTTTTGTGTATAATTTTTCATCTTTCAATAATGCATCTTTGAATTTTTGGAATGTTTCCAAGCAACTATCGGGTGGTGTTCCCGGTAACCAGCTCCACCCCCATTTCATTAATGCTCGTGAATACAGTTCTTCTATATTTTCTATTCTTGGATGTTCTAAGTAGGTATACATTTTAATTATATGTTATTAGTCATTGTTCAATCCTGTTGAGCAACCTCCGTCATCCCAAGAATCTATTTTTTCTCTAAATGATTGAGGTAAATTGTCCATCCAATTATTTATTACTTCAAGTTCTTCTCTGATACAAGGTAAAATTCTACCGTCATCAAGTTTTATGGTAATTCTTTCAAACACGCTACCATCTAAACATTTCTGATTATCAATAGAAAGTATTTTTCCTTCCAAGAATTCTTTTTCGTCAATTATGCTTAATCCAACTGTTGTTTTTATCCTATCACCTTTTTTCATTATATTATGTGTCTTCTTAATTTGTTATATGTATTTTCTTCGATATAATGGTCTAATATGTTTTGAATTTCATTTTCACTTGAATTATATGGTATTGTTATTATACCGGGGATACCACCAGTAACAGATTGACCTGCTTCGGGGAATTGGAATTTATATCCTCTATTTTTCAATACATCGGCTTTATCTTCCAATGGATCTTTTGGTAATAAATCTTTTGCCATATTAACCAATACCCGTAATTGATCTTTGAAAGCGTGGGGAGTTAGGTTTGGGTCACGATATTCGTATACCTTTGTTAGGTATTCTATTCTGTCTCGTATTTTCTGGTTCATTATTCTTTTTTTTTATTCATCAGCATCCGATATAACCGTAGATAAAACCAATTTACTAAGGGAATAATATTCTATATTACCATACCCGGATGTTGGGTTAAAAGTCCATAGGAGTACGAATATAGCTATAATGGTATCTATTACACCAGCGATGATAATTCCAACGATTAATAATAGTGCGAAGAATATATATTTCATATCTTTTATTTTAATTGTTTTTATCTGTTTTAATTTTATTTATTAATATAGTCTATATGAAAGAAAGAGTGGTCATTTTCCCTAAAATCAATTGGGCATATAATATATTCATTAGTAAAAGGTACTTTAACCTCAATAACAACGAAATTTCCGTATATTCCTTTTTCATCTGGTGGCCAAATGGTTTGGTCGAATGTTAATTTATATTCAAATCGTTCGAATAGCATCGCCGCCCATCGAGACATCAGGTGATATTTTTGGTCATAACATCTTATCTTATGGTTTGATTCTGGTCCGAACATAGATAAGCAACGATTTATGAATCTTTGGATTGTTGACATTAGATCGATGTTTACATCACTTAAAAGGATACCCCAACCATCGGGGTCAGGGGACAATAAATCAGGTGGTAGTGGAATACCTTTATCTGTATCTGTCACATAACCCCCGCAGGTGTTCTTATCGTTCTCCGGATATTCTATATATGAGTACATTATATTGTTTTAATTAGGTTGCCCACCATTCTAAGATTCTTTGTATGAAACCTTTTTCTTTTTGGAATTCCATAGTTTTCTGATTAAACACATATCCATTAATGATTATTTTTTTATCGATTACAGACATTGTGTTTTTTCCATTTTTAACATAGTCAGGTAACATAACTTTTTCATTATTGATTTCGATATATTCAGAAGTTTGTTTAATGGACATTCCAGCGACGTTTATTTTATTCATTGTATTATTTATTTTAATTGTTTGGTGATTGATTTATATTAGTCCCAGTATGCGTTAAAGTCATTGTGTTTCCTAAAGTTTTTATTTAAGAATTTATCACATTGTTGTAGTAGTTTTTCGTTCCTTTCCCTTCCACCTTCTACTTCATAATATTTCTGTTCTATTGGTTCTGTTTCGAATAGTCTTTCTTTAGTCCCAGCGTCATAGACGAAGTGAACAATGGTATTATCATTAAAGTCGGAAGACGAGTAGTATCTTTTTTCGAAATTAATAAAGGAATCCCGGTCATAGAAGGAGGCTTTATAGAATATGGATGCTCTTGTTCTTCCCTTATGATCTACGAGTTTAGACCACATGGAATGGTCTGTGGCTTCTTTTCTCCATCCATCTGGTAGGATGACATCAAGGAACAGGTCATCACCTTCAGTTTGACCAATTACTTTGATACCCATTTTCTTATATTGTTCTTTAGGGTCGTTATCAGTACCGTATGAATTAAGTTTAGCTGGTAGTTGATCTGAATTAACCAAATCGTCTTGTCCTTCTGCTTCTTGGCGTTCAATTGCATCGCTTTGGTTGTTCCCCCCCATAACACCTAATAGGATATCAAAGGGATTATAGGATGTGTTCTTAATTTTTTTCATTATCTAATTTAATTTTTAATTCACCTAATACTTTTGTGTCAACTTGTCCGTGAATTTCGGGATATAAACCAGCAAATTGTTGGTGGCTTGGTATACCCTTTAGGTATTTTTTATCGCCAGTTCTAATGGATAATAACGCTCTTAATCTTACTTCTTCGTTAGTCATATTATTATTCTTTTTTTAACTATGTTTTTTAATTTTTTAGTCAACCAACGAACATTATCAAACCACCACGGTTCTTCACTACCCCCCGGAAACCACATTTCATCATAACATTCGGGGCATCTATGTACAAACCCTTCTGGTAACGGACATTTACAATCAACGCAAGGTTTCTTGTAGTCATATATTTTTAATATTCTTTCGAAACATTCGAGCGTTTCTTTTCTTTCTGCTCTTGTTCTTTGATTTAATATTTCTTGTGTTTGCATTATCGTTCTATTAATTTATTTTTCACCATTGTTAATTTGTTCCCTTAATAATTGTGATGCCTCACATTCCATTAAACTAACTATATCTGATTCATCTAGTTCATCCAATTCATCTAAGAAACCTGAATCTTTCCATTTTTTTAGAATACTCTGTTTTTGTTTATCATCCATTATATTATTCCATCTTTTAATTGTCTTGACATAATTTCATTGGCCGTTGCATACCTATGAAGTCTGTATTTTCCTCCATATTTATTTTCCACAAAATCTAATATACCACCTCTAAGTCCATTGCGTTCAGCATATTCAAAATCAACGGATGACAATTTAGGATCCATCAAGTTGATTCGAATCTTTTTAATTCGATTTGCGGACATCCAATGATCAGACCAAATCCAATCCCCCTCTTTTAAATTTAGTGGTGGATAGTTATAGTCTGATGTTTTTGTTATATCCGGGTATTCTAAGTATGAGTACATTATTTTTGTTTTAAAATTTATAATCCCAATACTTTCTTGATATCTTCAAGTTCTAAGTTAGTTTTCAGGTCTGATGAAATTAGTTTATCAAGTCTTGTTTCAATATCGGCCAATTTTTTCAATTCCATTTTGTTTTTCACCACGATATACTTACTTTTAAGGTCATCAATCCAATCTTCAATTGGGTAACCATCTATATCAAGATCGTCTTTAATTTTGAGAAAATCGAGAGTTTTGGTCACATATAACAATTGTGATGTTAAATAAAGTAATTCGAATTTATTAATAACATTCAAATTATGTTTTTTTCCATTAAGTGATAGAACAAGATTTGTCTTTGGTTTAAAGCTGAAATCATTCAACCCTTGTTTTTTCTTTTTAATATCCTCTTTCAGGGTGAGGATTACCTCATCATTATGTGTCATTATTTTTTTATTGTTGTAATTTCTCGTTTATAAAAAGGTGTGGTGGCGATTAATTTATTAAGTGGTAGGAACTCACATTCATCATAATCGATGTTGTGTCTTTTCCGTGATAAAGCATAATCACCACGGTTTTTAATCAAATATCGTTTTTTATACTTACCATTTTCTAAAATATAATAATCGGTATTATAAAAATAACGTCTTGATGTGACATATTGTGCGGTAACTGGTTCATATGTATATTCAGCTATTTTAGTTGGTGTGTGGTATGCGTTTTTATATAGAATTTCCATATATTCCGCATATTCTTCATCTATTTCGTTTGTACATTCTTTAATCGATTTAATCGGGTAAGTTGTAATTTGTTTATCCTCACTATATGTCGAGATATAACCAAACCATAATTGTTTGGTTGTGCTTCTTAGTCCATTATACCCATATGAATAATCGTTTTCAAGGTACACAACCATTGTGTTTTGGTCTGTGATATAGATTTTTCCGGGGATAAGGTCTTTTTTACTTACTTTTTTATCTTGCAGTTCAGTAAATCTAATCATATCTTTATATTCTGGAGCGTTTTCAGGTACAAGAACGAGGTCTTTACCTTCCCAACCATATATAAATTTACCTTCAAGACCCTTTCCAACGGTACTATTGGCATTTTCAAGAATATATAGAAGATTTGGGATGGTTATTTCAAATTCAAACCCTCTTGGGTCATAAACCCTACAATATGTTTGTCTATGATTCCATCCAGTAGAATACCCACCCGCTTTTCTATTAAGAACAAACCCTTCTAATGGTTCGTTTGGATATTCAACAGGGATAATACCTTTATCCTTTGATACATTCCCCAATTGAGGGTTGAATTTTTCATAGGATTCTGCAACAAATTTTTTCAAATATCCTTCTAACCCCAGTTTAACGTAGCTTTTTAGGTAATCGCTATTGGCATCATCTTTAATGGAATTAAAGTATTCTGTTTGTTGTTTCATTCTACCATCATACTGGTTTTTCTTTTTTTCTTCAAATTCATCAGGATCCATATACTTTGTTCTCCATTTTTCCCAAGAAGGTTCTTTTCGCCATATTTTACCGTCGTGGTATATGACATATCCAAGCATTCCAGTATATGTGTCTGTTCGTGGGTTAAACCCTACCTTAATTTTCTTTGGTATTATAATGTTTGATTTCATCTTATTTTGTTTTATTATTCTAATAATTTTCTTATACCTCTTTTCAGAAGGATTTTGAATTCTTCTTCGATAAAGCTAACTATGTCTGTTGTTTCCGATGGATCCTCATTAATAATCGTTAATTCTTCATTAGAGCGGGTGTTCCATATATCAAGAGCTTCATCATATGTTTCACATAATGATGTTTTTACTCCACATTTAATACACATAACAAGATGATATGTATATCCATCTACAACAAGTTTTGTTGTTGCGGGAGCTGGTTTTTGGTCACCACAAAACGGGCACGGCTTTAATTCTTCATTTTCCATTTCTATTCTTATATCTTTATTTAATTTATACTGAACAGCTATTAATTTCTAACCCACAATTAGAGCAGGTACACTTATAATAATCTTTATGGCAATCACTACCATCATATTCCCATTTAACCCATTCTATATTATGTGGACATATTAATTGTTTTTCATATGATTTCATTTTATCTATAATACTTTTTTGTTCGTATCTTATGTGAAAATCACAAGAAAGAAATACACCTTTATTACGGATTAAAACACAAACCAAAGAATCGATAATATTCAATTGTTTTTCTAATAGTTTAAATGATTTTTTGATGTCTGCAACGACTTCTGGAATTTTATCCAAATCTTTTTGTGTTAATTTTTTCATATTAATCTTCGTTTATGATGTGTTCTGTTCGTTTTAAGACCACTTCGGTAAGTTCGGTAGTAGGATATTCGTTTGGTTGGTTATTTTCGTATACATCATTAATATAATAGTATACATCATCATATTCATCACCTTTTTCTTTAAAGTGATCCAGTATAATTTGGGTCACTTCCTCTTTTGTGATGGATAATGTGGTTGTTAGTGTTTTTTTCTTCATTTTATAGTGATCGATTAGGAAGTTGGTATGGAGGGTCACACTCACAAGGATTAACCTTACATTTCATACATACAAGATAGTTCGTTGTAGATGTTATTCCTTCAACCGTATTCTTAATTGTAATTCGTTCTAATATATTTAATGGAGCATTAAATAACATATAATTGTAGCAACTTTCGTGGTAACTAAATGTTATAATGGTTTTATCATATCGTTCTTCCACATTCACATAATTGGATCCTTTAAGTATTTTTTCACCACAACGCCAACATTCTCTGTTTCTTCTTGCTTTCTTTGTAGATACTTTTCTTATGTTTGGTGTTCTTTTCATATCATTTAGGGTTTATTTATACCACACCTCAATTCTTGTTTCCGAATCCCAAATATGTCCCCAATAATACATCCAATCACCTTCGGCTCTCTTTTCGATTTCCTTAATTGCTTCGTCAAGGGTATCATAATCGTCCATAAAATCGTTCATACCACCACCCGGGTAGTATTGACTACCAAAAAACACTAAGAATCTTTTCATAATATAAATGTTTGTGCATCTATTTTAATTTTGTGCTTGTTTAACCATTTGATTAAATCTGTCGATGTTTGTATCTTTCAGATATTGTAATGTTTTATTACTACCTTCTTTACCATTATCGATTAAGAATATATCAACACCACAATCTGGACAAACATTATATGTTTCCTTAATTCCGCAAATCCAACATTCGTTATCAAAGTCAATATATTCCATCTTAACAGCTTCCAAATCTATATGATTTAAAACAATGTAAACTGTTGTCTACGATGAACCCTAAACAATTAAGTGTTTTCAAATCATCTTCAGATACTTGGTCTGGGTCAACCCCACCATATACATATAAAACATCGTGTTCACAAAGTGTTGGGTTATCATCGTTTGGGTTTGCGTAATTTCCAAGTATTTCTAACGCTTTAATTAAATCTCTCATTTTTGTTAGTTTTATTAATCACCTTGATGGGTGAAAATTGATATTTGTTTAATAGGTGGGAATGTTTCTTGGTCGATACAGCTTTGTCTACTGAATTTTCCCATACCACGACCTTTATCGTCCATTATACATTCGGTTAATACGTTTCCTTCAACCCAGATTATTACCCCATCTTCTTGGAACAATTCTTCGTTTAAATTTTTTACTACTAAATCACCTTTAATGTTTAGTATTGCGTTTTCTGTCATTTTATTTAATTTTTAAGTACCATCTGTTGGGTCTACACCAATGAATTCTATTATTCTATATGATGAATCGGACCACCCAACACCTTGTTCAACATCGTCCATTAATGTTATTATGTCCTCTTTTGTTAATTTTATTGTTTTTTCCATTTTAATTTAGTTTTGTTTATTTAACATAATATGGATGAATTAATCCATGAACAAATAAGAATATTAGGCACGCAATCATAATAATCATCAGGCTCCATTGAAATATTCCTGATGGTGTCCCAAATTCATCGTGATAACCAAATCCATCATCACTACGGCCCCAAAAGCGTTCTTTAAAACTTTTTTTAGTCTTTTTCATGTTAGTTATATGTTATTTTTAACAATTAATTAGTTTAAAAAAGCTCCCCCCCACACCGAGGGGGAGTTAAATTCGGGAAAGCATTTTGAACAAGCTAAATTGCCGCAATGTCCGTTTGGGTGATCGATAATCTTAACTGTTTTCTTTGTGTTCTTTAAAAACCTTTTAGATTTACCATTGATACCTAATCTTCTCAGTTCAGCGTATCTTGCTTTATTGGCTGCTTTACGATTACGTTTTTCTTGTAACCGTTTTTCCCTGTTCTTCAGTTTGATTTTCTTACTCATAACTTTAAGTGTTTATCTTCGGTTTATAACTTCCATCTGGTGATTTTCACCTGATGTTGGACCGAAGGTAGCGACTCCTTTGTCCGGTAAGTTTCGACCTGCACTTAAAGTGGTGTCAAAGAACTAATACAAATATATGTATAATATTTTAATTGGCCAAATTATTTTATAGTTTTTCGATAAAATTAATCATATCGTCAATAACATTATTTGCCCCATACATATAGGGTGTTGGTTCACAACTATTTATATTACAATAAGTAATATTATGATTTCTTCTGCGTTTAAGTTCCTTTAAAATTAGTTCGTGTTTTTTCATATTAAATCAAATTTATTTCCAAGTCTTTCGGCTATGGCGAAGAACACTAAGCCTATAAACCCAATTGCAAAAAATAAAAAAATTGGGATATACATTATATATTTTAATTTTTTCATATTATTGTAAAGTTATATCATCATTTTTATTCTGTGGTGGTGTTGCAGGTTTTCTTGACCACTTAGGCCAACACATTTTTATTCTGGTTAATGCCTTTGTGATTTCTATCAATGTTATTGAACTTAAAATAATCAATATTACCAGCACAATCATAATTCCAGCAAATCGCTCATCAGATTGTGAATTTAAGAAATTAAAAAAATCTGTCATCATATTATTTTATTTATGTGGTTTTTTCGCGTTCAATATAATCCATAACTTCTTCTAATGTATCAAACCCTCTGGCGTTTAAACCAGCAAGTGAGGTTGGTTGACCTTGTGCAGCACTTTTAAGAGTGTCAAAATATGGGTCATTGTTCGTTACAGATTCGTGTCTTTTTGAAACAAAATATAGTTGATCAACTTCAACCCAGAATATATCGTATTTTTTTTTGTTTGTTTCAAATGGTTTGGTTTTTAATAGTTCCAAGAACGGTATTGCTGATTCTGGAACATCATTATCATCCCATTGGAAATATTCATCGCAACAATGATAATTCTGACCAGCCCTACCGTTAATTCTTTCAGCGTTTAATGGACAATGTTCACACGACCCATTAAGCTCAGACCACACGGAACATTCTTTATCATATGCCATAAACGGGAATTTTTTGAGATATCCTTTATCATCCCTTGATAATTCATTTTCAATCAAATATTCCAAAGCCTCAATGTACTGTTCAAATGCTTTTTTTACTTTATCTTTCATTATTTCACTTATTAAGATGGTTAGTAACACTACCCTACTCGATTTTTTTTATATTCGTTATAACATTCTTCGCTACATACGGGTGGTTCGGTTGGCATACCCAAACAACCACAATCACGACCACTACAACACATGTTGATTTCTATTTCAACCCCACATATATCACAATTACCTTTCATTTTATTTATTTTTCTACTTTAACGGTGTATTCTGAATTTTCGAGGATGATAAATAACGCGTCCACATTTTCTGTTAGTTCAGTATGAATTTCTTCTACCAATTCATCTACCGAATTTGCTGTATAATAATCCATATTGGCTTCATATTCAACCTCAACTGTTACTTTTACTTTAGTTTGACTCATTGCTATAATTTTAATAGTTATCTACTTCGTCTTTATAATGTCCATTACCAAATGGGTTGTTCCAACACGCGAATGGGTCGTCTTTTTTCATTTGATCATTCCACGGGGCAAATGGGTCATCTTTATACATTGGATTGTTCCATTTCTCGAAGGGGTCTGTGTTTTCCATTTTTTATTTATTTTATTTTATTTTAACACAGCAAACATAATAATAATAATTGACATATCCAAATTTTTTTCTTATATTTTTCATATGAAGCAACAAAGGTTCTTATTTTACACAACTTGGAAGAAACAAATTGAAATTCTGTCTGATGAACAAGCTAAAAGGTTCGTGTTGAATTTGATTCGCTATGCGGAGGGTGAGGATCCTATACTGCCGACGGATGGGGAGAAACTTATGTGGTATGGAATTGAGCCGTCGCTGGATATTAACAAGACGAAGTATACGAATAAGGTTTTGGCTAATCGCGAGAATGGTAAATTGGGAGGTGCCCCTGCGGGGAATAAGAACGCGATTAAGGAAAAAACAACCCAAAACAACCTGATAAGTGATAATAGAGAAGTGATAAGTGACGATAGTAAAGGGGTTATTGATAAGTTTCAAAAGAATAAGGATGATTATGAAAAGAAGAAAGATAATAAAGATTAATATATGCTACTATATATATGCTCTATATGAATTTTTTTTCCCATATTGTTCCATCATCAAAAATTGTGAAAAAGGACTTATTTGATAAAATTACCTTATATCCAACATATCCGCCATCTGTGAATATACTCAACTCGCTGATATCATTATCGGTTAATTTTTGTTGATCCAATATTTCTTTAATCTTTTTTCTTGCTGCCTCGTGTTTTACGAAGTCCAATGTTATTCTATTTTCCCACATATTTTTATTAATTTATCTCCAATATAAAAACCATTTTATTTTTTCAATCCAATTTGTTTTGCGAACATATGCAATTCCAATTGTGTTTTCCCAATTAGATTCATAAGAAAAATATTTGATGCTTACATTATATGATACTGTTCCCCAATCCATATCTACATTAGTTACCTTAAAATATTTGTTTGGTGTTGGTTTTATATATGGATAATTCACCAAATCATCTTCATATCTGGTATACATAAGGATTTCCCCAATGCGATATTTCTTTGGTATGTTACTTTGTGACACTTCCATCGTTCCTAATTAAAATTATTAATTTCCATTTCTGATGGTTCGTTTAAGAATTTTTTCAATTCTTTTAATTGTTCGATAACCGCATCTATTGAGCGTTGGTCATAGAATCTAAATACCACACCCACATCATCATTACCCGGTTCTGAAGGGAATTCTTCCCCAATTTCACGTGCATCACCAGTTGAGAATATAACATCACCTTTTTCGTTATTGAAATCTTTTGCGTTTCTCATATGTACAGTACCAAACCCAAATTTAAGTAAGTGGACATTATGTTTATCTCCGTAAATTGCGTTTTTAATTATCATTTAATATTTTGTTATATTGGTCAATAAATTTTTTAATTACAATACATTTTTCATATGCTTCCACATCCACAAAATGTTCAAGTAGAAATTCTAATGATTCAACAGTAACATTGTCGGGACCAATATCTTCTTGGTCAGCTATTTCCATATCATATATATAATCTATTGTGGCTTCATATATCCCATCAGGAAAGTCATTTTCAAGTGATTTGAAGGTATCTTTTCCATACTTAAAGAAAATATCAAGACCAACATCCATAATCCAAAGTTTAATGTCGGTTTTTAATTCCGATTCATCAAATATAGGTTTATTATCTTTTCGGGTTTGGGTAAATAATCTGAAAGTAAATTCTATGCTCCAAGTTTTCTTTTCTTTATTCTCAGTAAGTACGAAATGTGCTTTAGTGGATTTTTTATGTATAAAGATATTAGTCTTCGCATTACTATGTAATTGATCCATTGGTATTTTATCAAATCCCAAATCTATTGCCACATTTTCTAAAATGGATTCCATTATTCTATTTCTTTTATGAATTTTATAAACTTTTCGAACGCTTCATCGAATTCTTCTTTTGATGATTTGCGGTCTGAGTTTAAGAAAGATGATGAATAACCTTCGAAATTATTACCATCTGTAATTAAATCAATTTCAATTTCATATGTTTCACTATAATATTGTGATTTATGTAATAAACAAATCACTTTATCTTCGGTAAATTTAAAATAATATGTACATTCTCCAATATCACTTAAATCGTGCTTCGCGTAAAAAGGAAAATCGATTTCAAGATTGACAGGTGTGGTTAATGTTTGTCTAACTCTTATTGTTTTATCCATATTTATATTTTCATGTTGTCCCAACCAATATCGGTCCAATCCAAGCTGTCTTTATTAAGCTCGCTATAACCAATATAATTTTTTTCAACCATTACTTCTTTAACGATATTACATCCAAATTTATCAACAATTTCTTCATAAGTGCACTTACCATTTAGTACTTTTGTGTCTTTTACATAACACATTAATTCAAATTCTGTTGAAAATGGATCCATTATGTGTTTTCTTTTTCTTCACGTAGACTATCATTATCACCGAATTCATCACTACCAACAAGTGGTGAAAGACTTCCGTGCATTTTTGATATAACATCTGGTTGCTCTAAGTACCAATAAGCTAATACACACGCACAACCGAAGGTGTTTCCAGAGTGTCCATCAGATAGTTTCGGTACTGCCTTTTGTTGTTTTTCCCAATCCATATTTTGGAATTCTTCTACTTTTTCTTTTGTTTTGAGTTTCTTGGCAATTTCTACTGCTTGTGTGCAACAAAACATTTCATATGATTCATAATCCACCCGGAATCTTGGGTTGTTTTCCCTGAATCGATCTATTCGTTCTTTGAATTCTTTGGGTAGTTTATCATATTGTTTATCCAACCGAGCTTTAGCTTTTTTGAAGGCAGCTTGTTTTGCTTTTTCGCGTTTTTCTAACCACTCTTGTCTTTCTACTTCAAGTTGAGCGTCGGTTTTATAAAAGATTTTTTTACCATTAAGATCCATTCCACGAATACTACAACCACCGTGGGTATGTAAAGTCATTTCGTCCCCTACTTTGGGTTCAACACCATACTTGACTTCCAACCCAAAACCTACACTACCCATATTAATATAATAGTAATCATCTTGTTTGGTGACTTCTGTTACTTTTCCTTTTTCTTTGAACATTTTATTTTATTTTTAACGGTTATACCATACTATTGTATCGAATTCTTCACGAATATTACCTTTCTTAATATCTGAAGGGTATATATAGATGTTTGTTTCTTTTCCATCCAGTACATAATAACCATACCCATCATAATCAATAAACCATCCACTCTCAACATTTGCCTTAAACTCTTCCAATGACATTACGTCACCATAATCTGGAAGTTCATCAAGTTCAAATGGCATACACATACGAGCTGCTGTACGTAGTGAAGTTAGTATTTGTCCGTGAGGATGAAGAGCTTTCTGTTTTTTGTCCCAATATTCATTGAAACTTGGGACATTCCCTAAACCTTCACCTTTAAAGTCTTCAAACCATTTTTTGTCAAATTCTTTTTCTAATTTTTCAACAATTGGTTCAACCTCTTCGATTTTTTCAAGTAGTTGATTATATACTATTTCGTCTGTTTTCATTTATTTATATGTTTACAAACACTTCGAATGGTTCTACACTCAAGGGTATATTCAAGTTGTTGGTCACTTTTAGTAGAACTTAATATTTTTCTACCATTAATAGTAAGAAATATGTATCGTGCCTCTCTTTTATTATTACTTAATTCCACGATTTTAATGGTGGTGTCGTCCCAATTCTTTTCTGCTAGGATATCACCCACTACCAATGATTGTTTTCTTTTTATTAACCACATATTATTAATTATAATGTCGTG
>Ga0307376_10002982_pt1 | contig 16030 bp, 13 predicted proteins | sample TR2MG_FD_202536 | JGI IMG/M metagenome (GOLD analysis project Ga0307376, IMG submission 202536) | Soil microbial communities from Risofladan, Vaasa, Finland - TR-2 | ecosystem: Environmental > Terrestrial > Soil > Coastal area > Acid sulfate soil | place: Finland: Risofladan, Vaasa | collected...
CTCACCTACATATCGCTTAAGGTCAGGTCGCTCTTTTGCCATTGCAGCCGTAATTTCAGCCTTAGGATAGAGATAACCAATGCGTTTTTCCGCCTCGTCTCGCATCCACTGTCCGTAATAGCGGACATCCTCAGCCAAGCCCTGCGAGCCTTTCCAGCTCTTATCCATCTGCGCTTTCTGATTCTGCGCATCGGGATTTACAGGCGGCCTGCCTGGGAATTTCGGCGGTATCTCGATCATCGCCTTATTGATTAGCACTGCCACAGGGTTAAGGTCACTAGCGTAACTCTCCAGCCCCAGACGCTGCGCTTCCAGCGGCAGTGCGCCGCCTCCACCAAAAGGATCGTGAAAGCCGGGTAGCTTGAATCGGTCGAACAGTTCCTTGGCGCGCGGGTGGTCAGCATTTTCGGCACAGGTATATCGCCAACTTTGCCAAATTTCTTCGCGCGCCTGTTTCAAAACTGTTTCGTTGGTGGTGTTCTCCCACTTCACTAGTTCTTCGATGATGCGGAACAGTCTTTGCCGCTCTTTTTCCTGCGCCTTCTCGGTTTTGAAGATGTCTGGGTGCGCAGATGGGTCATCCACCATCTGTGCAAAAATTACCGCCCTTGCTGACCCAAAGGGTCGCCGCGCCCACCAACGATGTAGATTGCTTGGGTGTCCGTGCCTGATGGATTTCTCTTTCGCGCTGGCAATATTGATCGCTGCCAACGGCAATGCAACTTCGATGAGTTTTTTCTTGTAGGTCATAATAATTTTTCAGTCGTCTTTCACATATTGCGGGTCGCCCAAACAACGAGGACAGACATACATCCAATCCTCATTATCTGTCCAATCCAAGTATTTCATCTGCCATACAAACCAAGGCATATCGCAAAGCCCACACCTTACTTCCATATCTCCAGATTCTTCATTCCCGCAAAAGGCGCAGCGGTAGCCAGTTTCAGAATCATCATCGGGAATCATGGTGTCATGATCGCATTGGTCACAATGGTATACATTAAAGTCGGGATCGTCATGATTCACTCGGCAAGCATCATCAACTTCACCTTCTGCCTTCTTCAGGTTCATGTCGTAGTTGTCGGCCAGCTCCAATAAAAGGTCGTACTGGCCAGTATCTATCAGGTCGTCCAGCTCGATATTGGCATGGGCTTGGTCGAATTCGACGAATGCATGCACAAGCCTGCCTATAGTGGCTTCAACATCTGCCACTTCCATGTCGAATTTGTAATGCTCAATACGGTTACGCAGCTTTTTTAGCCAGGCAACGTCCTTCAGGAATTGATCAGATAAGTCTTTGCCCTCATTCTTCAGAAAGTTGATTGCATCTTGCAGGCCAATGGTCTGAGACTCGTCACTGAAGTCCTTGGCAAAAGGATTCTTGTAGATTAGCAGCGGGTGAGCAAAGGTGACGTAATGCTTGAGCACCAACTCCAGAAAGTGTGAGAGATGTAGTACGCAAAATTTGTAAGCTTTGACATCGCCTGCCTTGGCCTGCTGATACTTAGTCAGCGCTTCGTTTAAGCTATCGATGGCATTGTCGAGAAGATCGAGTTGGTGGCGCTGGGTCACGGATTTACCTCCTGCTCCGCCACTTTCTGGAAATGGCGAAGCACTCGGTGAACAGAGGTATACGGGTTATAGTTATTGTTCGGAGCTTGCTCTTCGAGCCATTCGGCGTTTCCAATTGCTTCTTCCACTCGTTCCATGAGGCTCTTGGCGATAACAGCATTAGCTTTTTCATAACCTGGCATATGCTGCTCTCGGATTCGTTGGATCACAGCCGAACATTTACGGAACGGCGCATCTGTCTTTTGAAAATGGAGCAGCACCCAAAATTCGAAACAGGGAATTGAAATAGCTTCCTGAATGGGCAGCGGCTTTTTCTTGCGGTCGGCTAGGGCCTTGATCTTTTCCCGTGCACGGTCATAACTCTCATGGCCATCACGGTCGAAAACGCAGTAAACACAATCGTAGCCACCCTGTTCCCCACACTTTTCCTCAGCACAGCCTACAACGCTGATGGGTGCCGGGCCTTTCGTGTTTTCAGCGAGGATGATTTCCGCAGTGGTCAGCCCGTACTTGATACGTGCCGCCTCGAAGTACTCCTGCTCGGTCTCGCCCTCGCAAACGATAAGCGTAATGGACCGGGGAGGCTTCTGCCCAGAGGTACGACGGAATGACCCACTGCCGCGTAGATTTGAAATCGGAGTGCGACGAGCCATATATCAGCCCCCGAGATTGCCGATGAACGGTATAGCACCGTAGCGGCCTTTGAGATAACCACGCTCCAGTGCCTCATCTTTTCTTGGCGAATACTCAAGTAACGAGTAGAAATGTGAAGAGCGCTGATCGTCTTTTTCTACAAACCATATCTGGTCACGTCGTAGAAGGTCGATGTCGAGTAAGGTTGTGTCATGTGTGGTGAAGACTAACTGCGCATTTTTCTCGTTGTTGATGCTGTGGAAAAGCCCCACGAGAAAGCGAGTCATATGGGGATGCAAGCTGCGATCCAGCTCATCAACGAACAGGGTTGCACCCGATTCGAGCGCACGCATCCAGCCACCGGTAAACTCAAAAAGTTTTCGAGTACCATCTGATTCGTCAGCAAGTTCAATCGGGACTTCTTCCTCAGAATCATTGCGCTTATGCCAAGCAAGGACACGCAATCGCTTCTGGACTGGAGGCGCGACACCTGGCGGAAGGCCACTAATATCAAATTGAATCTGCATGCCACCAGGTTGCATCAACCCCATCGGGAATGATGAAGCTACCTCCTCTTCCTGCAATTCCAAACGGTCAATGCCAACGTCCGCAGCACGGATAAATCTCATGATTTGATCGTGACCACTCGGTTGGCGTAGCAGCTCCAAGCTCAGAAAAGGGTTGAAATCTATACCAGGTGCCAGAACGATCAGCTTTTGAGTAATCCAGGAAAAAGCGGGCTTAAGTTGTGCATTGTTCAATTGAATCGCAGTCGACAAGAACAAAGCGTTGCTCCGTGTAAAATCTTGCCAGACCTTGCGTTCCGCGCGTTCTGCTTTGAAATTAGGACCAAACCACCAACGGTACACACCCGTCTCGGTGTATTCCCTCTCGAACCATCTTTGAGCCCGTCCTTGCGGGTATGCAACCAGCCATTCTTTGATGACACGCTCAGCACTCAATTCGCAGCAGTAGTGATAGCGAACGTCATCATCGGCAATAAATATGATCTCGAACTCAGACGGCTGCTCAGATGCAACTTTTGAAAATAGAAATGGTGTGACTGGAATGCGTTGCCCTTCTTGAAAATTAGGAGCCGAGGTATGCACCAACATCCTTAACGTTTCGATAGCGCGAAGTAGGTTGCTTTTCCCAGCAGCGTTGGGACCATAAATGACTGCTGACCGCAGCATTCGCAGATCTTTATCCTTGCCCGGACAAACATTTCGTTGTTGATGAGCCGTGTCAGGACTTGCCACCATACTTAGTGTCTGACGCGCCAATACGGAGCGAAAATTAGTAACACTGAACTCTATAAGCATGATTTTAACTGGCCGAATAACTATAACGGGTAGCAATAATTGCGTAAATTCCGCAATTATGCAATACTAATGTTGTATTATTTATGAATAAGGAGAAAATCATGGCTACTAACCCCCCGTTTGGTGATGGACAAAGAAAAGGTGCTGTTCGGGATCGTTCGCAATTTCAAACCCCTGCCGGCAACTGGGCCAAGCGAGGCCCAGATGGGAAAATCATGGATGTAAAAACCGTAGACAAGACACCTTTCAAGGGCGTGCGAAAAGAAAAGTGACAGTTCGCTTGTCTTGCATTCATCGTGGAGACTCCCCGCGCACCAGCAACTCAGCAAAATCGTAATTCACACTGGTCACCCCAAAGTCCGGCTCTCGCTGGAATGGCTGACGCAAATAGTGACTGCGGTGGGTGTCTTCGCCGGTAAATTCGACGATGGCGAGGATGAAGTCGTCTGGTTTGTTGAGTGAGTAAAGAATTTCGTTGCGTGTGACGGTAATCGTGGGCGCACCGGAAATGCGGCCTTTTACTTCGATGAAGCGCAGCTTGCCACTACCTGGAATGCGGCTTTCGATGTCGTAGCCGAGCTTTTCGAATTCGCGGTCGGTGGGGTCGAAGCCCAGACTGCGCTCGATCTCCATAACGACGGCGCGTGCACGCGCGGCACTGATCTGTGTATCCACAGGTGCAGTTGGTGTTGCCGCCGCATGGCCCTTCATGGCTGCGAGTAGTCCCATCGGCACTACCAACAAACCGCCAAGTACGTTGGGGGGCAGCGGCGAAATTTGGGCTTCAAGTTTTAATTCTTCCAATCGTTTTTGCAGTCGCCCCTGAAGGTTGTCGGCACGCTTGCGGGCTTCGCCCGAGTTGAGTTTTGCGTTTGCTTTTCCTGCCTGCTCCTGTAGTTTGAGCTGCTCGGCGCGGTGATCCCAATAGGTGATCTCCTTGGTGAGCCGCTCCTTCACCGCCGCCTCAGTCTTGGCGATGAGTTCAAGCTTGCGACCTCGCACCTCAGCCAAATGCTCCGGTACAACGTGAGCTACGGCATAGCCCTGCGCCTTTTGTTCAAGTTCGCGGTTGATCCAGTTGCACTCTGGACGATCAAGAAGTTCCTCTACAGTAGGTTCACTCGCCGCCAATGGCCGATAGTCGAGATAGGGTGCGTAATGCACATGGCGCATGGCGCCGTCTTCGTCGAGTTCAACATAGAGCATCCGCTTGGAGACAACGCGGCGTTCACCCGTGCGCGTAAGGCCCGCATCCTGAATCGAATGTTCGAGATAAAACAGCACACGCGGCTGTGTGCCTCTTTCGCGCTCGTCCACCAATACAGCGCCTCGCTTCAAGAGATCGCGATGACGTTCAAGTGTGATGTCGATGACCGAGTCTAGTAAAGGATGTCCTGGGCAAACGAAGGCGGCTAATGGCAAACCTTGTGGTGCCACCAGCGATTTCTCAAAGGCGATGCGCTCATAGCGCGGCAGCACAGGTTCGCCAGTGCCAATTAATCGGTCGCGGTTGCGCACTGGTGCAGGGACATGGGTAATTTCGTAGCGGCGCGGTTCGCGCTGCTTGGCTGCTCCGCCGAGATTTTTGAATGCTTCAAGAAAAAAAGATTCGATGTAATGCGGTTGCAGGCGGCGGGCATCCGCACGTTCCATGTCTTCACGAATGCGTTGAACACGGCTTACGTCCATCGCATCATGAGCGAGTGCACGTTCTTCAAGTAAATCTTGAAGGTGGCTGCGGTCGAGCGCATGGTCAAGAACTGTGGTCAGATAGGCCATTACCTCTGGACGTTCACCGTGCCTGATCGCCTCGATCAGAAGATCACGCAGCGATTTGCCCTCGAATTGCAGTTTGCCAAGTACGTCGAACACTTGGCCTCCCAATGATTGACGTGCTTGTTCAAGTTTTTCCAGCAACTGGCGATAAACGTCACCTTCACGGGTATCATCAGCCACAAGATTCCACAGGTGGCACACTTCGGTCTGCCCGATGCGGTGGATGCGTCCGAAACGTTGCTCGATACGGTTCGGATTCCATGGTAGATCGTAATTCACCATCAAGTGCGCGCGCTGAAGATTGATGCCCTCGCCAGCTGCGTCGGTGGCCAGCAGTACCTGTACCTCAGGGTCGTGCCTGAAGGATTCCTGCACTTTCATGCGCTCTTCGCGGCCGATGCCACCGTGGATGATGACCACGGCCTCCTTGCGGCCGAGCAGTGTGGTGATACGGCTCTCCAGATAATTCAATGTGTCGCGGTGCTCGGTGAAAATGACCAGCTTCTGATGTGGTGATGGTGTAGGCCGCGGTATCGCGCCCGAGCCGTAGGGTGCATCCGGTTCGGCTACCCGGTTAGTGGTGCTAGTGGTGGTAAAAATTTCGTTGAGCAAACTTGCCAGCTCGCGCCACTTGGTGTCTGTGCTGCTGCGGCGTACTCCGAGGGCGAGCGCCTCCAGTCCCTTCAACGTTTCGATCTCAGCCTTTAACTCGCCGATGCTGCGGGCTGCAGTTGCCTGATCGAGAATTTCCTCCTCGGCTGCTTCTACCTCGTTGTCGGGTGCTTCATCAAGGTCCTCCATATCTTCGCTATCAAGTGCAGGAACCGTGGACGCAAAGATGGGTGCGACCTGCCCACCGCGCTGAAGCACTTCCAGTTCGCGTAGCCGACTTTCCAACCTCTCACGCCGGCGGCGTAGAGACTGATATATTGCCTCTGGGGATGATGCAAGCCGCCGTTGAAGAATAGTCAGCGCAAAACCGACCGTGCCTGCGCGCTTGTCGTTTTCAAGTGCCTCAGCGCGATTAAATTCTTCGCGTACGTAATTGGTGACGGCCATATATAAGTGAGCCTCAGCTTCCGAGAGCTTGTACGGAACGGTGTAGGCAATGCGCTGCGGGAACAGCGGCGTACCATCGAACTTGAGTAAGTTCTCCTTCACCATTCTGCGCATCATGTCGGAAACGTCAGCCACATGGACACCATCACGGAATCGTCCCTCGAAACGGTCGCCGTCGAGCAGTGCCATGAATAACTGGAAGTCCTCTTCCTTGCCGTTGTGCGGCGTCGCCGTCATTAGTAAGAAGTGCCGCGTGAGGGTTGATAGGAGTTGACCAAGCCGGTATCGCTTGGTGTACTTGATTTCGCCGCCGAAGATCGTGGCCGACATCTTGTGCGCCTCATCGCATACCACCAGGTCCCATCTGCAATCCGGTGCCTGGAGCTTCTGCTGCACGTCCTCGTTACGCGAGAGTTTGTCGAGACGGGCGATGACAAGGTTGGTTTCGAGAAACCAGTTACCCGTGCGTGCCGCTTCGAGTTTGTCGTTGGTGAGAATCTCGAAGGGCAGATGGAAGCGTCGGTAGAGTTCATCCTGCCATTGCTCTGCAAGGCTGCCCGGACAGACGATGAGGCAACGTTGCAAGTCGCCACGAGCGATCAGTTCCTTGATAAGCAGGCCCGCCATGATGGTCTTGCCGGCGCCAGGATCGTCAGCAAGTAAAAAGCGCAGTGGCTGGCGCGGCAGCATGGACTCATAAACAGCGGTGATCTGGTGAGGCAAAGGATCGACGATAGAGGTATGTACCGCCAGCACCGGATCGAACAGGTGTGCGAGACGAATACGCTGCGCCTCGGAAACAAGGCGGAAGAGCGCGCCGTCACCGTCAAAACTCCATGGCCTGCCCTGCTCCACCAGTTCTAGTCGTGGTTCGTCGTGGCGGTAAAGCAACTCGTTGGCAACCTTGCCGGAAGCGGTTTTGTAGGTGAGCTCCAGCGCTTCAGAGCCGAACCACTGGACGTTGACAACCGTCACCAGTGCATCCGGGATAATGCCGCGTATGGCGGCGCTGGGCTGTAGTTGTTCGAGTTTCAGCATTCAGAGATTTGATGATTTTTCAGTCATCATGAATTTATTCTTGTTTGTTGTGGAATCGGCTTGATTCTCCCTCATCCGAAATGTACTTTTTTCCCAACATAAGAGCAATGAAAAAAATGGCCTAGCTATTATTGGTACACGGTCTTGGCGTGTAAGATGATGGGCAAACATACTTACTACAATATCGACGAAAGCCTCTTTGTTATATGTAGCTTACTGTTCCAGCGATGTCGTCTCGACAATAACCTCGAACTGCTCCAGCACCTCCGGCCGCCGCTGCTTGATGAATCGGGCTACGGATTTGTTCTCTAACAGTTTGGCCAGATAACCCCGCGCCAGCACCATATTGAGCACGTCTTGCCCGTAAGTTTGTTCGACCAGTTTGTATTGCCCCTGCACATTGGCCATTTCACGTTCCATGCGTGACATCTGCTCCTGGGTGACCCCGGCCTGTTTCTTCGGTTTCTTACCATCGATCAGCATATCCGCCGGTGTAGCTGCCAGCAGCGCATCGGCATAGCTCGTCGTCAGGTTGTTCGCGGAAATCATGAGTTCCACACATTCAACCTGCCGAAGTGGCTTCATCTGCCGCAGTACGCGGGAAACATTGGTGGTGAATTCACGATCCTTGAGTAATTCGGTGGCTTCTTCGCAAACACCATCCAGTAGCGTAGCCTTTTTGTGAATCAAGCTGACATCAACGCCAAGCGCTATCGCCAACCGGCTAGGCGAGACGCCGCGATCTATGGCACGACGTATCATGTAATGCTCCTGGATCGTCGAAATCCGGTTGATACGGGTGTTGTATGTATAGCTTTCGTCGTCCTTGGCCACTAAACATGGCGCATCGGAATAACCCGACTCGCGTAGCGCAATCAGGCGAATATGGCCATCAAGCAACAAATGCTGACGGGAATCATCGCTTACGGGTGTCACCGAGAGAGGCTCGATCAAACCGATTTCTGTAATGGAAGCGAGTATCTGCCGGTATTTTCTGGATGTCGCCAAGCCTTCAGGCGTTTTTCGTGAGGGCAGCAGATTGTCCAGGGCAACAGTTAGAGTCTCTGGAATGAATCCCAGCGCCACCTTGCTCATGACAGGCTCCCGCTGCTCCAGACCCGTTCGGAGAGATATTTCGGCAGGGTGTCGAGTCCTTCCGCGCGCAGAAGATTCACGAAATTTTCGTCCGCCAGCAATTGGCGCAGCGCGCCGATGATGAATAGCAGGCGTTGCTGGACACATTCAGCTTTCTTGACCATCAGTTTTTGGCGCTCGACTTCGCGCTGATAGGTGCGTACCAAGCTGGAAGTTGATGCATCTGCCCGCTTGCGAGGAGCCGCCTTCGAGACAGTTCGCCCCAGCGCCTGTCGTTTCTCAATAATACGCCGTACTTCCATCAACTGTTTGCCGCGCAGCTTGCCGGATTCATAGGCGTCCTGCAGCCCGGACTGCAAGGCTTTGTCGTCGTCACCGGCACCGACGATGGTGAGCGCTGCGTTGAGCGGTATATGGCCTTTCTCAACGGCAATCAGCAAACGTTCCTCGCCTTGCTCAAGGAGAGTGAGGATGCCCTGCACGTATTGCATGGTCAGCCCGGTCTTGGCGGCGATGCTCTTGGGAGTGTAGCCCTTGTCCTTGAGCTGCCCGATGCCAGCCAAAATTTCCAGCGGGCGGCTCTGGCGTCGCGCGATGTTCTCCGCAAGGCTCATGAGAAAAGCATCTTCGTCGCTGACATTGATTACCAACGCTGGTATTTCAGTCTCGCCAAGAGTTCGAAACGCCGTCAGCCGACCCTCGCCGCAAACCAGCAGATAGCGTTTGCCATGCTCAGGATCGCGCGGCGTGACCGTGATCGGTTTTTTCAAGCCCAGCGCCTTGATGTTACCAACGATTTCGCCAAATACCCTGGCATTTCGTTCTCGCGGATTGAGAACATCGATCTGATCCACCGGAATCATCCGTATCTCACTGGTTGAGTGCTTAGCAGTCATGCTGACCTCCGTAGTCGTGTGCGCGCTGCCATGTTGTAAAGGTAGTCGAGGGAATCAAAACGGTAGCCTTCGAATTCGATGGCGTTTTGCTCGGCCAGACTGATGCGTGGCAACCAGAAATCGAGCCGTGGCAGCAAGTAGTAATCCAGCGCCGCTTGATTGGCATGGTCGAGACGCATGGCGACTGTGATGTCGGGGCACAGGCTGGTGTCGAACCTCACCTTCCAGCGGTGACTTCCACTATCGTGAGTATTGCAACGGGCAAGCACTAAAGAGACGCTGAATTCCCCATTGACGCGCAGGATGTCGGTGGCCGGATCGCGCACTACCGTGCCGCCGATGGCAGCAATCCGGGCCTCGGTTTGGGCGACAATTTCCGGGTGCAGTTGGCGCAAGAAGCGATTGACCTCCAGATAGCGGTAGTCGCGATCAGGTGTAAAACCAACCATCTGGTAGGCTCGATACAAGCCGCCAAAACGGTTGGAATAGACTGCAGCTGATGGCATCCCCTCGGTTTCGTTGATAATCAGGCCGGAGAGAATGCCTCGGCTCTGATAGAGTTGGCGCAAGCGTTCGATCAGGTTCTCGTCGGTGTAGCGATGTGTCCGAGCGCGAACAATGCCTTGTGCGGTATAAAACACTTCAGGTGGCACGATAGGCTCGAAGGCGCCTTCTTTCTTGATCCACATGTCCTGTGTGTTTACGACATGGATTTTCTTGAGCTTGAATGAGGTGCGGTTGAAGACGTTGTTGCCGATATATTTCTCGTTGGTCAGCACCTCGTGAACTGTTGCACGTGTCCATTCCCGGTCAAGGTCGGTGTGCACCTTCATGTCGTTCAGCCGAGCAGCGATGGCCGATTCAACCAGCCCCTCGTCAATAAACCAGCGGTAGATCAAATTGACGATCCTGACTTCCTCATCGGGGCCAGGCATCAGTACGACACGATCCGTTTGTAGACTCTTTTGTTCACCGCGAGTCAGTTCGCTTTTGATTGAGCCGTGCTGGTCGATGAGGACGCGACGTAATCCGTAGCCAGCAGGACCGCCCTGGCGGTAGCCAAGCTCAATTAGCCGGCACTGGCCAGCAAAAACCTTCGCCGACAGTTCCCGGCTATATTCGCCAGCCATCGCCCGCTTGACGCCCTTGACGATGGTGGAGACTGGCGAACCATCATTTTCAAACTGTTCGGCACAGTAGGTAACCTGAATGCCTGCACGGCGGCAGATATACTCGTAATAAGCGCTTTCGTCGGCATCCTGAAATCGCCCCCAGCGGCTTACATCGTAGACCAGGATGATCTGGAAGTCGGCAGTGCCTGTCTCAACGTCCTTGATCAACTGCTGCAAGGAGGCGCGTCCTTCGATACTCAGTCCGCTCTTGCCTGCATCGGCGTAGGTCTTGACGATTTCGATACCACGATGGGCAGCATATTCGCGGATCTTGTCGGCCTGATTTTCGGTGGAATACTGCTGGTGCTCGGTGGACATCCGCACATATTCGGCGGCACGAAATATTGGTGCATGTATCGCAGTACCGTTATTTGTATCGTCGCTATCCATGACACGGAGCCGTCCCCTGTGAATTCAATACCCGGCTCCCGGCTTCACAGATGAGGATGCGTCATCGTGCCTCGCAGATGCAGCTAAGGAATAACGCGGGACATCGATATGGTCGTGTCGAGAGCATTTCGGTCAAGACGTTAGCAGTGGAAATCATCATGGTCTATAGCGTCTACTCTTTTCAATCAGCCCGTTTTGCTCTCAAACTTATCGCTAGCGCATGAAATCAAATTGATTTCCACTATCCACGCGTCCATCTTTGCAATTCTGGACGCGTCAATGGGTGTAAGCCGGTAAATGCCAGACGGCACGGGGCTTTCCGACTTTGACATGTCCATCTTTGCAATCAAAGCAACTCGACGCTTTTTGTTGCGAATTTTTTGTTTGGCTCGATTGCGCTCGGCAAAGTCGGGGTTTTTAGCTCGGTATTCGCGCGAGTAATTGGGGTGCAGATCGGCCCACTTCTTAGCGTGCTCTCTCTGGTCAGCCTTGTAGGCAGGATCAGTTTGACGCTTGGCCTGCTGCCAGCGCCGTTTGCGTTCGCGCTGGCATCTCTCCGATGGGCAGAATTTTTGATTCTTAACCTGTGGGCGCGGCTCGAACGGATCGCCGCAGACTGGACACTTCCTGCTTGCCATGAAACCTCCTGACATGGCGTGTCAACGATGTCTGCGGAGGTGAACCGGCGAATCAGGGTCTCACGATGGCATTCCTGCTGGACACATCCAGTAATTCAGGGGCGTGAAGTAGGACTCGATTTCAAAGCTTGAGCACCGGCACGATAACGCCAGAGACGCCGCGTTTCAAAATTTAATCCTCCTTCAGAAATGGTAACACGTAGAACAGTCAAGCAGAGGCAACTACAAATTCGCCAGCCGCGCCAACGGCAATTATTACCCCAGTTTTTTGAACGGCAGCACAGCAGCACCGGTGCGCAGCCCATCCAGATAATCCGCCCAGTTCTGCATCATCTTTTTGCGTTCGTCGAGGCGTAGCATGTGAGTTTCCCGCTTGTACGCTGCGCGCACCTGATCTTGATCCGCGTGTGCAAGTTGGATCTCAATCAAACGCACGTCATAGCCAAGCTGTTCCAAGTTCGTGGACGCCATGGCACGGAAGCCGTGTCCTGTCATCTCTTCACTTGTATAACCCATTCGACGAATTGCTGTCAGAATCGCATTGTCAGATAAGCACCGCGATTTTGATTGATGGGAGGGAAATAGATATTGCCCATCACCTGTGATTTTTTTGAGTTCCGCTATGATTGCGGTTGCTTGGCGCGTGAGAGGCACAACGTGTTTGCGCTTCGCTTTCATTTTTCCTTCTGGAATTGTCCAATCATCCTTCTCAAAATCAAATTCTGACCATTCCGCATGCCGCAGCTCACCAGGGCGAACGAACACCAGCGGCGCGAGTTTCAGAGCCAGCCGCACCACCTCGCTGCCCTTGTATTCGTCGATATTGCGCAGCAATGCACCTATCGCTAAAGGCTCTGTGATCGCGCCCAGGTGAGTTTCCTTGGCAGGCGGCAAAGCCCCCTTCAAGTCACTCGTTATATCGTGCTCTGCGCGGCCTGTGGCCACGGCATACCGCCATATCTGGCCGCAGTTCTGATGCAGCCGGTGAGCAGTATCCAGCGCGCCGCGAGCTTCCACCTTGCGCAGCGCGGCAAGCAACTCAATGGGCTTCACTGCATTTATCCCTACACCCTTGAAGTGAGGGAACAGGTCACGCTCAAACCTGCGTATGATTTTGGACGCATGGCTATCTACCCATTGACCGCTAAACTTATTGAACCATTCGCACGCAATCGCCTCGACCGTTTCCACCACCTCGACCTGTGCGGCAGCAGATGCGATTGCGGCGCTTTGAGCCTCTTTCTTCACCTCCATAGGGTCAAGCCCCGCTGCGAGCAGCTTGCGCGCTTCCAGTGCCCATTCGCGGGCGTTCTTGAGACTTACTGCCGGGTATTGGCCGAAGCTCAGCAGCTTCTCTTTGCCAGCTATCCTGTACTTCAACCGCCAGAGCTTACTTCCGTTTGTTTTGACCAGCAAGTGCAAGCCATCACCATCCGCCAGCTTGTAATCTTTCTCGCCCGGTTTCGCTGCTGTCACGGCCTTATCGTTTAGCTTTCCCATTATATTCATCCTCGTTTTTTAGGCTTGGACGTTGACGATACCCCCAGCATCATAAAAATGCAACGGATACCCCCAGCGATACCCCCATAAAAGCTGGACACGGTAGAACGCTTGCGAACAATAAGGAACGTATGCGGAATGCCGCAAGCCTTATATCTATTGGGATTAAATAGCTTTAGACGAAGAAAAAGCCCGTGGGGTCACGGGCTTAAAAATACGGTTTTGGTGGAGATAAGCGGGATCGAACCGCTGACCTCTTGCATGCCATGCAAGCGCTCTCCCAGCTGAGCTATACCCCCGGTACCTCGAAAGAGCGCGCATTATAGTGATGCGTCCTATGCTTGTAAAGCTGATGTGTTGCGATATGGCATGATACAGGACAGACGGCTTTATCAAACCGGCAGACCATCAAACTTGCTCCAACCTTCATTTCTTTCAGAATGAACATGGCAAGGTGTCCTTTTGTAACGTGAATTTTACAAAGCCGATATTTTTCCGATACACAAACAGCTGACCATGGCGGCCCGGCAAGGTGATAATCAAACCCCGATCGTATTGCAAACGTTTATTCGTCAATCCGAAATGTACAAAATGTCCCGAATGTGAAGGCTGCCATGTTATCTATACTGATGGTTGACGATGATGCCCAGATACGCCAGTTGCTGAGCGATTATTTGTCCGGATTCGGCATGTCCGTCGTTGCCGTTGCCGACGGGAAAGCAATGGCCGAAGCGCTTAAAAGGTCGACTTTCGATCTGGTGATACTGGACCTGATGCTGCCCGGAGAGGACGGCCTGTCCCTGTGCAGAAGCTTGCGTGCGGAGTCGGACATCCCGATCCTGATGCTCACCGCACGGGGCGAGGCGATGGACCGGGTGGTGGGACTGGAATTGGGCGCAGACGATTATATCGTCAAGCCTTTCGAGCCCCGCGAACTGGTTGCCCGCATCCAGACAATCCTGCGCAGGACACGCGGGAACCGCGAAAACCACAAAGACCGGAACGAAGCGGAATTCATGGGGTGGCGCTTGAATTATGTGATGCACCATCTCGTATCGCCCAAGGAACTGGTGATTCCGCTCTCCAACGCGGAATTCCGCCTGCTCACGGTGTTTATCGAACACCCGAACAGAATATTGTCCCGCGAGTTTCTGCTTGATTCCGCCCGGGGAAGGGACATGGATCTGTTCGATCGCAGCATCGATATTCTGGTTTCCCGTGTGCGCCAGAAGCTCAATGACGATTCGCGCACGCCTACCCTGATCAAGACCATACGCGGTGAGGGTTATTTGTTCGAAGCGAAAGTGACCCGATGAAAATTGCCAGCGCTGATTCGCTATTTGCACGGCTGTTTTTGCTGCTGTTTGTCATTCTCTCGGTCAGCTATTTTGCCGGAAGGGAAATTTTGGTCAACCTTGGCGTCGATCGGCCTCCCCCTCCCCAGCAGCATCATCCGTTCAGACTGTACGGCTTCCTGATCAGGCTGGCAGCCGTCGGTTTGACATCCTGGATCGCCGCCCGCTGGCTTACCTATCCCATCAAGCGCCTGGCAAATGCTGCCGAAGAACTGGGCAAGAATTTGAATAGTCCGCTGATTGACGAAGGGTCCGGCACAGCAGAGGTACGGCAGGCATCCAGGGTATTCAACCAGATGCAAGCGCGCCTCAAGCAGCAAATGGAAGAACGCACCCGTTTTCTGGCCGCCGTTTCGCACGATCTGCGCACGCCGCTTACCCGTCTTACCCTGCGCGCGGAAAAAATCACCCAACCTGATTTGAAATCGGATGTCCGGAACGATATCAATGAAATGACCAGCATTATCGACACGACGCTCGATTATCTGCGCGGCGATGCGCAGCCGGAAGCAGCTTGCCTGTTCGATCTGGACGCGCTGGTACATTCGCTGGCCGAAGATGCCAGCGAGAGCGGTAACCTGGTAACGGTAACCGGCAAAATTCACCCAATCAGGCTGCAGCCTGTTGCGATACGCCGTTGTCTGAATAATTTGCTTGAGAATGCGCTGCGTTATGGGGGAACCGCAAGCATATCCATGGACGAGACTGCCGACAAAGTCGTCATCGCCATCCGGGATAGGGGACCTGGCATACCAGATGAAAAGCTTGAAGCGGTATTTGCCCCCTTTTACCGGCTTGATTCTTCACGCAATCGCCATTCTGGCGGAGTGGGACTGGGGCTTTCGATTGCCCGGGACATGGCCAGGAAACACGGGGGAAATATCATCCTTGAAAATGCTCCGCAGGGAGGGTTGATTGCCTCGCTGATCTTGCCCAGGCAACATTGAAAATCGCGGTATCCCTGCCCCAGAGTATTTGTATCAAAGCACATACAAAAATATCCGTACTTTTACAAAGCAGACATACCCCGGATACCCGGCTCGGATAATTTATTAAAGCGTTCTCTCGCGAGACTGAATGCTACAACCGGCAATATTTTGATTATCAAACAGGAGAGCAGAATGAAATTGACTTACATTTATTCAAAGCTGGGCTTACTCACCACGCTAATAACCGGGACGATCCTGATCGCTTCATTTAATTCGATCGCCATGGCCGACCCCGCCGCGCATTGCGGTCACCAGCAAATGACACAGGAACAAATACAGCAACATATGCAGGAACGGATGAAAACCAGGATGGACACACTCGCACAACGGCTGGAAATAAAGGCCTCTCAGCAATCGGTTTGGGAAGGCTTTGCCAAGTCGATCGAAACGCTACCGGAGCAGAATGCAAAGCAGCCGGCTGATGATGCCGATGCGGCAACCATTGCCCGTTACCATGCCGACAGGGCCGCCAAAATGGCCAGCAAGCTGGCCAAGGTTGCTGACGCAACCGCCAAGCTGGAGGCCGCATTGACCCCGGATCAACGCAAGGTTCTTGATCAGACTGCACATCTATTTCTTCATCACAGGCAGGGTG
>Ga0307376_10002985_pt1 | contig 16020 bp, 11 predicted proteins | sample TR2MG_FD_202536 | JGI IMG/M metagenome (GOLD analysis project Ga0307376, IMG submission 202536) | Soil microbial communities from Risofladan, Vaasa, Finland - TR-2 | ecosystem: Environmental > Terrestrial > Soil > Coastal area > Acid sulfate soil | place: Finland: Risofladan, Vaasa | collected...
GCGGGTGGAACAATTCCTCGAACAGCTTTTCGCCGGAACGCAGGCCGGTATAGACGATCGGAATTTCGGTCCCCGGCTTCTTGCCGGCAAGACGAATCATCTGCTCGGCCAGATCGCGGATCTTCACTGGCTGACCCATGTCGAGCGCGAAGATCTCGCCGCCCTTGCCGATACTCGCCGTCTGCAGAATCAGCTGGCAGGCCTCGGGAATCGTCATGAAATAGCGGGTGACTTCGGGGTGGGTCACCGTGACCGGGCCGCCGTCGCGGATCTGCCGCCGGAACAAGGGCACCACGGAGCCGGCCGAATCCAGCACGTTGCCGAAACGCACCGTCATGAAGCGGGTGTCGGTGTGGGCGTTGAGATTCTGGCAATAGATCTCGGCGACCCGTTTGCAGGCACCCATGACGCTGGTCGGGTTGACCGCCTTGTCGGTGGAGATCAGCACGAAACATTGCACGCCGACCTCGCACGCCAGATCGGCCACCACGCGTGTACTCAACACATTGTTGCGAAATGCCGCCCGCAGTTGCGCCTGCAGCATCGGCACATGCTTGTAGGCCGCCGCATGGAATACCACTTGGGGCCTCGCTTCCAGGAACAGCTTGCGCATGGCCGCAACGTCGCCGCAATTGGCAAGGATGCCGTCGAGGATCAGTTCGGGAAAATCCGTGCGCAGCTCGCGGGTGATCCGGTACAGGTTGTATTCGCTCTGTTCGACCACGATCAGCGACTGTGCGCCGAGACGGGCGACCTGCCGGCACAGTTCCGAGCCGATCGAACCGCCGCCGCCGGTCACCAGCACCCGTCGCGTAGTGAGCATTTCGCGGATCGTGGTCCAGTCCAGCTCGACTGTATCGCGGCCGAGCAGATCCTCGATCGCCACTTCCTTGATCTGGTTGAACTGCGCTCGACCGGCGACCACGTCTTCCAGCCGCGGTATCGTTCGATAAGGCAGGCCGGTCTCATCGCATAGCGACACCACCCGGCGGATCTCGATCGTCGATGCCGCCGGCAGCGCAATCAACAGCATGTCGACCGCAGCTTCGCGCGCCACGTCGGGCAATTGCTCGAAACGGCCAAGCACGGGATGACCATTGATGCTGGCGCCCCGCAGGCTGGGCCTGTCATCGACGAAACCGACCACGGAATAGCGACCGTCGCGGCCAAGATCGCGCGAAAGGACCTCACCGGCACGATCGGCACCGACAATCAGAACCCGCTTGACGGCCTGGTTGCGCAACAGATCGCTGCGGCTGTCCTTCCAGTAACGGTAAACCAGCCGAGGCCCCCCGAGCAGCCCCGCCAACACAATCGGATACAACAGAAAGACCGAGCGCGGAACGTCTTCGAGCCGGTCATACATGAACAACGACAGGCCGATGGCGAGTGAGCCAAGCACCACCCCGCGCAGGATGTTCCAAAGATCCGGCAAGCTGGCAAAGCGCCAGACACTCCTGTACAGCCCGGTCCACCGGAAGATCACGCCTTGCACCAGCAGCACGATCGGAAATTCAAGCAGCCGATAGCTGACGATCTCGTCCGGCAGCAGCATGTAACGCAACAGTTTGGCAATCCACCACGCCAGCAAAGTCATCGCCAGATCGTGAGCCACGACCGCGATGCGGGGATGGATGAAACCGACAAGTTTACGCAATGACATGGCGATCCTTGGCCAGCATGTGTCGTAGTGAGCGACGTTTCAGCGCCAGCCACACGGCTGCCGCAACCACATAGACGCCGATAGTAACCGGCAACGCCAGCGGCAGATGACTCCAGGCCAACCAGGCCACCGGTGCGGCAACCAGCAGGTTCCAGGCCAGGTAGGCGGCATCCGTCCGCGCGTGGGTCTGCCCGCATCGTACCAGCCACTGGTACAGGTGTTCACGGTGTGGGCGGTACCAGCGCCGGCCACCCCATATTCGCATCAGCAGGGTCAGGCCGGCATCCGTCACAAAGGCCGACGACAGGGCCAGCGCCGGCCACAACAAGGCATGATCCACCCGCCACAGCATTGCGGTGAAGGCAAACAACAGCAGTCCTGCACTGCCGCTGCCGACGTCTCCCATGAAAATCCGCGCCGGTGGACGGTTGGTGAACCAAAACCCCAGAGCGGCGGCCGCCAATGCGGCGGCGGCAATCGCCAGTGCCGGCTGCGCCGCCCCCCAGGCCAGCAAGGCCAGACCGCTGGCCACGAAGATCGCCTGTTGTGCCAGCAGACCATCGATGCCATCCATGAAGTTGTGCAGATTGATGCTCCAGACACCGGCCCCCAGCAGCAACGGCAGCCACCACCACGATAACCCGGTCGCGATCAGCGACATGGAAAAAGCGATGACCGCCAGCAATTGCACCCCCAGCCGCGGCAGGATCGGCAGCGGCCGGTGATCGTCCATCCAGCCGGCCAGCGCCACCAGCGACAGCGCAGCGACGAGGCCCGCGATCAGGCTGGCCGGCCATGCCGCCGGAAAGCCCCACAACGCGCCAGGCGCACAGACCAGCATCGCCAGCACCAGGCCGATGCCACCACCGCGCGGCGTGGGCTGCTGGTGCGAACGTCGCTGCCCCGGAAGATCGAGCATGCCGCGCCGATGCGCATAGGCGATGGCGCCACGGGCGAGCAACAGCGCGATCAGCATGGCTGCCAGCAAGCATCCAAGGACAGTGAGCGCCATCATCTCATTCGCTGGCAACGCCGTGAATCGGACGGATCGTGCTCCAGCTCTTGCAACTGGGGCATTGCCAGTGATGAGCCTTGGCACCGAACCCGCAGCGACTGCAGCGGTACATCGCCTGTCCTTCCAGCAGCTTGCGGGTGAGATCGCGCAGGATCAGGAAGTTCTCGCGCACCTCGCCTTCGGCCTTGTCCATCGTCGCGTCGATCAGTGCCATCAGGCCGCGCACCGACGGCCGCTGACGCAGTTGCGAAGTCAGAAAATCGATGGACGCACGCTCACCGTCGCGCTGCCGATAGAGATTGGCCAGCGCCAGCACCGGTGAGATACCGTGATAGCGGCCCAGCATATCGCGCAGGAAAACCTCCGCGCGTTCCATCTGCTGCGAACGGGCATAACTGTTGAGCAACGGCGGAAGTATTTCGGGGGTGAAGGCGATGTCGGCATTGATTGCCGCTTCGTAAGCCTCCACCGCTTCGGCATGACGGCCATCTTCGGATTGCAGTCGCGCAGTCAGCATGAAGGCACGGACACAGTCGGCCTGGCACTCGAAGGCCTTGCGCAGGTAATCGCCGGCCTCGGCACTGGCGCCATGCTGGTGTGCACGATCGGCCAGTTCGCAAAAGAACTGGGCGATCATGGGCGTTTCGTCTTCACCGGTCATCACCTCCAACCGCCGGGCGTGCTCGATGGCCTTGTGCCAATCGCGTTCATGCTGATAGATCGCGATCAGATGATGCAGCGCCGATGGCGCATGCGCGTCCATCGCCACGAGGTCGGCAAACAGGGCTTCGGCGCGATCCAGCAAACCGGCTCGCATGTAATCCTCGCCCAGCTCCAGCAGGGCGACCGTCTTCATCGCACCGGACAGGCCCGGCCGCGAAACCAGATGCTGATGCAGCCGGATCGCACGATCCACCTCGCCGCGACGGCGAAACAGATTGCCGAGCGCGAGATGGGTTTCAACGGTATCGCGGTTGTATTCGGCCAGTTTGAGAAAGACCTCGATCGCCTTGTCCTGCTCTTCGTTGAGCAGGTAATTCAGGCCGCGAAAGTAATCCGAGGAAAGTTCGCTGACTTCAGCCCCGGAGCGGTTCGCACCGACCCGGCGCGAGGCCCACCAGCCAAGAACAAAAGCCGCTGGCACCAGCAGCACCAGCTCATACGGAAAGTTCATGGATTGGCCGGCAGCTTCTTGTGGTCGCCGCGCTGTTGCCGACGGCGCAAACGGCGCTGGCGCGATCTCACCCCAACCCACGCCGTCAGCCCACCCAGCAACCAGCCGATCACCAGCGCACCGAGCAGGGCTGCACCCTTGGGCAATCGCAGTTGGACGAACGCGAGGTCGTAGCCGACCAGATCGGCATTGAGTGCCCCCAGCACAACGCCGGCAGCGATGAAGATCAGGAGGGTGGCTATCACGAGCAGTCTCATGGCGAGACTTTACCCGATTGATCGGAACAGGCACAGGCTGTGAGGCCACCCCATGCAGTCATCACGGGCCGGCCCCCGGGCTCCGGGCATCGACGGCTTCGCCATCCGTGCAAAAAGCAAGGCAGGTTCGACTTTCGCCGCCTGCCTTCGGAGACCTGGTTGGCTGTTCCAGCCGGTTGTCAGTTACAGATCAAGATTGACCCGTACTCGCAATTCCTTGCCGGGCTTGAAATGCGGGACGTGCTTGCCGGGCAATGCCACCGCCTCACCCGTCTTCGGGTTGCGTCCCATGCGTGGCGGCCTGTAATGCAGCGCAAAACTGCCGAAACCGCGCACCTCGATGCGTTCACCATGAGCCAGCGCGTGGCTCATCTGTTCGATCACGCTCTTGACTGCCATTTCGACATCGGCAAACGCAAGGTGGGTCTGGCGCCTGGCCAGCGCCTCGATCAATTCGGATTTCGTCATGGGCCCCAATGTCCGTGACATGAAACGACGGGGCGGCGGCGTGCCGCCCCGCGTCAGACGATTGCAACGATCAGTCGACCTTGTTGAACTGCTCCTTGAGCAGTGCGCCAAGCTTGGTCGTGCCGCTGGCTGCGGATGAGTAATCCACCGCCATGTCAGGCGCGTCCTCCTCGTCCTTCGCACGGATCGAGAGTGCCAACTGACGGCCCTTGCGATCCATGCCGGTGAACTTGGCCTCGACCGCGTCACCCACCTTCAAATGCAGGGTGGCGTCGTCGATGCGCTCCTTGGCGATGTCGTTGGCGCGCAGGTAACCCTCGACGCCTTCGCCCAGATCGATCACGGCACCCTTCGCATCGACTTCCTTGACGACGCCGTTGACGATACTGCCGCGTGCATTGGCGGCCATGAACTGACCGAACGGATCCTGCTCCATCTGCTTGATGCCGAGCGAGATGCGCTCGCGCTCCGGATCCACCGCCAGCACCACGGCCTCGATCTCGTCGCCCTTCTTGAAGTTGCGCACGAGGTCTTCGCCGGACACCTGCCAGGAGATGTCGGACAGATGCACCAGACCGTCGATGCCGCCGTCCAGGCCGATGAACACGCCGAAGTCGGTGATCGACTTGATCTGACCGGAGACCTTGTCGCCCTTCTTGTGCATGGCGGCGAAGGCTTCCCACGGGTTCGAGCGGGTCTGCTTGATACCCAGCGAGATGCGGCGACGCTCCTCGTCCACGTCCAGCACGGTGACTTCGGTTTCGTCACCGACCTGAACCACCTTGGCCGGGTTGACGTTCTTGTTGGTCCAGTCCATTTCGGACACGTGCACCAGGCCTTCGACGCCCGGCTCGATCTCGACGAAGCAGCCGTAATCGGTGACGTTGGAGACCTTGCCGAACAAACGGCTGCCGACCGGGTAGCGACGCGCGATGGCGACCCACGGATCGTCGCCCAGCTGCTTCAGGCCCAGCGAAACGCGGTTGCGCTCCTTGTCGTACTTCAGCACGCGCACGTCCAGCTCGTCGCCGACGTTGACCACTTCGGACGGATGACGCACGCGCTTCCACGCCATGTCGGTGATGTGCAGCAGGCCGTCGATGCCGCCCAGATCCACGAATGCGCCGTAATCGGTGAGGTTCTTGACGGTACCCTTGACCACCGCACCCTCGGTCAGGCGCTCCAGCAGCTTCTCGCGCTCCTCGGAGAACTCGGTCTCGACGACGGCGCGGCGGCTGACCACCACGTTGTTGCGCTTGCGGTCGAGCTTGATGATCTTGAACTCGAGTTCCTTGCCCTCGAGGTAAACCGGGTCGCGCACCGGGCGCACGTCGACCAACGAGCCCGGCAGGAATGCGCGGACATCCTTGATGTCGACGGTGAAACCGCCCTTGACCTTGCCGGAAATCATGCCGACGATGGTCTCTTCCTTGTCGAACGCCTGCTCCAGGTCGTCCCACACCATCGAGCGCTTGGCCTTCTCGCGCGACAGCTTGGTCTCGCCGAATCCGTCTTCCAAAGCTTCGAGGGCTACCTTCACCTCGTCGCCTACCTGCACCTCCAGCACGCCCTGCTCGTCGCGGAATTGCTCGATCGGGACGATGCCTTCGCTCTTCAGGCCGGCATTGATCACGACGACGTCATTGCGGATTTCCACAACGATGCCGGTGACGATGGCGCCGGGCTTCAGCTTGGAGATAGCCTGTTGGCTCTGTTCAAACAGTTCGGCAAAACTTTCAGTCATGTTGATTCCATAGTGGGAAAAGACCGTTGCTCATCGCGCTCATCTTGATGTGATACGCACGAACCTTGCGGTCCACCGGTTGAGGGTGTCTTCAGCGGTTCCGCCGGAACCGACCGTTGCCACCGTTGGTCAAAACCCCCTGCCGCGGCAGGGGCACAGAAACCGCCGCACAACCTCGCTCTATGGCTGCACGACGGCAAGTACTTTCGCGACGACGTCGTCGATGCCGACGCCGGTAGTATCCACCAGCAAAGCATCTTCGGCAGGCTTGAGCGGCGCGACCGCGCGAGATGCATCGCGGTTGTCACGCGCCTCAATTTCTCGCTGAAGGCCCGCAAGTGTAACGCTGAGTCCCTTTTCCTTCAACTGCTTATAGCGCCTTTTCGCACGCTCGGCGGCGCTCGCCGTGAGGAAAACCTTGAACGCCGCATCCGGGAAGATCACCGTTCCCATGTCGCGCCCATCGGCCACCAACCCTGGCGACTTGCGAAAACCCAGTTGCAGCGCCACCAGGGCCTCGCGCACCGGCGGCATCGCGGCGATCGCCGAGGCTGCGGCACCGGCCGTTTCGGTGCGCAATTCGTCGGTAGCGTCATGGCCATTGACGATGACGCGTATCTCGCCATCATTGCCGGCAGGACGGAACTTGATGCTGATGCCCCGCGCACAACGGGCTACCGCCTCCACATCCGACAAATCCAGCCCGGCCATCCCGGCGGCGTAGCCCACCGCACGATAAAGTGCGCCGGAATCCAGCAGATGCCAGCCAAGATGCTCGGCCACCAAGGCGCTGACCGTACCCTTGCCGGATCCGGACGGCCCGTCGACGGTGAGCACGGGAACGGACGCAGCACGACTCATGGCAATTCCTGGATGGACGGGGAACGCCGGAGTTTAACGCGTTGACCCCACCTGGAACGCGTGCTATCTAGCCCCTCTGCCTGTCCAAAGGTCTTCAAAATCGCCCATGACTGACCTTCGCCACGAATTCGAACTGGCTGCCAGGGATATCCAGCGACTGGACAGGCGTCCCGACAACGACACGCTGCTGAAGCTCTATGCCTTGTACAAGCAGGGTTCGGAAGGTGATCTGCAACGGACCCAGCCCGGTTTCTTCGACTTTGTCGGTACCGCCAAGCACGAGGCATGGGCACAACTTCATGGCGTACCCGAAGAAGAGGCCATGCGCCGCTATATCGCTTGGGTGCACCAACTGCTGACATGACCGCAGGACAGCTGCACGCGGCGCTTGCTTTTGTGCATCGATAACCGGCACATTCATACGATCGTTTGAGCTGGCTGCGCCCGTATGAATTTTCCGAAATTGTTTACCCCGCTCGATCTGGGTCACGTCACCCTGCCCAATCGCATCCTGATGGGATCGATGCATACCGGGCTGGAGGACAAAGCCGGCGATTACGACAAACTGGCGGCGTACTTCGCCGAACGCGCGCGCGGCGGCGTCGGCCTGATGGTCACCGGCGGCATCGCGCCAAGCATCGAGGGCTGGCTGAAGCCGTTTGGCGGACGCCTGACGATGCCATGGCACAAGCCACGCCATCGCAAACTGACCCGCACCGTGCACGCCGAGGGCGGACGCATCTGCCTGCAGATCCTGCATGCGGGACGCTACGGCTATCACCCATTGTCGGTGGCGCCATCGAGAATCAAGTCGCCGATCACCCCGTTCACCCCCCGTGCGCTCTCATCGCGCGGCGTGGAGCGCACCATCGGCGATTTCGTGCGATGCGCCAGGCTTGCCCAGGATGCCGGGTACGACGGGGTCGAGGTGATGGGTTCGGAAGGCTATCTGATCAACCAGTTCATCGCCGCACGCACCAACCAGCGCAACGATGCCTGGGGGGGCGATGCGACGCGTCGCATGCGCTTTCCCGCGGAGATCGTGCGCCGTACACGCGAAGCCGTTGGCCGCGATTTCATCATCATCTATCGGCTGTCGATGCTCGATCTGGTCGAAGGCGGCCAGGACTGGAACGAGATCGTGACCCTGGCCAGGGCGATCGAGGCGGCCGGTGCGAGCATCATCAACACCGGCATTGGCTGGCATGAGGCGCGTGTGCCGACGATCGTCACCAGCGTACCGCGGGCGGGTTTCGCGTGGGTCACGAAGAAGCTCAAGGGCGAGGTGGCGATTCCGTTGATTGCCACCAACCGCATCAACATGCCGGAAGTGGCCGAGCGCATCCTTGCCGACGGTGAAGCCGACATGGTTTCGATGGCACGTCCGCTGCTCGCTGATCCGGAGTGGGCCAACAAGGCCAGAGCTGGCCACAGCGAGCGCATCAACACATGCATCGCCTGCAATCAGGCCTGCCTCGACCACGTGTTCCAGAACCGCCGCGCCAGCTGCCTGGTCAACCCTCGCGCCTGTCACGAAACCGAGCTGAGGATCGAGCCGGCCAGCACGCGCAAGCGCATCGTCGTGATCGGTGCCGGGCCCGCGGGCATGGCGTGCGCCAGCACACTGGGCCAGCGGGGTCACGCCGTGACATTGATCGACCGGGCCACTGAAATCGGTGGCCAGTTCAACTACGCCAAGCAGATACCCGGCAAAGAGGAGTTCCATGAAACCCTGCGTTATTTTCGCCACCAGCTGAGCGAGCACGGCGTCGATGTGCAACTGGGCCGGACCGCGGATGCGACGTCGCTGCGCGCCGCCGGGTACGACGAAGTGGTGATCGCCACCGGCATCACGCCGCGAACGGTGAGCTTTCCGGGCAGCGATGATCCACGCGTGTTGAGCTACATCGATGTGTTGGCCCGCCACTGCCGGGTCGGCGCCAACGTGGCGATCATCGGCGCTGGCGGCATCGGTTTCGACGTGGCCGAATATCTGGTTGAACACGAGCCCTCACCCACCACCGACATTGCCCGCTGGACCCGCGAATGGGGCGTGGACATGCAGCTTGCGCATCGCGCGGGCCTGCAGCCAGCGCAGCCCGAACCACCGGCCCGGAAGATCTGGCTGTTGCAGCGCAGTGAGGGCCGCCCTGGCGCCCGGCTCAACAAGACGACGGGATGGGTGCATCGGGCCACACTCAAGGGCAAGCAGGTGCAGATGCTCGGCCATGTTGTTTATCAGCGTTTCGATGATCAAGGCCTGCACATCAGCATCGACGGCGCACCGCAGGTCCTGCAGGTCGACCACGTCGTGGTCTGTGCGGGTCAGGAGCCTGACCGGAAGCTGGCCGACGAATTGATCGCGGTGGGACTGAAAGTCCACGTCATCGGTGGCGCCGACCTGGCCGCCGAACTCGATGCCAAACGCGCCATCGCTCAAGGTACCCGGCTGGCCAGCGCGCTTTGAGGCTGGCGCAAGCGCAGCAAGTGCCAGTGCAGCGATGTGGTTTGCGATCGACAGCCAGCCATCGCGAAAAGAAAACGCCCCGCAAGTGCGACGCATCGATATGGGCTCAAGGGGGGACGAAGGCCGGATATCGTATTTAGCGTCGCTGCGGGGCGAGGCCGTCGCCACCAAGGGGATAGTGGCGCGACAGGGGTATTTTATGATCGACGCAATAAAGTATCTAATATATATTTAGCTGTCTATTAATTTGATATCCATATATGTTCGACTTCCGTCAATTGCGCTACTTCGTTGCCGTCGCCGAAGAATTGAGCTTCACGCGGGCGGCGATACGTCTGCACATTTCGCAGCCGCCCTTGTCCCAGCAGATTCAATCGCTGGAACAGGATCTCGGGGTGCGCTTGCTGGAACGCACCAAACGCCAGGTAAGCCTGACCGAGCCCGGCCGGATTTTTCTGGAACAGGCAAGGCAGATCCTGACCAAGGCCGACGAAGCGCGCGGCCAGGTCGTAGCCGCAGCGGCAGGCTGCGGTGGCCAGTTGCGCATGGCCTACACGGCATCTGTCTCATTTCATCCGGCGCTGCCGCAGACCTTGCTGCGCTATCGCCAGATCGCGCCGAACGTCCGTTTGCTGCTCAGTGAGATGTACACCGAGCCCCAGTTTTCGGCGCTTCTGGCGGGCCAGATCGATGTGGGCTTTGTCCGCGGCGAACCGGCCCATGCGCAGGACGCCCGCGCGCTTCGGCTGAGTGTGATCGACCGCGAGCCCTTGCTGCTGGCACTGCCAGTGGGGCATCCAATGGCAGGCCGCAGCAGCCTCCAGCTTGCCGAAGTGGCGGGCGATACGTTCGTGTCGCAGCCGCGCCAACTGGCTGCCACGCTCTATGATCTGCTGGTGAATCTGGCGACCACGGCAGGATTCAAGCCGCTGCTCGGACAACAGGCGCAACAGATCAATGGCTTGCTGGCGTTGGTCGCCGCAGGCCTGGGCCTCGCACTGGTACCTGCATCGGTGCGCGCGGTGCGTCTGTCCGGGGTGAGTTACGTGGCGCTGGAAGACTCCGATGCCTACATGCTTCTGGCCGTGGCCTGCCGCAACAATGATCATTCGCCGGCGCTGCTGAAGTTGCTGTCCACGGTGGCCGGGTCGGCGGTTGCATCAGGCTTGTGATAACCCATGCAAGTCGTTACACTTGCTGGCTTGTATTCCCGTTTAGTGTCAGGAGCTTGCCGTGAAGGTGCTTAACTCTTTGAAATCCGCCAAGGCGCGGCACCGCGACTGCAAGATCGTGCGTCGTCGCGGCAAGGTGTTCGTGATCTGCAAGAGCAACCCCCGTTTCAAGGCTCGTCAACGCTGATCACCGGCGCAACGATCCCGAGCAAAAAGGCCGCGCAAGCGGCCTTTTTTCTTGTGCGCCCGGCAGGGCGCACCTGCTTGGAGGTGAGAGTCCTCTACCCACCCGGCAAGGGGAAGGGTTAGCGGAAGGCAAGGGCGCTTCGGGTGACCGGGCGTCTGGAGGAAGCCGGAAGCAAAACGCTGGCCTGACGAACAGGAAGCGGATACGAGGCGACACGTTGGGGTGAGGCAGCAAGAAAGGCCAAAGCCCGGTACTTGCACAGACGACGTGGCGTATATCCGACAGGCATAAGCGGGAAGGCAGGTGCGTCATACCCGGGGAGATCTCGCCTCGTGCCTGAAAGGGCGACGCCGCAAGGCGGAGCGAGAAGTCAGCCGAGGCCATAGTAGGTGCGGTATGACCTGTTGGCGCCGGGTGAAAACTGACCACCAAAGAGGGGTTCTGCCGGTTCAAATTTGACCAGGGTGTTCAACCTAACCTGCTGAGTTTTTGACCAGCGGGGAAACGAGGTGATCACCATGAGCATGTACGCCAAAGTCCGCCGGATGCACCTTCGCGAGAAGGTGTCGATCAACGAGATAGCCCGCCGCACGAGCCTGTCGCGCAACACGATCAGGAAGTGGCTGAAGGAGCCCGAGCGTAGCGAGTTGAAGTACGCGCGGCCGCGCGGATCGACGAAGCTCGATCCGTATCTGGACGAGGTCCGTCAGGCGCTGGCCACCGATGCCCATCGCCCCAAACGGGACCGGCGCACGCTGCTGCGATTGTTTGCCCAGATCAAGGCCAAGGGCTACGACGGCGGTTACTCGCAGTTGACCGAGCGCATCCGCCGGTGGCGCGCCGAGGCAGGCTCGGTCACCGCGCGCTCGGCCTATGTGCCGCTGACATTCGAGTGGGGCGAGGCGTACCAGTTCGACTGGAGCGAGGAAGGCATCGTGATTGGCGGGGTCTACCGCCGGATACGGCTGGCCCACATGAAGCTCTGTGCGAGCCGGGCGTTCTGGCTGGCGGCGTATCCAGGCGAAGGCCACGAGATGTTGTTCGATGCCCACACGCGCTGCCTGACCGGTTTGGGTGGCGTGGCCCAGCGCGGCATCTACGACAACATGAAGACGGCGGTGGACAAGGTCGGCAAGGGCAAGGAGCGCATCGTCAACGCCCGCTTTGCGGCGATGTGTTCGCACTATTTGATCGACGCTCACTTCTGCAACGTCGCCGCCGGCTGGGAGAAGGGCCGTGTCGAGAAGGACGTGCAGGACAACCGTCGTGGCCTGTGGCAGGAGGCGCTGACCGAGAGCTTCGCCTCGTTCGCCGAGCTCAACGCGTGGCTGGCTGCACGCTGCCCGAAGGCATGGGCTGCCGCCTCCCACCCGGACTATCCCGGCATGAGCGTGGCCGAGGCGCACGAGCACGAGCAACCGCACCTGATGCCGATGCCAAGCCCCTTCGATGGCTATGTGGAGATCGTCGTGCGGGTCTCCAGCACCTGCCTGGTCACGGTCAAGCGCAACCGCTACTCCGTGCCGTGTCACCTGGCCGGGCACCGCGTCAGCGTGCGGCTGTATCCCGAGCGGATCGTGATCTATGCCGAGCAGCAGGCGGTCGCGGACCACCGGCGCGCACTGGATCGTGATCAGGTTGTCTACGACTGGCTGCACTATGTGCCGCTGATCGAGCGCAAGCCCGGCGCGCTGCGCAACGGTGCGCCGTTCGGCGGCTTGCCGGATGCACTGCGTACACTGCAGCTCGCCCTGCTGCGTCGCCCCGGCGGGGATCGCGTCATGGCCGACGTCTTGGCCTGTGTACCGGCCTTCGGGCTGGAGGCGGTGCTGGTGGCCGTTGAGCTGGTCATCGCTTCCGGTGCGATCAGCGTCGACCATGTGCGCAACGTGCTTGCGCGGCTGCGCGAGACGCCCACCCTCACCGTGGACACCGCGCTGCGCTTGCAGGAAGAGCCCATCGCCGATCCGGACCGCTACGACCAGCTGCGTTGCGTGGAGGTGAGCCATGACTGACGTCATCGCCGATCTGAAGGCGCTCAAGCTGCATGGCATGGCACAGGCCTATGCCGAGTTGCTGGAGCAAGGCGGCAGCGCCGCCCTGCAGGCATCGCACTGGCTGATCGAGCACCTGCTGCAGGCGGAGCACACCTATCAGGCTATGCGCACCATCGCCTATCAGATGCATACCGCACGTTTCCCGATCCACCGGGACCTGGCCAGCTTCGACTTCGCCAGCGCCAAGGTCGACGAAGCGATCATCCAGCAGCTTGCCACGCTGGCCTTCACTGACACTGCCCACAACGTCGTGCTGGTCGGCGGTACCGAGTACGCGACATGATACTCACCTCACCACGTTATTGAAGTTCAAGACAAATTTGTTGAGCGTCTTCTGGGCGCGGACGGCTTGGAGCCTGGATCATCGCGCCAACCTGAGCGCGCTGCAAATCGCAACGCTTGATCGCCCAAGGCGCTCCCCTGCAAACTTGCGACGCCGCCAGCGTGCCGGTGCTGATCAGACGCAAGAGGGTCATCTTGCTCGTGTCCAGTTCGTCGGCAGCTTGCTTCAACGTCAACTCACCACGCGCTTCGCGTTCTCCGACCTTGTACACGGCGATGTGATGGTCGCAGCGGAATGACCGCACCCGCATCTCCGTCCATGTTTGATCCTTGCCAGTACGGTGCCCAAGACGATTCAGAAGCGAGGCAATGCCGGCATCGTTGAGCTGCCTGGCCAGTTGGGGAATGAGCGTTTGGACTTCCTCACGGGTCGTCCATCGATGCTGCCCCACACGATTCTTGAGGACACGTTGTTCGGTGTGATCACCGCCTTGCCAATGGGTGACAAGTTCAATCTCGGTTTCCGTTACACGGGCAACAATCTCCTTGATTACTGCGCGTACGATGCGTTTGCGCGACGCGTTGTCCACTGCAGGGTGATCCCAGGCACGCGGCAGATCCCGACCCAACGCCAGCAACGCGTCGCGTTGTTGCGGTGTCATCGGTGGAGGTTCCTGTGCGCTTAACGCCTCGACCTCGACCTGCCGCTGCGCAACCTGCGCCAGCCGCTCGTTCCAGCGGCGCTCCAGTTCGCTGGCAACGAGCCGATTGTCAGGTTCGACTCCATCAAATTGACGTTGCGCCCGTGCTGCCTCGAAGCGCGCTTGCTCCAGTGCGAGTTCGAGTTGACGCCGCTTCGTTTGACTATCGTTTGCACGCTGCTCGATTGCGTGTAGTGCGGCTTGCACGCCGATCGGCTGCAGCAGGGCAAGAATTTCGTCGGTGATCGCGCGGTCCACGCGTAGCGAGCCGAACGAGATGCATGCCTGTGCCGAACCATGGTTGATGGCCGCGCCACGGCAGTGATAACGGCTCGTGTTGCCATCGCGGCCGCTGTAGGCCACATGCAACTTGCGCCCGCAGTGACCACAACGGAGCAACCCGGGCAACAACGCTTCACCACGCCGCAGCGCACCGCGTACCATTCCTCCGCGCATGTTGGCGTTGTCTGCGATCACGCGCTGGTTATGTTCGTAGGTGTCCCAGTCAATGTAGCCTTCGTGGTGCTCGGTGATCAAGACTTGCCATTGCTCGCGCTCGCGTCGGTAGCCACGCACCACGCACTTGCGTCCGTCCTGAATGCGAACCCGCGTCTGGGTTCGCCCAAAGGCATAAGCGCCGGCGTAGACCGGGTTGCTCAGCATGTGCAGCACCGTGTTGTAGGTTGGCAGCTTCCACTGCACATGACGCCTGCCATCGTCGTAAATTGCCGCTGGCAGTTCGATGTGCTCCTGCCGGAACCACAACAAGGTTTGGCGAACGCTGCCCGCTTGGGCGAAGCGGCCGAACACGGCGCCGATCGCTTCGCGGATGCGCAGATCTGGATCCAGCTCAATGCGGTCACCCTCGCTGCGTACAAAGCCGATCGCCACCGTGGTGTGCAAGTCGCCTCGTGCGGCTTTGAGTTTGAGTGCCTCAAGCGAGCGTTGCCGCAACAGCGACAACTCCATCTCCGACATGGTCCCCTTCATGCCCAGTAGCAGCCGATCGTTGGTACTGCGCGGGTCATACACGCCGTCTTCGTCGACAAGGACGCTGCCAACCAGCGCGCAGAACTCCAGCAGAGTATGCCAATCACGACCATTGCGCGCCAGACGTGAGGCTTCGATGGACACGACCGCACCCACGTGACCTTTGCAGATGGCGGCCAGCAATCTCTCGAAACCAGGGCGCGCAACGCCGCCTGCCGAAACGCCAAGATCATCATCAATGACCACCACATCGGACCAACCAAGGAGCCGTGCCCGGTCGACGAGTGCGTACTGACGCCGCTGACTCTCCAGGTTGTTGCGGAGCTGGTCGGCGGTCGACTGCCGTACATACACGTAGGCACTACGCGCCAGATGTTCAACGCTGATCTTATTCATTGCCGTCCTCCCGACTTGTCGGCTGATCCGTGATTGCCGCCGCTTCCCACAACAGCTGGCTCAACAATTCGACGAGTTCGTCGTGGCGTTGCTGTAGGGTCGTGACCATCGGTGGTGATGCGGCGCTGTTGAACAGGTCGCGTTGGGCGGGTGGATTGCTTGGTTTCATCGTCGTTTCCAGGGGCAGTGGCACCTGCAGGCAACGATAGAACCGTGTCGAGTTCAAGCCGAAGCGCAATCAACGCGGACCATGACAGCCGCGGTGGCGAATGCATCACTACATCAGCCCAGGAAGGCAGCGTCATCCATTGCGGAATATGGGCGCGGGTGCCATCAGGCTGTCGAATGATCAGAAAATCATCGGCGCCGACCCGGGAACGTCCGAGCACATGCACCTCATGCCCGGAACGGGGATGGTACGGGTAGTGCACCCGAACGAAGTCTTCAAGCTGTTCGCGGGCAGTATGTCTCTGCTTCGACCGGTACCGGCAAAACCCATCTGGCGACGGCACTGGGCATGGCGGCCGTGACGCGTCACGCAAAGCGCGTGCGCTTTTACTCCACCATCGAGCTGGTCAACGCGCTT
>Ga0307376_10002987_pt1 | contig 16015 bp, 12 predicted proteins | sample TR2MG_FD_202536 | JGI IMG/M metagenome (GOLD analysis project Ga0307376, IMG submission 202536) | Soil microbial communities from Risofladan, Vaasa, Finland - TR-2 | ecosystem: Environmental > Terrestrial > Soil > Coastal area > Acid sulfate soil | place: Finland: Risofladan, Vaasa | collected...
CGGTTCACCGGCATTTTTCTGGACATGACCGGCGGCTTGGTTCAAAATGCGCGGCCTTGAAGGTCCGGCAGCGCTACCTAGGCAAGCGCACAATCTGCCGGCAGACTATTGGGAAGCGTGGCCGAGTGGTTGAAGGCACTAGTCTTGAAAACTAGCGAGGATGAGAGTCCTCCGCGAGTTCGAATCTCACCGCTCCTTCCGTGCATGAATGAACTTTCACCCTATTTCGCTGGTCTTAAGCCCGTCTCAGAATTAATGCATAACATTTAGGAGGTTACAAATGGAACAGCAATATATCCCCGCAACGCAAATCGGCGCGTTAGCAGGCTCGCAAAACAAGGTATTGCGCAATACTTACATGATGCTGGCGCTTACCATGATCCCGACGGTGATCGGTGCGTTCATGGGTATGTCCACCAACTTTTCTTTCATGGCACTGCATCCAATCATGTTCTCGCTGATGATGTTCGGTGCGTTGATGGGACTGATGTTCGGCGTCACCGCGATGCGCAACAGCATCTGGGGTGTCGTGCTGTTGCTGGCATTCACCTTTGTCGCCGGATTCTTCCTCGGACCTATCCTGCAGATGGCACTGCACCTGAAAAACGGTGCACAGCTGGTGGGCATGGCGGCAGGCGGAACCGGCATCATCTTCTTCAGCCTGGCAACACTGGCAACCGTCAGCAAACGCGATTTCAGCTTCATGGGGAAATTCCTGTTCATCGGCCTGATCCTGCTGATCGTCGCGTCCCTGGCCAACATGTTCTTCCACATCCCGGCAATGTCGCTGACCATTTCCGCGATTGCCGTGCTGATCTTTTCGGCTTACATCCTGTTTGACATCAGCCAGATCGTGCATGGCGGCCAGACCAATTACGTGATGGCGACGATGAGCCTGTATCTGGATATCTACAACATTTTCGTCAACCTGCTGAGCCTGCTGATGGCATTCGGCGGCCAGCGAGACTGACAAACGGCTCGCAACGGTTATTCAGTCACCAAGCCAAAAGTGCAGTGGGGGCCGCCTCCAATTAGTGTTGATTAATGAGTCCGGCTTGAAAAACAAAAAATCCTGTTGGGAAACCAGCAGGGTTTTTCTTTGGGATTATTCAGGCAGTATGGCCGTGACCGGCTGCATTCAGTCATTGTGCAGATGACCCATGAAGGAAAATAACGCATATGGACCGGCCGATTACGGCAGCCCGCCCTGATTTTTTGCTTCCCGAAGACATCAACATTACCTGCCGCCGATCCTCATCGCTGCCAAAAATGAATTACTACTGCCGGAAACAGCAAACTTCACCGTTGCCAGTCCGGTTCGGCAGCTTGTTTATCAGCCAATTGCAGACACTTTGGCTTTCCGCCCTGGTGTTGCCGATGGAATAAACCCGGACACCCGGCATCTTATCCCCTGGATTTTCTTGCCTTTCTCAAACCTGATTGAATCGCACAACACGACCTCGTGTTGAGCGGCAAGTTCTGCCAAGTAGACACGTGTCTTTGCAAGCGAGAGACCGGCACCTTCAGCAATCTCGGCATCCAGTTTCTCGCCATGCTTCTTTAGGTATTTCAGGATTTCATTCATTTTATCGACGTTTGCTCCGAGGTTAAAAAAGCCGGCATTCCACCGGCTCCAAAATTGTGAAAATCTGCGTCCTTAAGAAAGGCCAGCCCAGCAAGCGATTGAAACAGCTGCGGCCGCAAGCCAGCCAAATGCCATATGGAACTCGCTTTCATAAGAAGCTGCATCCCGGTTTGTTTTGACGTTCATTCATAATCTCCTTGATAAACCACCGTTATCCCAATGAAACAAATATCGGACTGGATCAGTTTTAATTAGTTCCACCGTTTTCTGGTAACGCTGGAAACGAGGTGGATTCATACAAACAGAATTATCTTCAATCTCCTATATTGCAGATTGGGCCGGCAAGGCGGACTAATTTCGATACCCGGCTTTTTTCGAGGCGTAAATCTGGTATCGTGCTTGCGGGGTGAAGTGTGTGCAGTTCATTTACTGCAAGTTCGATTGAACTGCCAGAAAGGCACGGATACAGCCGTATCCCGCCCTCCCACCGACACTATTCAAAATTGCGCTTCATTCCTGAATCCTTCTTTCCTTAACGGAAAGACATCTATTAAGAATAATTAATAAGGAGACTCAATATGATTTACGTTGCCCCCGGCACCCCAGGTGCCAAAATTTCATACAAAAAACATTACGACAACTTCATCGGTGGCAAATGGGTCGCCCCGGTCAAGGGCCAATACTTTGATGTCATTAACCCAAGCAACGGCAAGCCTTATACCAAGGCAGCCCGCTCTGGCGCAGAAGATATCGAACTGGCGCTTGATGCGGCACATGCCGCAGCTGACAAGTGGGGGAAAACTTCTCCCGCCGACCGCTCCAACATCCTGCTAAAGATTGCTGATCGCATGGAAGCCAACCTCGAACTGCTGGCCTACGCCGAAACAGTCGATAACGGCAAACCCATCCGTGAAACGCTGAATGCGGATATCCCTCTCGCCATCGACCACTTCCGCTATTTCGCCGGCTGCATGCGTGCCCAGGAAGGGGCGCTCAGCGATCTGGACGAGAATACCGTCGCCTATCATTTTCATGAACCGCTGGGCGTGGTCGGCCAGATCATTCCCTGGAATTTTCCTATCCTGATGGCGGCGTGGAAGCTGGCTCCGGCCATCGTCGCCGGCAATTGCGTGGTACTGAAGCCCGCCGAATCGACCCCGATCAGCATGCTGATTGTGGCCGAATTGATCGGCGACCTGCTGCCACCCGGCGTGCTCAACATCGTCAACGGTTACGGCCGCGAGGCCGGCTTGCCGCTCGCCACCAGCAAGCGCATCGCCAAGATTGCCTTCACCGGATCGACCAGCACCGGCCGGGTCATCGCGCAGGCTGCCGCGAATAATCTGATCCCGGCCACACTCGAACTTGGCGGCAAGTCGCCCAACATTTTCTTTGCCGACATCATGAAAGCTGACGACAGTTTCTTCGACAAGGCTATCGAAGGTCTCGTGCTGTTCGCATTCAACCAGGGCGAAGTGTGTACCTGTCCGTCACGCGCACTGATCCAGGAATCCATCTACGACAAATTCATGGAACGCTGCCTGGTTCGCATCAAGGCAATCAAGCAGGGCAACCCGCTGGATACCGAAACCATGCTCGGCGCCCAGGCCTCCAAGGAACAGATGACCAAGATCATGTCCTACCTTGATCTGGGCAAGCAGGAAGGCGCCAAGCTGTTGATTGGCGGCGCCCAGGCCAAACTTGGCGGCGAACTGGAAGGCGGTTATTACGTCCAGCCCACACTCTTCAAGGGCAACAACAAGATGCGCATCTTCCAGGAAGAAATTTTCGGCCCGGTGCTTGCCGTGACCACCTTCAAGGACGAGGCTGAGGCACTGGCCATCGCCAACGACACGCTGTACGGCCTGGGTGCGGGGGTCTGGTCGCGCGACGGTAACACTGCCTATCGTATGGGTCGCGCCATCAAGGCAGGACGGGTATGGACCAATTGCTACCATGCCTACCCGGCCCACGCCACGTTCGGCGGTTACAAAGAATCCGGTATCGGCCGCGAAACGCACAAGGTGATGCTCGATCATTACCAGCAGACCAAGAACCTGTTGGTCAGCTACAGTGAACAGAAACTTGGCTTCTTCTGATCGCACCGCGCTTCCGGGGTCGCCTACCGGCGACCTTGCGTGGGGCGGGTAACCGCCCCATTTTTTATTGGAGAACTCAAATGGTAGAAAAAGTGATTGCCACTGAAGCGGCGCTCGAACTCATCGAGTTCCTGAAACAGAAGCACGGCCCGCTGATGTTTCACCAGTCCGGCGGCTGCTGCGATAACAGCGCGGCCAACTGCTATCTGCCCGGCGAAATCACGATCGGTGCCGGCGACGTGTATCTGGGTGATATCGGCGGATGTCCGTTTTACATCGGCAAGTCGCAGTATGAATACTGGAAACACACCCAGCTGATCATCGATGTCATCGAAGGGCACGGCGGCACATTTTCGCTGGAAGGGCCGGAGGGAAAGGCATTCCATACCCGTTCACGGGTGTTTACGGATGCAGAATTGGCTGAATTGCAGGCGGAATAAAACACCCAAAATAATAACATCGCACCGCCGACTGCAAAGTTCAACACCGCGCGCCCAAACATGGCACGGACTGCGAACAACATTTGGTGACATACAGCGATCGGCACATCGCCGCACTGTTTCCTTGCTGCGAATTCCCAAAGGGATTTACATGGCAGCACAGGCTTCATGGCGGTTACAGCAAAGATGTTTCTTTAATATCTGTGCTTTATGGATATACTGACATCACAATTGTCATGCCTTCCCTGCATTGATCAAAACAAATTAAAGTTTCACTTTTCTTCCAGGCAATCAAACACAGTCAATGCAGCCAACAGATTCAACAAGCAAAGCAGCGCGTGATGTGCCGAACGATCCAGTCAAGCCCACGGCTATGGCCGCACCCAAAAATCAACCTTTCCCTGTTCTGGCCTTGGCGGTACTCGGGGTGGTCTACGGTGACATCGGTACCAGCCCGATTTACGCCCTGCGCGAATGTTTCACCGGCAAGCATCCCATTCCGGTCACGACTGACAACGTCCTGGGTATTCTCTCACTCATATTCTGGGCGCTGATCCTGGTTATTTCGCTCAAGTACATGGTCTACGTGCTGCGTGCAGACAACCGCGGCGAAGGCGGCACCTTTGCCCTGCTGGCTCTGCTCCGACCTGACAAACAACAAACCCGGTGGATCCGTCGTGTTCTGATTCTGCTCGGATTGCTGGGCGCCGCCATGTTGTATGGCGGAGCGATGATCACCCCGGCGATCTCGGTGCTGAGCGCGGTGGAAGGCCTGCAACTTGCCACACCCGCCCTGCACAGCTATGTCATTCCGATTACCGTGATCATCCTGATCCTGTTATTCAGCGTACAGCGCCATGGAACTGCCAAGGTTGGCGCTATCTTCGGCCCGATAACGCTGATCTGGTTTGTCGTGCTCGCGTTGCTCGGTATTCGCGGCATCATTCAGGCACCCGTGGTAATGCTTGCAGTCAGTCCGTGGTATGCGGTCAAGTTTTTTCTGAACAACGGAATGACGGGTTACCTGGTCCTTTATGCGGTGTTTCTTGTCACCACGGGCGGTGAAGCGCTTTACGCTGATCTGGGTCATTTCGGCCGCTTTCCCATTCGCAGGGTGTGGTTTGGCTTTGTACTTCCCGCATTGCTCATCAATTATTTCGGGCAAGGCGCACTCCTGATCGCAGACCCTTCCGCAAGTGTGCACCCGTTCTATCATCTCGCGCCGTCGTGGGGACTTTATCCCCTGATCATTCTCGCCACGGCCGCGACGATCATCGCTTCACAAGCGGTGATTACGGGCGCCTTTTCGCTGACAAGACAGGCAATGCAACTCGGCATGTTTCCACAGTTCACCGTGAAGCAGACGTCCGCCGATGTGCACGGACAAATTTATTTGCCTGTCGTGAATTGGATACTGATGACAGCAGCCATCGTCCTGGTGCTTGTATTTCGTTCATCTGGCAACCTGGCGGCCGCCTACGGCGTGGCGGTCAACTCCACCATGGCAATTACGACAATACTGGCGTTCAACGTGGCGCGAGAGCGCGGTGGCTGGAGCTTGCCTGCAACGCTAACCTTTTTGCTGGGGTTTCTGGCTATCGATTTGGGGTTTCTGGGATCCAATTTCCTCACCATCCCCGATGGCGGTTGGTTGCCCCTTTGTATCGGTGCGCTGTTGTTCACCGTGATGACCACATGGCGCCGGGGCTCAGGCATATTGGCGGAACAAATCGCCAGTACCACGACGAATCTCGAGACTTTCATCGGGCGGGTGAAGGGTGAACAGATACCGCGCACTCCCGGTACGGCAGTATTTATTACCAGCAGATTGGAGCCGACCCCGCCGTCGCTGCAACAACTGGTACGACACACGGGCGTCCTGTACGAACGCGTAATCCTCATGACGGTGGTCATCGAACCGATGCCCACCGTCAGCCTGGACGAGCGCATAGTCCTGGAGGCATTCGATGAAGGGTTTTATCGCATCATGCTGCACTACGGATTCATGCAAACCCCCAACATTCCTTCCGACTTGAGCGCATGCGCCGAGCTCGGGCTGCACCTCGACCTGGATGAAATCCACTACATTGTCAGCCACGTCGACCTGCTGGCCGGTCGCAAACTGCACGGAATGGCCGTATGGCGCGACAAGCTCTTTGCATTTCTGGCAAGAAACACCCAAGACGCTATCGCCGGCTATCATATTCCCGCTGCCCAGACGATGACGGTGGGATTGCATGTTGGAATCTGAACTTCATGTTTGCTGGATCAGCAGAAAATTAAAAGCCGCCCAGTGATTTAGCTCTCTCGGGTCAAATTGAAGAAACCTGACAACGAAATTATTATGCGTCAGCGGGTTTCTTTGCATCCGCTTTGACTGCATTGCCGGAGCCTTCTGCCATATGCTCGTACAGTTCGAAGCGCTTGCTCAGCTCGTTCTCGAAATAGGCCTGCACCTCACCGCCGTTTTCATCCATCTCGCGCAACAGCCCGCGGAAGCGCGGCTCATTCTTGATGAACTCACGGTAGGACACCGAGGGCTTGGCTGAATCCAGCGTGAGCGGATTCTGTCCTTGCTGCTCGCGCCGCGGATCGTAGCGGAACAGCGGCCAGTGTCCGGTTTTGACCGCCAGTTCCTGCTGCTGGTGCTGCTTGCCGAGGTCGTAGCCGTGTTCACCGCAGGGGCTGTAAGCGATGATGACCGACGGGCCGTCGTAGGATTCCGCGTCGAGGAACACCCTCAGCGTGTGGGTATCCTTCGCGCCGTAGGCCACATGCGCGACGTAGACATTCCCGTAGCTCATCGCGATCTGCGCGAGATCCTTTTTGCCGGTGTGCTTGCCGCCCGCCGCAAATTTCGCAATCGCACCGCGCGGCGTGGCCTTGGACATCTGCCCGCCGGTATTCGAATAGACCTCGGTGTCGAGCACCAGGATATTCACGTTGCGCCCGGAAGCGATGACATGATCCAGGCCGCCGAAACCGATATCGTAGGCCCAGCCGTCGCCGCCTATGATCCACACGCTCTTCTTCACCAGGTAGTCGGCCAGGCTTGCCAGTTGTCGCGCCGCGGCAGTATCGATGCCGGCCAGCTTGCCGCGCAATTCCGCTACCCGTTCGCGCTGCTGGAAGATGCCCGCTTCGCTGCTCTGGTCGGCATTGAGTATCGCTTCGGTGAATTCGCTGCCGACCCTGTCTTTCAGTTGTTGCAGCAACTCGCCGGCATGTTCGGCATGCTTGTCGATGCTGACGCGGAAGCCCAGGCCGAACTCGGCATTGTCCTCGAACAGCGAGTTGCTCCAGGCCGGCCCGCGCCCGTCGCCATTCTTGCACCAGGGCGTGGTCGGCAGATTGCCGCCGTAAATCGACGAGCAGCCGGTCGCGTTGGCGACCACCATGCGGTCGCCGAACAGCTGGCTGGCCAGACGGATATAGGATGTCTCACCGCAACCGACACAGGCCGAGGGGAACTCGAACAGCGGCTGCATCATCATCGCGCCCTTGATGGTGCTGGTCTTTAATTGGGTGCGGTCGAACTCCGGCAGCTTGAGGAAGAATTCGAAATTGTCGCGCTCCCGGTCGCGCAACTCTGCCATAGGCCGCATTTCCAGTGCCTTGTGGCCGTCTTCCCTGGAAACCGCCGGGCAGATGTCCACACACAGCGTGCAACCGGTACAGTCTTCGGGCGCAACCTGGTAACTGATATGCATGCCCTGCTCGAAGTCCTTGCCCTTGACCTGTATGTGCTTGAAAGTGGGCGGCGCATCTTTCGCCATGTCCGCCGAAAACAACTTGCTGCGGATCGCAGAGTGCGGGCACACGAACGGGCACTTGCCGCAGTGTATGCAAAGTTCTTCATCCCATACCGGGATCTCCTGGGCCAGATTGCGCTTGTCCCACATCGCGGTACCCGAAGGCCAGGTACCGTCGTTCGGAAGTGCGCTCACCGGCAGGCGATCGCCGCGTCCGGACATGATTTCGGCGGTGACCTTGCACACGAATTCCGGCGCATAGGCGGGCACCGCCTCCGGCATCTCATGGGTGCTGCTGACCGTGTCGGGGATATCCACCTTGTGCAGGTTGGCGATCGTCTCGTCGATCGCCTTCCAGTTGGCTTCGACCACCGCTAGCCCCTTCTTGCTGTAGGATTTTTTGGCGGCAAGCTTGATCTTCTCGATCGCCACGTCGCGCGGCAGCACCCCGGAGATCGCAAAGAAACAGGTCTGCATGATGGTGTTGATACGTGTGCCCATGCCGGTTTGTTTGGCGATTGCATAGGCATCGATCACGTAAAACCCGATGTTCTTGTCCTGAATCTGCTGCTGCATCTTGCGCGTCAGCAGATTCCACACCCTGTCCGCCGCAACCGAGGTGTTGACCAGGAACACTGCACCTTCGGCTGCATGATCCAGCAGTTCATAGCGATCCAGGAATACGGGCTGGTGGCAGCCGATGAAGTTCGCCTCGTTGTTGGCGATCAGGTAGGGTGAATGTATCGGCCTGGGCGAGAAACGCAGGTGCGAAATAGTCGCGGCACCGGCCTTCTTCGAGTCGTAGACGAAATAGCCCTGTCCATACAGCTCGGTTTCTTCGCCCATGATCTTGATGGTGTTCTTGTTGGCACCCACCGTGCCATCCGAGCCGAGGCCGTAGAACATGCAGCACATCACGCCGTTGCCGGCATCGGTGCGAAAATCCTCGTCCCAATCCAGGCTGGTGTGGCTCAGGTCGTCGTAAATGCCGATGGTGAAATGGTTCTTCGGCCGGTCCCTGCTCAATTCGTCGAACACGCCCTTGACCATGCCCGGCGTGAATTCCTTGGAGGAAAGCCCGTAGCGTCCGCCCACCACGCGCGGCATACCGGCAAATTTTCCCGTGCCACCGCTATAGGCTTCGCTGATCGCGGTCACCACATCCTTGTACAGCGGCTCGCCGTCCGCGCCCGGCTCCTTGCTTCTGTCCAGCACCGCGATGCGCCTGGCCGTGGCTGGGATGACCCTGAGCAACTCGTCTGCCGCGAACGGGCGGAACAATCGCACCTTCACCACACCCACTTTTTCGCCATGATGATTGATGTGCTCGACGACTTCTTCCACCGCTTCCGCGCCGGAACCCATCAGCACGATCACGCGCTCGGCATCCGCTGCGCCGGCATATTCGTAAATGTGATATTGGCGTCCGGTCAGTGCGGCGAACCTGTCCATGGTTTGCTGCACGATCCCGGGCATGCGCTGGTAGAACGGATTGACCGACTCGCGCGCCTGGAAATACACGTCCGGGTTTTGCGACGTGCCGCGTATAAACGGATGGTCCGGCGTCAGCGCGCGGGTGCGATGTGCGAACACCAGCCGGTCGTCTATCATTTCGCGAACCACGTCGACCGGAACCTGTTCGATCTTGGCCACTTCGTGGGATGTGCGGAAACCGTCGAAGAAATGCAGGATAGGCACGCGCGCTTCCAGCGTCGCCGCCTGTGCGATCAGCGCCATGTCCATCGCTTCCTGCACCGAATTGGAGGCGAGAAAGGCAAAGCCGGTAGCACGAGCCGCCATCACATCGCCGTGGTCGCCGAAGATCGACAGGCCCTGGGCAGCCAGCGAGCGCGAGGCGACGTGCATCACGAAGGGCGTGAGTTCGCCAGCGATCTTGTACATATTGGGGATCATCAGCAGCAGGCCCTGCGATGCGGTAAAGGTGGTAGCCAGAGAGCCGGTCTGCAGCGCGCCGTGTATCGCGCCGGCTGCGCCTCCTTCGCTCTGCATCTCGACGACTTCCGGAATGGTGCCCCACAGATTCCGGATGCCCTGGGACGACCAGGCATCGGCATATTCGCCCATAGGCGAAGACGGGGTGATCGGGTAGATCGCGATCACCTCATTGGTCAGGTGGGCGATATAGGCGGCGGCCTCGTTGCCGTCGATCGTAACCATGCGTGCTTGGGACATCGGGCACCTCCCCAGTAATCTTACCTAGAAGTTCATACCGGACAGCATATACCTTTTCGCATTGCCTTGCGCAGACGGGCACATCAAATCCCGATCCGGATTGGCGGGCATGATCCCGCAAAATCGATTGCGAAAACGAAGGTGGTGATCCCTGTTCAGGATTGCTTGGGACTGCGCTGGCCGGGACTGCGCTGGCCGGGACTGCGTTGATCAGGATTACGTTGATCCGGGCGCAGATGCGGACCCAGTATTTCTTCGGCGGTATCGCCATCCACCGGCTTGTTCTCGGCATCAACCAGGGGTTGGTCGGAATCGTTCCAGCCGCGCACGCCGCTCCTGAGCGAGACCACGCGGGTGTAGCCCATCTGCTGCATCACGTCGGCGACCAGCGCGGAACGGTAACCGGAGCGGCAGATCACCACGATATCCAGTTCACGGCCTCCGGCAAGCAACGGCTGGGTCTCGTCGAAATCCCATTCGCAGGATTGTTCCAGTATCCCGCGCGGCACGTTGATCGCGCCGGGAATATGCAGGACCGCATACTCTGCCGGCTCGCGCACGTCGAGCAGCACAGGCTCACTGCCCGCGGCCAGCTGCTTGCCCAGATCCCAGGGCTGGATTTCCTTCACGCGTGTCAGCGCGTCGGCGACAAGGTCGGCGTAGCGTTTCATTCCGTCTTACCCAACTCAAACACCGCGATCGACTCGACGTGCGAGGTATGCGGAAACATGTTCATCACCCCGGCCGATTTCAACACGTAGCCGCGCTGCACCAGTTCGGCGGCATCGCGCGCAAGCGTGCCCGGGTTGCAGGAAACGTAGACGATCCGGAACGGGACATTTTCGCCGCCAAGGGATTTCACCAGCTCCAGCGCACCATCGCGCGGCGGATCGATCAGCAGCTTGTCGAACCGCCCGAGTTTATTGCAATCATCCGCCGTTATCGCGAACAGGTTCATCGCGGCAAACTTCGCATTGCCGGCCAGGCCGTTCAGCTCGGCATTCTGCTTGGCGCGCGCCACCAAAGTTTCGCTGCCCTCGATGCCCAGCACCTGCGCACCGCTGCGCGCGATCGGCAGCGTGAAGTTGCCCAGGCCGCAGAAAAAATCGGCGATGCGTTCGCCGGGCTGCGGGTCGAGCAAACGCATCGCGCGGCTGATCATCACCCGGTTCAGCGCGCTGTTCACCTGGGTGAACTCGCTCGGCGCGAACGGCATGGTGATGCCGAATTCCGGCAGGCTGTAGCTGAGCGCCGGCGCGTCCAGCGGATGGAACGGGGCGATCGTGTCGTAACCCTTGGTTTGCAGCCAGAACTGGACCCCGTGCCGGTCGGCAAAGGTGCGCAGCGCGGCTTCGTCTTCGCTGCTGGGCGTATCCATCACGCGCAATACCAGCACATCGACATGCTCGCCCACCGCGACCTCGATCTGCGGCACACGGTCACGGATCGACAGGCCGCCGATCAACTCCGCCAGCAACGGCAGCAGCGCGGCGATCTTCGGCACGAGTATCTCGCAGTGCTGCATGTCGGCAACGAAACTGCTGCGCTTCTCGTGAAAGCCGACCAGCGTCTTGCCCTTCTTGATCACATGCCGGACCGAAAGGCGCGCGCGTTCGCGATAACCCCAGGCCTGGCCGTAGATCGGGCGCAGTATGGTTTCCGCCCTGACCTTGCCGATATGCCACAGGCTGTCCTCGAGAATGCGCTGTTTGACCGCGACCTGCGCCCTGGCGTCCAGATGCTGCATCGAGCAGCCGCCGCACACGCCGAAATGCGCACACTTCGGCTGCACGCGCATGGAAGAGGATTTGTGTATCTGCGTGACCTGCGCCAGCTCGAACGAGGGCTTCTTGCGGTACGAGCTGTAGCTGACCGATTCGCCGGTCAGCGCGCCCTCGATGAAAATCACCTTGCCTTCGCTGCGCGCTACACCGCGGCCTTCCTGGTCGAGTGATTCGATGATGACGGGGTATTGCTGCGATTTTTTTTCAGACATAAGGAAAACTTTCAAAGCGTGTAGGGGCAGGCCATGCCCGCGATTGCCATTTTAGGCTACGCGGGCATGGCCCGTTCCTACAGGGAGGTTATTTTGCGACCGGCCATGCAGCCAGGAATTCCTTCCAGTGGGACTGGTCGAGCTTGCCCAGTTCCGCGCGCACCAGATCGCATTCCTGCTTGTATCGTGCGTGCGTCAACACACCGCGCATCAACTGGAAACGCGCAAACACCAGATAAGTGTTGGCCACATCGGTCTCGCAATAGTTGCGTATCTCTTCCAGTTTGCCCTGCTGGTACGCTTCCCACACCTTGCTGCCGTCCATGCCCAGTTTGCCGGGAAAGCCGATCAGTTTGGCCAGCTCGTCCAGCGGGGCGTTGGCGCGGCCGCCATACATCGCCAGCAGATCCATCAGGTCGAGATGACGGGTATGGTAGCGGCTTATGTAGTTGTTCCACTTGAACTCCCGGTCGTCCTCGCCCATGTCCCAGTAACGCGCGCACTGCACACCGTGGATCAGGCCGCGGTAATGCAGCACCGGCAGGTCGAAGCCGCTGCCGTTCCACGAAACGATTTGCGGGGTGTATTTTTCGATACCATCGAAGAAGCGCTGGATGATGGAGCCCTCGTCCTCGTGCAGGTCGCCGAGCGACCAGACCTTGAAGTTGTCGCCCTCGCGCAGCGCGCAGGAGATCGCCACGACGCGCTGCAGGTGATGCGGCATAAAGTCGCTGCCGGTTTTCTGGCGGCGCAACTGAAAAGCCATCTCTGCCACTTCCGCATCGCTGACGCGCGCATCCAGTTCGTGCAGGATGCGCAATCCAGCGACGTCTGGGATGGTTTCGATATCAAATACAAGTGTGGGATTCATGGGATGATTGCCGGCAAGATTTCATAAAGGCGAATTGTTGCACAAACAGTCCGGGCATGGGCGCGGACCGCGAGTCCGCGTTGCAGCGAACGTCATGCACAGGTTAACCGGCTGCTTCAACCTGTCCATGCAAAACCCCCGGATTTACCCGGGGGTTCAGTGATGGAAACGCCGGCTTCCCGGTCTTGACTAGGCGTAGTTCTTTGCCACGAAATCCCAGTTCACCAGATTGTTCAGGAAGGTTTCGACGAACTTGGGGCGCATGTTGCGGTAGTCGATGTAATAGGCGTGCTCCCAGACATCCACGCACAGCAACGCTTTGTCGCCGGTGGTCAGCGGTGTTCCGGCAGCGCCCATGTTGACGATGTCCAGGCCGCCGTCGGCCTTCTTCACCAGCCAGGTCCAGCCGGAGCCGAAGTTGCCCACTGCAGAGGTCTGGAACGCTTTCTTGAATTCGTCCAGGCTGCCCCACTTCTTGTTGATCGCATCGGCCAATGCGCCGCTCGGTGCGCCGCCGCCGTTCGGTTTCATGCAATTCCAGAAAAAAGTGTGGTTCGACACTTGCGCGGCATTGTTGTAAATACCGCCGGCAGGCGCCTTCTTGATGATGGCTTCCAGGTCGAGTGACTCGTACTCGGTACCCTTGATCAGGTTGTTCAGGTTGGTTACATAAGCCTGGTGGTGCTTGGCATAATGGTATTCGAAGGTTTCCTTGGACATGTGCGGTTGCAGCGCGTCCATTGCGTAGGGTAGTGCAGGCAGGGTGTGTTCCATTGTTATTCTCCTTGAATTACATGAATCGGGGGGAATCTGATTCTAGCCAATCGCCCGACTACAATCAATGATTGATGCGGTTTAAATGCAGCAATGCCCTTATTCCACAAGGGATATGGGGCGCAGCTTGGCCAATCCGAAGTGCCGATCGGCGGGCCGGCAACTGACGAGTCTAACGCATTAAACAGAAATGTATAAACTGCTGCCCAGATGTTAAGTTGCATGATATTGCATTGCACTCAGGAGAAAAACATGGTTACTTTCGCGTGCAGAGTTTCACAGCCCGCCGTGCTTGCCTGCGGCATTTTCTTTATGCTCGTTAACGGTGCCGTGGCCGCCGAACCCACCTACAAGGTGGGCGAATCGATTTTCATCGAGACCGGCGTGGAAGCGCCGGACCGAAACCCGACCTGGTATGCCTCCATGGTTGCCAAGCCATATGCGCCGGTATTCGAGATGCTGGCCACGCAGGGCACACAGGGCCGCTATTACCCCTACACCTATCCCGTAACGCTAAAAGACCTGGTGCGGTTCCACGGCCATGATTGCGAAGGCACAACGACTGCCGCGAATGCAGCATGGGTGGCATTCAAGATACTGTTTCCTGACGGCATCATCGACCGCAGCGTATTGTGGGGAATAAGCGGTGAGTCGCCGTGCTGGTCGGATGCGGTCGCTTTCCTGACCGGCGCACGCCTGCAATACGGCAACCTCGGTTTCTTCAAGGACAAGCGCTACAGTCACGCCATCATCCTGTATCGGGAGGATACGCATGTCGCCGTGCTTGCCACTTGGAAAGAGGGCATCAACGATATTCCCGGCGAGCCCGTCATGTTGCCCGGCAAGATCAAATGGAAACCCAGGGTATCCATGAAAGAAATGGAAGCGCTGAAAGCAGTCGTGAAGAAATCCGGCGGAAAACCGACGCCTTACCAGGTTGATCTGATGCGTTACCAGCAGTGGTTGCATGTCAATGACATCCTGGAACATCCGCTTGAAGATAGTTATCAGGCAAAAGTCATAGAGAACTTCAAATGGGATGACTGGATCGACCCATCCAAAACGATCGCGAAGCCCCATCAACGCAGCGATACCCGTCTGAAGAACTACCCGTATCGAAATAACCCGGTCGAGTCGCCGGCCGCGGGGAACAAACCTTGACTTCGATCGTTGCCCGTTGCAGCCGGTTATTGCAGAGACGCGAACCGCGCGCATTGAAAATCAGATGAGCACCTGGTTCACAAAGAATCTCGGCGATGCGATGCTGGCAGGAGAACCGTTGGAACAGATCAAGGCGCTTTTCTTGTCCGCATATGAACGGGCGGAGAACGCTGACGAAATGGCCCTGTTCTTTCGTCACGAATCAGAAGGGAGTCTCCACTGTGAAGTGAAAATCTACTTCACTCCGGCATCGGCTTTTGTCGCGGAAGCGGTTGATGCGACCCCCTGCAACAAGCCCTCGCCAGGCGGTCTGGGCTTGCTGGCCGGTTCGGAAGCAGCCTGGCCTGTCCTGTTTCCGTGAATAGTAAAATCCGGGCGACAACGGCCATCGTGCCCGTCTTCACCTTAACCAACCAAGGGGATCAACAATGAATAGCGAAAAATACAATGCAGGGATGGCGGTGAGGCGGGAAGTGCTTGGCGATGAGTATGTCGACAAGGCTATTTCCGGCGCCACCGACTTCACCCGGCCTTTGCAGGACATGGTCACGGAAAATTGCTGGGGGGAAACATGGACGCGGGATGTATTAACCAGAAAAACACGCAGTTTGATCACCATTGCCACCCTGGCTGCGCTCAAGGCCCCGGCAGAGCTGAAAGGTCATGTTCTTGGTGCCTTGCGCAACGGATGTACGGTCGATGAAATCCGCGAAGTTCTGCTGCATGCCACGGTCTATTGCGGGATTCCTGCGGGCATCGAGGCGTTCAAGGCGGCAAAGGAGGTTATTGAAAACTGGCCAAGCAATGCCGGAAGCTGACTAGCCGGCTGATCGGGAAAGGCTGTCGCGGCCGGTGCATTCAGGCGTACGATAGCCATCACTGAAAACGCCACATATGCCAAACCGAAAGCAGGTCAAGTATGGATCGCCCCGACGCGCTGTTCTGGAATCTGCCGGTTGAATCGCTGCAATCGATTTTGCAGTCAACTGTCGCGGGGCTGAGTCAACAAGAAGCAGAACTGCGCACTGCTCGTTTCGGTCCCAACACGCTGCGGGATCATGGTGAACGGCCGCTGTTAATCCAATATTTCAGCCATTTCAAGAATCCGCTGGTTATGATCCTGCTGGCGGCCAGCGCAGTGTCG
>Ga0307376_10002988_pt1 | contig 16014 bp, 4 predicted proteins | sample TR2MG_FD_202536 | JGI IMG/M metagenome (GOLD analysis project Ga0307376, IMG submission 202536) | Soil microbial communities from Risofladan, Vaasa, Finland - TR-2 | ecosystem: Environmental > Terrestrial > Soil > Coastal area > Acid sulfate soil | place: Finland: Risofladan, Vaasa | collected...
GAAATGGAATTGTGGAAATATATTTTGTCCTCTAATAAGCAAAGAGTAAAAGACACTTCAATACTTGCTGATGTATTCGAAGCGATATGCGGAGCAATTTTTATCGATTCAGGGAATAATCTACAAGTTGTTGAAAAAATAATTATTGATAGATTTGTAACTGATTGGGAGTCGTTAATAAAGAAATCACCACACTTATATAAAAATCAGCTTCTAGAATATTTACAGAATAAATTCAAGATAATACCCACGATAAAGTGTGATTTTGAAAAGCTAGGTCCAGATAATGATGCTCGCTGGATTGCGAAAAATCCAAAAATAATTGATAAGGATCAGAAAGAGCTAATTATGGTACCAAATTACTTGAAATCAGATAAATTTAAATCAAAACAAGATGCAGAGAAAAATATTAGTTTGAAAATTTTAAAATACTTTCAAGGAAAATGAAATTTACTCCTATTTCAATCGTTTTATATCTAAAATAATTTTTATTCGATATTCGAGTAAAATAGAATATTAAGGTTTAAAACCTTCCTAATACTTCTAAACCTACTGCAGTAATGATCATCTTAGTATTAGTTCTACAATTTATATTTCTAAACTCAAAAAAGGGTTAATCTTAATGTCTGAAGGAAGAATTGTTAAAAAAACTCCGGAAATGGATGAATACGAAAACGAAACTGGAAAACTTGCGATATGGAAAGGGAGTGAAAGTAAAGAATTTCGAAAATGGCAAATGAAAAAACAAAGAAATACAATAAAAGAGCAGAAATTGGAATCACTTACCCTCTCTCGTGAAGAAAGAAAGAAAATCAAATTAGAATTAAAACAAGAAAAAGAAGTGGGAAGAGATTATGAACATTTAATTGTTGTTGAGAACCTACACAAAACTTATTTGCTTGGAACCACGGCGGTAGCGGCTCTGCGCGGTGTAGATTTAACTATTGATAAAGGTAGTTTTATAGATATTATGGGACCTTCAGGAAGTGGAAAAACAACACTCTTAAACTTGATAGGAGGATTGGATACTCCTACGAGAGGAAAAATTTTCTTAGAAGGGCGCAATATTTCTATGCTTAATGACAACAACTTAGCAGAAATAAGAAGAGAAAGAATTGGTTTTGTATTTCAATTCTACAATTTATTACCGCAAATGACAGCTTTAGAAAATGTGATGGTCCCTTTACATTTTTCCGGAAAGTTAAGTAGAAGAGGTAAGAGAAAAAAAGCAATGGATTTACTAAGTCTTGTAGGATTGGATGAGCGCTCTCACCATGCACCATCAGAATTAAGTGGAGGAGAACAACAGAGAGTTGCCATTGCTCGGGCTTTTGCAAATGATCCTGCTATATGTGTCTTAGATGAACCAACTGGAGATTTAGATTCAAAAACGGGAGTAATGATTTTAAATCTTCTTAGAGATTTAAATAAGAGAGGTGCAACTTTCATTTCTGTTTCTCACGATGCGGCTGTATCTGAATTCGCAACAAAAGTGTATCACATGAGAGATGGAAAATTAACTCACGAGGGGAAAATTGGAGGTTTAAAAGAAACAGAAATAATGCAGTTACGAAGAAAACAGGACGCTGAAATTAATAAAGAAAAATGTAAGAGCATGATATTCAGATATCTCTTTATGAATCAAGGTAAAACCAAAATAAAAGTGAGTGATATTAAAAATAGCGTCCCAATTCCGATCGTTTCAAACCTACCAGAACATTTTAACGATATTTTGGTTGAGCTTATAGAAGAAAACAATATTAGTGGACAAATCTCGGGAGATGAATTGATTTTAGATTGAAATAATTCATTTATTTAATTATAAAAGTACATTTTAAAATCGTTATAATTCGAATGTCTAGCATAAAAATAGTATTTAAATACGCCTTAAAAGATCTCGTCCGTCACAAGACCAGGACCTTTATTGGGGTATTAGGAATTACAATTTCTATTGGACTTCTAGCGTTAATTCTATTTTTATCAGATTCTATAGCAGTTACTTTCGTAGATTATCTAAGTATTGATGCGGGTCAACAAGATTTTAATGTTTCCGTAAGGCATTATAATGGTGAACCTGATAATCGGTCGAACTATTTCAGTTATCAGCCCATAGTAGAAATAATTCGTAATGATATAGACGAAGTTGAAGCATTTATTCCTAGGATGAGCCTATGGGGAGATGTTAACTATTCTAAGGGTTTTGAAACCCAAGAATTAACAAACAGAACGAGAGGCGTTATTATATCAGGTATAGATTTTGAATTAGAAAACCTACTTCAATTTGGAAGTTTTATAAAGCCTGGTTCCAACGAATTATTAGAGATACCTAGTTTAACTTTGAATCAATGTGCTATATATTATGGGTTAAACGACGAAATTAAATATGCTGAGAACGATACAATTGAAATTAGAATGGAATTATGGCACGGAGATACATACTATTACAAAGTGAAAACATTTACCATAAATCGGATTTTTGATTTTCAATTGAAATGGCCCATAAATTATGCGAACCGACCTTTGATTGTCGTTGCTATTAATACCATTTACGATACCTTTGGAAACGCGACAATCAATGGAAAATGTAACGAATTAATTTTAACATTGAAAGAAGGCGAAAACTTGTATGACTCAAGGGATATCGAAGGTTCGGAGGATCGAGTCAAAAAATTAGCGGGGAAAGTTCAACTTTTAATCGGATTAAACGAGTATAATATAAATTTACCCAAATTAGACATTTTAGGTTATTCTGAAATGTTTAGCGTCGGCTTGACGATAATTTTTGTATTTGTAACAATGATCTCTATGCTAATATCTGGTGTTTTAATTAACGGGATTCTAAAAACTTCTGTTGAGGAACGTATAAGAGAATTTGGAATTTTTAGAACGCTGGGAGCAACTAAGCGCTACAATTTGATAATTGTTTTAGCACAAGGATTGTTGCTATGTAATTTTGGAACGATATTAGGTATGATATTGGCTCAACTCGCAACGCAATATATCGTACTTCCGATTGCAGGAGCTGTAGTAGCGGAGTCAATACCAGGTTTAGCGGGAAATATAATTTTCTCGTCAACTTTTTGGTCTTTTTTAATTGCTTATTTAGTTGGATTAAGTGTAGGACTTATTGTCAGTATCTCCCCTGCTGTTAAAGTTATGCAACTCCAATTAATAGAATCTATCCATCCTTATCGTAAGGAGGATGTGTTATATAAACTACAAAAAAAAGCTTCGGTGAACTATAAGCTTCTAATCGTTGGTGTTATTTTGGCCGCGAATGGAGTGTTTGTAATGTTTGTTATCCCAAGGATATTAAATACTGGAGATGCTGCGTTAATGTCAGGAACACTAATAGTTTTACTAATGATATTCTTGATTGGAATGACATTAGCAGGATTGGGAATATTGCCTTTAATTTTAAGAACTTTCATCAGATTTTTTCAAGCGTTTACCAAAAAATTAGCACCAGTATATAGAATCTTTATATTTAGATATGTTAGAAGGAACTCAAGCACGATATTAACTTTTGCGTTTACTTTTTCTTTTGTAATATTTACTGCGAGCATATTTAGTTTCTTGGGGAACGAAAGTGTGGTGAGTGCCAACTTGAATTATGGCGCAGATTTAGTGATTGAAACAGAGGGGTGGTTCGCGCCCGAAGATATAGAAAGTTTTAGCTTATTTGGGGATGAAGGTGGTGATTTTCTTAGCACTTCTGTTAATGGACTTAAGACAAGTCAAGATAACGGCTTTTCAGTAAATCCGAATAGAATCCTCACAAGTGATTTCGAGGAGGAATTATTAAAAATTGATGGTATCGAGAGGATTTCCTCGGTAATCGCTAGCCCTTTCCACTTAACACAAATTTACTCAGAAGAAAGTAAAGAATTTACAGCGAGGATTGGGGATTACGCGGGTTTGACTACACAAGAAATAAGCCTTATAGGCGTTGACGAAGTTTATCCCTCTACGATCAACAATGAATACATGGAATTTACACAAGGGGAAATGAAATTATCTTTCGAACAATTATTTATCGAACAGAATTTCTATACATGTATCATATCAGAGGGTATTTCTTTAAGTATGGATATGTATCTCGGAGATATTATTCGGATGGTAATACAGAGGGGGGAGGAGTCTGAGATTTATACATTCAAAATAGTTGGAGTAGCAGCAGCTATGCCAGGCTTTTTTGGGAAATTTGGAAGATCAGCAGCAACGGCCAATATGGGTGGAGTTATGATTTCTCAAGAAACTTATATGAGTATTATGGACATTCCCCCAATTCCATACTTAGATAAAATATTTATTAAACTCAATCTGAATGCCCAAAGTTCGTCACAATTTATCATGAATAAACTAAATAGGGAAAATGAGGATTCTTTTGATTTTGAGATAATAAGTTTACAACAGAGAATTTCGCAACAACAATTATTTTTCACAATTATTAGCGTGTTTTTCTCTATGACCTTGAATGCGACTGTAATCATCTGTTTATTTGGATTACTATCATCGTCTTATTCATCAATTATTGAAAGAAAAAAAGAAATAGGGATAATTCGAACCTTGGGTTTAAAAGGGAAAGAAATCGGAAGAATGTTTACTATAGAGTCATTAATTATTATGTTAAGTAGTGGAACAATAGGTGTCCTCGTAGGTTGGCTTACTAGTTTACTTCTAAGTGTGTCTTTGAATTTAACTAGCGACTTACCCAATATACCAGTTTTTCCATTAACAGATATGAGTGTGGTTTTTACCATATCGATAATTTTTACTCTAATTGGAATGAAAGTATTACTGAATAAATCTCGGAAAAAGAAAATTGTAGATATTTATAGGGAAACAATGTAGGAGGAGATAAAAATATGAAATATTCTAAACATATTTTAACGGCTTTTTTCTTCCTTAATTTTATTTTTTTCCCGATATTTTACAATTTTAGCAGTAAAGAGTTTGAAGTTGATTACGAAGAACAATCCAATTTTCAAGAAGGATTTCTAGAATTATCTGATATAGCAGGAACAGATCTGTATGCAGAACAGATTAATGCCTTGGTGGCAGGGAATAAATCGGTTATTAAACAATCGCTTTTCACCAACGATACAAGCATTCTTCCTCAGTTTGATTTTAGAGATCCCGCGTTTTATAAATGTAATATACTTTTTAGTGCATCAAACGGTATTACACCAGAATTATTCCCTCGTATTCTTAATGAGGATCATTATAGTAAGCAATATGAAATGAGTTTTAACAGTTTTTCAGGATTTCTTTATTACGATGAAGAAATGTTAGAAGAAGATGTGTTGTTTAGGGCAAATCGAGCTCTAGAGATCATAAAAAAGAAATTTGAGATAGATTTAATAATGATAAATACCTCGAACTCTTATTTCTTTCCATTTATAGGACACCATCCAAATTGGGATATTTATTTTGATGAGATTACGAAAAACTTACCTATGGATGGTTATTGGAAAGCTTTAGATGTTGAGCGTTTAACTTCCGAAGAATATATTAATACTCAACATTTATCTTCATCATTTCTATTGGTCAACTCCTTGGATTTCTTAGACTATGATGTATATAAGTCTATAGACCAGGTGAATTTTAATATTAATTCACTGGATTTAGGGTATTTAGAAAATCTTGAAGTCGATAATATATTTGAACAATTTTCTGATATTATCGTTGACTACGGTTCCCTATTCGGAAATTTTTCAGATGTGTTAACTTCCAATCAAACATCGACCCAGAATGATTTTGGAGATTTTAGTGATTTGTTTAGTTCGCTCACGCTCTCTAATGAATCACACTATGCGAGCTTAATGATACAATATGAAGGTTTAGCTCTTGGAATTACTGAATTCAGTGAAGATGAGTATCGTTTTAATTTATGGGACGCACTAGGTTATCAAGGAGAGTCGCTCAAACCTAGTGAAAAGATATATATTTCTTTAATAGGTACTTTCATGAGTGAAATTAATGTAAATATTTTTTGTACTGATGTAAGCGATGCAACACCCTCCTACTTCACATTTTATGACTTTCTATTAGAGCAAATCGGCTTATTACTTTATTACGCAGAAATAGAGTTCGATATCCAGACATTAAAAGATTATTCGTTTGAATTATTCTGGGTTAACGACAAAGGATTTAAGCAAAGTTATATTAAACCAGTAAATCTAAATGACCAAGCAGATATTATAAATTTCTTGCACCAATTCGGAATTCAAGGGTTACCAGGAATACCTACAGGAATTTTTAATCCGATTGACGAGCTAATTATCACATATAAAATTTCAAATTCTGAACCCAATTTATTAATTACAAAAGACTTAATTGGTGGCAATGCCTCAAATGGAGTTTTTAAAGACTTTTCATTTAATATTACAGCTATAAATGTAGGTAACGAAACTGCTTGGGGGGTTCCAACTTCAATACCCATAGAACTCGATGATATTTTTCCGATAATTGTAGGACCGATCGGAGTGCTTTTAGGACTTGATGAGGATCTTAAAAACTCAATATGGGAAGTTGTTAGAATTGAGTATGCTGGTCAATACACTTCTTTGGAGGATTTTTTCAACTTTGATAAGAATCCGCGAATTTTTTATTTTGATACAACAGGAGTAGGAATAGTAGATACTTATTTTCCAGATCTTAATAATCTTAGTAATTATTTACCCTACAATGAAAATATGGACCATGTAATAGATTTAATTGCAATAGGTAACCCACAATTAATTTCTTCATTAGAAGCAATAGGTCAATCTTCAGAATCGCTAAAAGATACTTTCACGAATGAACAGAGCATTTGGAATAATGAAAATTGGAAGTTAGAGCCAAACGAAGTATTTTCTTATACATTTGACAATTTTTCGATTGAAGGGTTTGATACATTTTCTTCTTTTTATAGTTACAATTTTACTATTAAAGAAAATTTTCCACAGATACCCTCGATAATTTCGGGGATATCAGTAGACGGAACCTCTCCTCAAATGGCATTAAACAGCGATAACCAAGAATGGATCATCGAATCAGAACAGAAATATATTGATCAACACGAGATCGAGGTACATTTTCTTTTTATGAACGAAACTGTGATAGATCTAACAAACAATTCTTTAGATAGAATTTCAATTGTTGTTAATTACACAGACACTACTGATGTGTTGAATTTTGAAGTTTTCAATTTTACTTCGGAGACTTTTCAGGATATATCCCCGTATTTGACTACCACAATTAATAACACATCGACTTTCACATTTATTAAAGACCAAGGGACACTTGAATGGATTTTTAATCCTGCCGAAAGAAACAACCATTCAATTATTTTAAAAATAAAGGGAATAAATTCTAACAAATTTAATATTTCTATAAATGATTTAGATATGGAATTTTATTACAGAGATGTAAACGAATATACTGTTTTAGGCTCTAGAGTTATTTTTACCTCTTTAAGTGGTAAAGTTGAATACATTAGAGTATCAAATACGATCTCTTTAAGTACTTACAATATGGCTTCTATTACCTCATATGCTTACTTATCTAGCTATAGTTCAAGTACGGGAGAGATAAATAACTATACGTTAGTTTTTAGCAATATGGGTTCAAATATCGCAAGAGATATTAATATATCAATTATAATCCCTGGAATTATATATAATCCTTCTAACTTTACAATCGAAAAAGACTATTTAATATATAATATTTCAGAACTTGCTCCCTCTGTGAAAAAACAAATTTCTTTTTCTTTTTATGTTCCAAATACAGCTACAATTAGCAATACAACAATTAGCTATAACAATTTAGAATTTATTCAAAATTTAAATTCTACAACGCTGCATTCTCATTCAAACGATGTGTATTTTTCTGCTCCAATCGATTATTTATCCCGTAAACCTTATATAAGAACGGTTGAGATTTATTGTAATTCCACAACTTTATCTCCTAATATCGATGAAAAATTTAATGTATCAATTTATATCAAAAATACTGGATTTGACGGATTAATGATTCCAAATTTATCCCTTTCATTTAATGAGCAATACGGAGATTTGGTACCTATTGGTGAGGGGAATTTGATTACGCCAGAAATTACATATAATGAGATAATCAGTTTCAACATTTCTGTAAAAAAAATTGGATGGAAAGGATATTACTATCCTTCAGTTAATTATTTTAATTGTAATGAGGAAGAAACGATTCAAATCGCGTCTTCAAAACCACTAATTCTTGGCTTTATCAATTTTTCAATATTAAAATCAGTTAATAGAGATCAAATAGAAATTGGGGAATTTATTATTGTAAACATAACGGTTACTAACACCGGGAATATTTGTGCGAAAAATGTTACCATTAGTGACGCAATTGGCTTTTTAAATATTGAATTTGAATTAATTAGTGGAAGTCTTATTTATACTGCGACGAGTTTGCAACCAGATGAGAAAATTACATTTTCCTATAAGATTCAAGCGACTAAACAAGCTTTAATCAGGCTTAAACCTGCGAGCATTGAATATTTCTACCTACAAAAAGTAATAGAAACATCAAATTATATTGAAGTAAAAGTTATAATCCCAGAAGAAATTGCTTTTTTGTTTGTACTAGGTCCAGTCATAGCAGCGCTTACTACTTTAACGATTTTCACATGGAGAACTAAGAAATATAAAACTAAAAAGTATGAACTTCAGAGAAACGAATTGACACTTTTTAAGGTATCACACAGCGAATCTGTTCTAAAAGTTGAAAACACATTAAGAGACCAACTTAATTCACTTTCCAATGAACAAAATTATAATAAAATGGGTACCGAAGATGGAGGTGAAATGAGAAGTTGAAAAAAATATCAAAATATCTTGTTGTCTTACTTCTTATCCTCGGATTAAATATTGGTGTTAGTCTTCTCTTGGAATTTCAAACTTTTAGTTTAAAGAGTGTGAATTCTGTGAATCAAAAAGAATTCTCAGAAACTTTACACAACTCAAACAGTGGTAACAAAAATGTTATAGTTTTTTTTAATGATTCAAGTTATGATGTAAGTGCAAAGACTAGATTTGAGTTTTATGGTGGTATTTTAAAAGAGCAAGAAGATTGGAATGGTTTATTTAATGAATTCTCAGGATTTGCGGGAAAAATCCCTTTAATAAATATTTCTTCATATAAGAGTGAATTTCCCGATGTTCATATCGATACTGATGAAATTATTGAAGTTCAGTTGAATTATGCTAGCGCTCAAACACAATCAATTAATGCCACATGGTATACCAATGGTTATAACGGTGACACTGATTCCTCTATCGCAGTTTTAGATAGCGGTATCAAGCCTAATCAAGCCTTTTTACAAGATAAAATTGTTGGTTGGCAAAATTTTGTTGATAATGATGTGATATCTGATAAAAATGGCCACGGAACATTCATATCCTCCGTTATTGCGGGCACTGGTATCCTCACCAATAAATCTAGTAGCCCTTCAGTTATTAATTTGTATGGAAATTACACACATTTGGAGCTGTTCGAGGATTATTTACCATCCAAAAATTATACTCTTAAAATTCTCACGGTAAATATGTCTAAAAGTAGCACAAAGATTGGAATAAATACTAGCATCGATTATCAGACGAATGAAATAGATACCTTTTGGCTGGAATTGTTTTATAATTCTACATTGGTTAATTCTAGCACCATTCAAAATCCTAATCAAATCTATTCTTTAAACCATAATGTCGCCCCTAATAAAAGAGGAATTTATGATGTTTATGTTAAATATCATAAAAAAAGTAATACTGTCCCAGCTTTTTCTTTCAACTCGTCTGTGTCATTCTTTCCCGAATCTTATTATGAGAACTATAACCATTTTAATGGAATCGCTAACGCTACCAAAATTCTGAGTTATAGAGTAGTAAATAGTTCAGGACAGGGGTATGTATCTGACTTAATATCGGCAATGGCAAGCGTAATCCAAAACAGAACAACTTATCAAATAATTTCCGTGTGCTTAAGCATTGGAACAATTGGAGAAGATGTAACTGCAATTAATGCAGTAATTGATGAAGTCATAAACAATCATATTTTAGTCGTTATTGCTGCTGGAAATAATGGTATCGAAGGTACAAAGCCTTTTAACAGTTTAGGAGTAAATAAAGATGCGATAGTTGTTGGCGCTATTAACGATAAGGATATGATAACCTCATATAGCAGTATGGGAATAGATGTTGGAGAGAATGTTCTGAAACCAGATATTGTAGCACCAGGAGGCAGTATAATACCCGGTCATCGCTCAATTGTAAGCGCAGATGGAAAATCTAATGAGACAACCGCTTTAATTGGGACTTCAATATCAACCGCTATCGTTTCTGCGATAATAAACATTTTAATAGATGCCAAATGGGGGAGTTGGGCTAAATGGAATAACCAGAATCTCACAAAATGGGTAAAAATGCTAAAAGCAGTATTACTCATGACTGCATCAGAGACAAATCTCGAAAGAGAAGACGATCCTAAAACAGAAATAGATGAAAGTGATTACTCGCCAACTGTTTTTAATGGATTATTAAATAACCTGAAAGATGTCCATGAAGGGTACGGAAGGATAAATGTTCAAGCTGCTATTGATGCACTAACTAAAAAAATTGAGATAAATGAATCCATTAATTATGAATTGACAAGTTCAGAATTAAATCCCTTGGAAAATCATGTATTTGCAAGAAAGATACATTTACTTGAAAACACTCAATATAGTTTTAATCTATCAAATGTAGATGGTAACTCAGATTTAGATTTATTTCTATATGCAAATGAATCAAATCGGTTCGGAGAACCGTTGTTATTACAAACAGCACAAAAGTGGTATGGAGATTCAGATTTCTTCTACTTCACCCCAAAACATAATCAAACAGAATGTATAGTAATCGTTAAAGCAATATCAGGGAGAAGTAACTTTACATTGAATGTTTCTACCGTGAATAATATTTTCACTCCTGAGTTAAAAATGACCGAGATTAATTATTTCGGAGGGTCAAAAAATGATACGGTTATTAGTCTCCAAGAATTTTATGGAAATGAGCCCGCCAAGAATTACTCTATTGATAATTATTGGTTTTATATCGAATATTTTGATAATGATTCTTCAAATGTACCACCTCAAGAAGTATATTTGTATATTGTAAATACTTCAAAAAAGTATGCAATGACTCAAATATTCGCTTTTGATGACAATTATACGAATGGAGCTGTTTTTAGAAGCGATTTTATTAAATTTTCTAAACCCGGGAAATACTACTACTATTTTAACGCAAGTGATGGGTTCCATCATGCAAGATATCCATTATCGGGGGTATTTAGTATCAATATTGAATTTCCAGATGATAGTGAGGCATTTCCATACAACCACGATTTTAACGACGGATATAATGGATGGACTTATAATGGAACAGGTTGGGGATTGTTGAATCAAAGTAATCAGATTGATAATCGTTCCACCTTGTATTCTGAGAATTGGTCAGCATTATATTTAGGTAGAGAACATGATTTTCCATTAAATTATACCTATCAGCCATATATAATAACAAATCCATTCCCTAACGGGTCGTTAAGAAGTCCCTTGTTTAATATAACCCACATCAATAGAAACTCTACGCAAGTTGTTGCTAAATTAGGGCTAAGAACGAGCTTAAATTCTGGTGATTTTATGTATTTTCAGATAAATCCTAATTGGACGGGCTGGATTACGTTGAGAACTTATTCAGATGAAGAAAGGGACTGGTTTTTAGAAGAAATAAATATTACTCAATATATTGGAAATTATGTTCAATTTAGGTTTTTAGCAGCATTAGATGAAGATTTCGATCCTATTAATTATAAAGGATTTATGTTGGCTTATTTCGCGCTAGAGAATTATACTAACTTTCAAACGCCTGAAATAGGTTTTATGTTAGATGAAGACATATCCAACATCCAAGGATTTAAATACGACAGAATCGCTTTTTCGTTAAATTACTTCGATTCCGATAACAATTATCCCGAATATGTATTTATAGAAATCAATAATCAGAATTACTCTATGATTAATACATATGGCGCTTGGAATGCGAGTTTAGACTCCTTAGACACGCGAGGAATTAAATTTGTAAAATCATTCGTATTAAGCGATTTCGTTAATCTAACTTTTAGGTTTCATGTATCCGATGGTAAGTTTTTCAATTCTACTAATTTCTTTAATCAAGATAATAATTTATTTAATTTTCAAAATACTATTGCTTACGAATTTAAAGTAAATCAAAGTGGTAAATTAATTGGGTTCGATTATACGCTTACATCTTTATCGGATTATTATATAACTGGAAATCCGATGCAAAAAGAACTAACGCAATGGTTAAAAGGAGATAATAGTTGGCATCCGTATTATCGCTTTGGAAATCCCTTCTTATATGGGGGTTTAGGCCAAAGCTACGGTAGTCTCTCACAAGGATATGGAACCGATTGGGAAGCTAATCTTATAACACATCCTTTACATGTTAGAGACGAATACGATGTCTTCTTGAACTTTGCTTATGAAATTTCTTTACAGAATGAATTTTTTTTGGAACAGGACGAACTTGACAAGTGTACAATTTCTATCTCAATTAATTACGGGGAAAGTTGGGATATAGTAAAAGAATATTATTTTGATTCTGAAAATCTTGTAGGAAACGAATCGTTGGATATTTCGCAATACTCCAATGAAATTGTTTTAATCAAATTTACTTTGCATTCCAACGATATTACAACAGGATTAGGTTATGGGTGGTTAATATCAAATATCTACTTAGGTTATGATAAATCCACAGATTTCATCGATCCGAGTATCGAAATCATCACTCCTCTAAGTGATGAAATCGTTAGCTCAATTACTAAAGTTGAGGCGAATATCAGCGATAATATTGATATTGATGATGATCGTATAAATATCTATATCAACGACAAGATGATTGATAGAAGATTACTGAATTTCAATCAAGATACCGGGGTATTAAATTTTGAATGGGACACGACTCTATATAATGATGGGACATACTTAGTAAGGATCGTTGCTTATGATACAGAAGGAAATAGGGCAGAATCAATAGTTCCCGTCGTTGTAGAAAATGGGTTAATAAATTTTCGAACTTGGGGAATATGGATACTAATAATTGGGAGTATTATCGTAGTAGGCATTATTTCCTATATTTTAGCGGAAAAATATGGTAAATTTAGTTTTAGACACCGTAGAAATACAATTGCAGAGAAACTAAGGCTAAAAGAACTTGACAAAGAGCAAGTCATCAAAAGAATTGAGATCATAGAAACTTCCGGAGAACACAAGAATCCCTTAATCCTCCACTGTAAGTATTGTCAATCTTGGTTTGAATCAAGTAAATTTAACATTATGTGTCCGAAGTGCGATCACGACCAAATATATATTGCTTATAATTGTATAAATTGTGGCAAATGGTATTTTAAAGATGAACCAGGAGAGAACTTTTACTGTAAAAACAAAAAATGTAAAGGCGTTAGACTAGTTGAGCGAGAAATTGAAGAAATAAAAAATTTATTGAAGGAAAATGGTATTTTTCTAAGAAAATTCGAATATAAAGATAAAAAATTTAGTATATTAGATAGGTAATTAAAACAAACGTAAGTAAAGCGTGATATAGTGAGTATACAAAATATATTATATAAAATAAAATTAAAAATCAGACTCCAATTTTTACGGCAATCCTGGTTAAATTTAAAAAAAGATCGAGCAAAAGCTCTGTTTGCCATGGGTGGCATTACAGTTTCAATAATACTTCTAACCGCAATAGGTATGATCAACGATTCAATGTCTTATAATTATATGGGGATTATAACGAGTACCACTGGAAGCTCCGATATAATAATATCTAAAACCGTAAAAACAGATTTAACGTTTGATCCTTTTTTTGATGAAACATTAATAGATAATGAATTATCAAATATAGAGGGTGTAGATGAGTTATTTCCACGAATTATGATGCTTGTCAAAGTATCTTCTGATAATACTGATTCGAATGGTTCGTTACAAGTTTATGGCATTGATTTCTTAAAGGAAGCTAGTAATGGACAAATGGGAAATTTAAACTTGGTGGATCAGAATGGTACGGAAACGGGAAGCCTTTATGTTGATGAACCAAATATGGGGGAATGTGTTATTTTATGGAAGGTTGCAGAGCTTCTAAATGTCAGTATCGGAGACTTAATCCACATAAATTATCAGCAATATACTTTAGATGTTGAAGTTGTGGCTATCTGTAGACAAGAATTAAAATTTACTGAATTAGAAAACGCTTTAATTATTATCAATCTAGAACAAGCTCAATCCTTTATGCAGCGTGAAGGAGAAATTAACTTAATAATGGGTACCATTGAAAATCCACAATCAATTTACGTTGTTAGCGACATTGATTTCACATTACGAAAAATTAGAGAAATAGGTACGCGAATTCAACAAAGACTAGATCCTAATGTTCACACCGTATCAATGCCGAAATTAGAAGAAATTAGTGCCCAACAGTTTTTACTAATAAGCATGACAATCATTTTTTGGTTTATTACGATTATTTCTATGCTTATTACAGGTATTTTAATAAATTCTATTCTTTCTACATCTACAGAAGAACGAATTAGAGAATATGGAATCTTAAGAGTTGTAGGAGGAAAAAAAATGTTTCCTGTAAAAATGGTAATTTTTGAAGGTGCAATGATTGGAGTTGTCGGATCTATTATTGGGATAATCGTAGGTCTTATTGGAACGCCACCAATTGTAGGCACACTGTTCGCTTTAACAGACTTTCCTCTACAGAATATGGATTTTGTTATTCAACCTCAAACAGTTATTTTAGCATTTTGCATAGGATCTATAGTTTCTTTAGTAGTGTCTTTATTTCCTGCATTAAGAACTGCCAAAATTGATATTATTAAGTCAATTACGCCATTTCACAAGAAAGAAGAAGGGTGGGAGGTAAAAAAAGAGGGAAGCATGAATGTTAGGAGTTTTCTAATTGGTTCAGCACTTGCTACTATCGGTATGATAGTGTTTATACTATTACCAAGCATATTTGTATCGGGTGAAATGATGATGATTGCCGGTCTATTTATTGGACTTATTGCTGCCATTTTAATAGGGATGGTCTTCGCATCAGTAGGCATTATACCTATCATACAAAGCCTGTTAATTGGAGCTTTCACGCCTATGATTAAGAAATATGCTCATATTATTAAAATATCGCTAAAAAGAAACAGAAGACGGAATACAAGCACTATTGTGATGTTTGCGATTAGTTTTTCTTTTATCTTCTTTATTACTAGCGTCTCAGAGATGCAATCGAAGAATATGTCGATAAATTTAAGATTTCAATACGGTTCAGATTTAGTTTTAATTAATCAGGGAATAAATCCCGAAACTAACGCAATTACACTCGACACGATTCAAGAACTCAATAATATTGATGGAATAGATGAAATTGCTATATCCCTGTATAATATGTTTGATATTACTTCCGTTTTATCGGTTTTATTCGACTTTAGCGAGGGTGGAGGTGGTTTTGACGAGGACTCTATTAATGATGCTTTTTTAAACATCTTTGAATTTTATACTAAACAAGCGGAAGAGAAATATCAAGTAAAAGCGGGAGATCTAGTAAATTTCGACAATATAGAAGTAGGATTTATTGGTATTGAGAAGAATTATTATAAGTTAATGGATAATGATTTGATGATTTGGAGTAGTCCACGGAGTGGATTTAATTATTCATTTAGTCAAGTCTTTAACGAAAATAATACTTGCATCATCGCTAAATCTCTTGCGACTATTTTCGGCATTGATGATATCGGACAATACATTCGATTAACATTTTACAACCCTCAAATTACAAACGACCCTGGAAATATTACTCTATTCCGTGTTGTTGGTATTTCAGGAGGTATGCCAGGATTTTCAAACTTTAGAACTACAGAAGCTACTGCTGAAGATGGAAG
>Ga0307376_10002990_pt1 | contig 16013 bp, 10 predicted proteins | sample TR2MG_FD_202536 | JGI IMG/M metagenome (GOLD analysis project Ga0307376, IMG submission 202536) | Soil microbial communities from Risofladan, Vaasa, Finland - TR-2 | ecosystem: Environmental > Terrestrial > Soil > Coastal area > Acid sulfate soil | place: Finland: Risofladan, Vaasa | collected...
GTTTGGTGACCCCAAGGATACGCCGCCTTTCTTACTTTGGCAATCCACAACTTTCGATTATAACTCGGGCGCTCTCCCTCGTCAAGATCCTGTTCACCTTCGCGCTGATGGCGGCCTACACCCGGCTTCAGGCGCGCGTGGCGCGGCCGCTGGAGCTACGCCCGCGCCAGGTGACCCAGCGGCGGCTGCGCCGCGGGCGCGAATGGCTAATCGTCGTGCTCAACGTGGGGCTGATGCTGGCGCTTTTGATCGCGCCGCTGGCCGCGCTGGTCGAGCGCTCGCTGACGCTCTCCACCGCGCGGGGCGTGTCCCTGGGCTTTTACCGGCAGTTGTTCGAGAATCCCCGCGGTTCGGCCTTTTACGTGCCGCCGGTCGCGGCGGTGCGCAACTCGGTCGGGTTCGCGCTAGCGACGGTGGGGCTGTCGGTCGCGCTGGGGCTGATGGCGGCGGCGGTGATGGAGGATCGTGGCTCTGCTCGTAGCCCCCGCCCCCGGGGGCAGTGGCTGCGACGGTTGCTCGACCCCGTCTTTATGCTCCCGCTGGGGACGTCGGCGGTGACGCTGGGGCTGGGGTACATCGTCGCGCTCGACGAGCCGCCGCTCGACCTGCGCACCTCGCCGCTGCTGGTCGTCCTGGCGCACACGCTCGTCGCGCTGCCCTTCGTCGTGCGCAGCGTGCTGCCGGCGCTGCGCTCGATCCATCCGCGCCTGCGCGAGGCGGCGGTGCTCGTGGGCGCGTCGCCCTGGCGAGTGTGGCGCGAGGTCGACCTGCCCATCGTCGCCCGGGCGGTGCTCGTGGGGGCGGTGTTCGCCTTCACCGTCTCGATGGGCGAGTTTGGCGCGACGAGCCTGATCGCCCGGCCCGAGCGCCCCACCATGCCGATCGCGATCTACCGCTTCCTGGGCCGTCCCGGCGCGGCCAACTATGGCCAGGTACTGGCGATGTCAACGCTCTTGATGCTCGTGTGTACGCTGGGGTTCCTGGCGATCGAGCGGTTTCGGGTGGGGGAGGTGGGGGAGTTTTAGGAGGCAAGAAGCAAGGGGCACGAAGCAGGAGGATTGTCTTGCATCCTGCATCTTGCATCCTATTTGGTTCTCCTCGCGCTGGTTGTCGTTGGGCTGCCCCTGGGCGTGACTGAGGTTGTGATGCGGTGGCAACGCAGGCCAGTGCGCCTGAAGGTGGACTGGCCAACGTTGCTCATATACGGCCTGCCGGGTTTGATGCTGACCGAAATCACGCTGCTCTGGCTGTGGGTCAGGCTCCCTCCCGTCCTGTCTGGCCTGGCTTGGGCGCTCAGGGAGCAAGAACCTATTGCCACAGCCGCGGGTGGGTTCTTGGTCGGGATCGCTGTAGCCAGGGCGATACGACTTGAAGCGCAAGCCCCTCCTTCCCTGGCCTGAGCAATGCACGTCATCCCCAGTGACAACCTCACCCGACGTTGAAGCGTCGCCATCCTGCCTCCTGCATCTTGCATCTTGCATCTTGCTTTTTGTCAACTTTCCCTACACAAACAGTCAAACTCTCCCGACAGACAAACCACGTAATTCCTGGTAAAATACTGCATTGTGTGGCACGTCAACGCGGCTGGTCATTGGTGCATCGTGCCTGTGGCGTTTCACGCTTGGCGGCGGGGTCCTGGCTCATGTTTATATGGACATCCGCCAATTGGTGTTCCTCATAGCCTGAGTCTGACTTGGCGAGATTGCCCAGCGGCCTCCTCCGTGTTTCTCTTGTTGTTCAGAGGTTTGTTCAGAGGCCTGTGCTATACTTTTATGATTATGGGCAAAACAGTAGACGTCACGTCCGGGCTATGGCTTGTGGGCAAGTTTCTAGTAGTTTGCTATTGACTTTGCACGGATAAGGGTGTAAAATAGTACTGGAGTACTATTCAGCTCCTATCTGACTGATCGATTCATCTGATCACCACAAACACACAGTAAGCGTTTCTCTCTAACACTTGAAAGCGAGGAGGTCAAATGTACAAGAATAACCCCTACAGTTATGGTCCTCTTGTGGCCGATCCTGCTATGTTCTTCGGACGCGAGGAAGAGCTAAAAACCCTGATCACGCGCCTGCGCAACAAGCAGAGTACATCGATTGTAGGCATGCGCCGCATTGGCAAGTCATCTCTGTTGTATCAACTGACCTGCAAATTATCTGATTTGCGAGACCAGCGCCTGGTCCCTGTGTATATTGATCTGCATGATGCCCGCTACCGCACGGTGGCCAGTTTTGTGGATACGACGTTGCAGGCCTTGGACACCAAGACGGGCGGTGCGTTAAGTCTGCAAGGCGCAACAGATATGCCTGGTTTTTCTAAAGCAGTCGACCGAATGTGTCAAGTTGGCAATTGCCCATTGCTGTGCCTGGACGAATTTGAGGAATTTATCGAGCATCGTGAGGAATTCAACGACGTGTTTATAGAGGGGTTGCGAGCGTTGGCTGGGCAGCAAAAGTTGGCAATGGTTACCACCTCAAGGATGCCATTGACCGATTTGGTGAAAACAGGCCGATGGACGTCGCCTTTCTACAATATTTTCTCACAAGTCGAACTAGGATTGCTGGAATCAGATGCGGCTCAGGTATTGCGGCGTATTCCCTTAGAAAGGCAGAAGATCGCGCTTTCCCCGGAGGATGAAGCGCTGATCCAAGAGTTGGCTGGGCGCCATCCCTTCTTTTTGCAAATGGCCTGCTATCATCTTTACGAAGCCTTGTCTCAGCCACAAAATACACGGGCTGAGATAGTATGTGAGCGTTTCAATCATGATGCCGAGCCACAGTTCGAGCAGCTATGGGGTGATTTGCATGCTGACGAAAAAGCGGCCTTAAAGGTAGTCGTGGATCAGGCTGTTCCCAGTGCCGCAACTGAAACAACACTCGGTCGTCTGGCGCGTTTTGGCGTGGTAGAAAAAGCTGGCGAAAATTGGCGGATTTTCAGTGCTGCGTTCGCCAGAGACGTGCAACAGTATCCTGTTCAACCAATAGTGGTAGAAAGACCAGAGCCGCCTGAGAAACCTCAACTTTCCCTCCCAACCCAGCTTTTGCTGTTTGCGGGGGTGGCCGTTGTCGTTGTCATAGTCGCTACGCTGGTCAGTTTGCTATTGCCGCAGCAGCAATTTCGTTCCATGTTGATCACTGCCGCCCTGATACTACTTTTTGCCCTGGTTGGAGCTGGTAAGTTGACCGGTCACGACTTTCTGGAATTTCTGGGCAGGCTCCTGGGATTAGGAGGTTTTTGACCTTGGCTTCCCTGGTAAATGCGTTAAGGGCTCATTGAGGTTTGTGCTTATGCTAATTGTGGAGTCGCTCCAACTGGCTTATAGAGCCTTCTTCAAACCGTTCAAGTTGAATGAGGAGCTTAGCGAGACGAGTCGATATCTGGCGACCAATGTGCCGATCTGGCAAGTCCGAAGTGGCCTGAGCTCTGACGAACGCCGCATCGTTGTTCAAGCGCTGATAGCTATTGTACTTGGGGCCATAGTCTGGCCCATTGCCAGTGGGTTGGTAGTATTTTGGCTACGTGATTCGTTCCTATGGGACAATGTGCTCTTTGTCGCTCTGGCGAGCCTTGTGCTAGGAATTGTTGGCTTGCTATTGGTCGGTATTTCGTTCGGGGTGAATATGGGGACGGCCGTCAGCCTGGCGGGTAGCCTGGCTGCCATCACTGGTATCGACCCCGTGCTAACCTTGATACGCACCAACCAGATGGGGCCGGTGATTGGAGTGGTCGCTTTTGGCCTAGGCACCGGTTTGGCGCTGGGTCTGATCTTGGGGTTGGCAGCCATAGCCACTTTTACTCTGCGTCCGGTTGCTCGATGGTTTGGCTTGGCATGTACGGTAGGAGGAGGACTCACTCTGGGGATTCTCTTTGTTAGGGTGACTGGCAGGGGTGCTGACGAGATAGGTACAGGCGTCATTCTGGCCGTTTTCTTTGCTCTGGGGTTCCTGACAGGGTATTTCCTGGCAGGCTACCGGCGTCTTCCCTTCTACTTGATTGAGTTGATCTGGCAGGTCGGGCTTACTGCGCTGAGTTTCTTGGCGATGAAGGTGGATAACTCAGGCCGGTTGATCCGGTGGCTCTATCGGCTCTCACCAGTGCGTAGAGATGAACTGATCTGGTTCAGGGTGTGGACACTGGATTGGCAACTCACCTGGTTGGCGTTGATGGGGGATCGTCAATTTGCACTGGAGGCTATCAGCAAGATTGCCCGTAGCTTCCACCAGGGATGGGCCGCCGAGGTAGCGTTGGCTGCCATTCTGGCCCACGACTTGCGCAACTGCAAGGACATTCCAGATGTTGCCAGAGCTGGGGGCTGCCTGAGTTGGTTCCCTCGTGCCATTGATTTGCCCTCCCTGGCTCTTCAACGCACGGTCACATTGATGAATGAGGTGAGCCAGAATGCTGAAGCGGCTACACGTGCCCCTGTTGGCCCGGGCTGGCAGATCAACCTGTGCAAGGCTCAAACCAATGTAGAGGCACTACAAGACATACTGAGCCGGATGAATAGGCGAATGACTCGCCTGCTGAACCCCATCATTCAGCGTTGGGAAGGTGCGATTGAGCAGGCACTGAAAGAGGTGCCACGAGATGTAGGTCCAGTGTTGATCGAAAATTGCTACATCTGCGGAAATCCGATTCCACCGGAGCAAGCGCAGGTTTTTGTCGGCCGCGAGGACTTATTTGCCAGGATCCAGGAGAATCTGTCTGTCATCCACAAGCCGACGCTCGTATTACATGGCCAACGTCGCACGGGTAAGACATCTTTGCTGCTTCAACTTCCTTACCGTCTTTCAGCCGACTATGTGCCTGTGTGTGTAAATTTGCAGGCGACGGCACCGGTTGATGGTCTAAATCGTTTTCTTTACACCCTCGCCCGCGAAGCTGTACATCAGGCGGATGAGAAGCGGCGCATCGCGTTGCCACCGGTAGAACTGGAGGATTTCGACAACCGGGGGACTCATGCTTTCTATGAATGGCTCGAACAGACCCACCAGCGATTGGGTGAGCGTTTGCTACTCCTCGCACTTGATGAGTTTGAGCAGATTGAGAAGGCGATAGAGGAAGGTCAGATGGAGGCAGCCGTTCTGGACATACTACGCCATATGATTCAATCCTATTCTCACTGGCTCGTACTGCTTTTCGCTGGGGTGTGTACACTGGAGGAGATGAGCCACGATTGGCATTCTTACTTCATCAGCGTCAGACCTCTTCAAGTCAGCTATCTTGATCTGGAGTCTGCGCGCCAATTGATTCAGTTACCGGTCGATAAATACCCGATTCACTACGATGAGCAGGCGGTGGAAGCTATTCTGAAGGCCACGCATGCTCAACCTTTTCTGGTGCAGGCTGTGTGTTTTGAGCTTATCCAGCATTTGAACAGCCAGCGCCGACGTCTGGCAGGACCATTCGGACGGGTCACTGTAGATGACGCCCAAGAGGCTATCCGTCGGACCGTGTCTTCAGCGCACCCCTATTTTTCCAACCTGTGGGCCGATTCCAACGACCCGGAAAGGTTGATCTTGGCGAATCTGGCTTACGGTCCGGCTGAGAAGATACGGCTTGGTGACCTGAGCAGAGGCCTGGATATGACACAGGAGACCACTCATCAGGCAATTAAACACCTCGAACGACGTGAGTTGATTGAGAGGAAGGAGCGGGAATACTACTTTCAGGTACCCATGATGCGACAATGGATACGAGACGAGGTTTCTCTGGAGGCCGTGCGCGTTGCCAGTCGGTCGCCTTCGGATGTTGTCAGAGGCCGCGGTCAGGGGTGAGGAATGGCTCTATCGGTGGGTGACATTGTAGGTAAAAAGTACAAGATTTTGAAGCTTTTGGGGCGAGGTGGCCTGGGTGATGTGTACCTGGCTGAAGATCAGCTTCTTGCCCGTAAAGTAGCGGTTAAGCACCTACGGCCGGGCAATGTACGTGAGCAGGCCGATGTCGAGCGTTTTCTGGCCGAAGCACGCATTATCGCTCGTATCCGCCATGAGAACGTAATTGCTATCTATGATGCCATTGAGGAGGAGGAGAAGAGGAACTATTACTTGGTTATAGAGTATGCCGACGAGGGCACGGTTACCGACTTGTTGCAACAGGAGGGACGGCTGCCCATCCTTCAGGCGTTGGAATTAAGTATAGCCGTCGCCCGAGCATTGGAGGTAGTGCACATTGAGGGCATTTTGCATGGGGATATCAAGCCCAGCAACATTATGCTGGTAAGCGGCCAGGACGGCGTCATGGCGAAACTTGCCGATTTTGGCCTTTCACGGGTGCTGACCGGGGTGGAAGCTGACCAGGCTGTGTTCTCAGGTTCGATCTTGTACGCTGCGCCTGAGCAACTGCGTGGCGAAGCAGTGGATTGTCGTGCTGACCTGTATGCTCTGGGCGCCGTTCTGTACGAGATGTTGACTGGTCAGCCGCCATTCCCTTATACGGAAAAGCCGGAGGACGTCGTGCGGGTGATCCACTGCCACCTCGAAGAGCTACCAGTGCCACCCAGCCAGCTTAATCCCGACGTCTCGCTTCTGGTGGACGAATTGGTCTTGAAGGCTCTGAGCAAAGTGCCGGCCGAGCGATATCCGGATGCCCGGACACTGAGGCAGGCACTGCGGCAGGCACTGGAGATCCATGGGGCCTGGCAGGAACGAGTGCAGACTGCTTATGCTCAGGGTGTTGAACATCAACGGTGTGGAGAGTATGGGCAGGCTATTACCTGCTATGAAACCGTGTTGGCAGAACAACCTGGCCATGTCGAAGCCCAAGCACGATTGGCCCAGGCGCGAGAACAACGAGATTCGGAGGCGCATTATAGAGATAGCCTTCATGCCTATGATCAAGGGGAATGGGCGGAAGCGGAGAGAATCTTGTTGCAGGTCGTCGCTTACGACGAGGGGTATGCAGGTGGTGATGCAGCCGACAAGCTGAAGGAAGTACGGCGCCAGCTTGAGCTGGCGAGACTGTACGAAGAGGCCACAGGTCACGCATCAGCGGAACACTGGTCAGAAGCAGTAAATCTCTACCTTAAGATTCTCACCGAAGAGTCGGATTATAAGGATGTATCAGCACGGCTGGCCTATGCTGTCGGGCAGCAGAAGCTGCAGACGCTTTACCACCAGGCCCGTGAGCATGTGGAGAATCAGGCCTGGACGGAGGCAGTTAAAACACTGCAGGAACTAGAGCGCCTTGAAATAGGATACAAGGACAGCGCAATCTTGCTGGACAGGGCCAGGCGGCAGAAACGGCTGCACGAGCTGTACACACGAGCGCTTCAGGCGCTCAATAATGGTGAGTGGCTATTGGCCATCGAAGCCTTCAGCGAGGTGCTGCAGCTTGAACCTGAATATAAGGACGCCGCGATCAAGCGAGCCATCGCCGAGCGCCAGGAGCGGCTTGCTCACCTGTACGGGCAGGCTAAAGCACAATTGGAGGTCGAGGAGTGGGCTGCTGCTGCAGCAAAGTTACAGGAGATCAAGGAGATAGCGCCTTCCTATCAGGATGTAGATCGCTTGTTGGAGGAAACGGTTCAGAGACAGCGTATCGCAGAAATCTATCAAGATGGGGTGCGGTTCTCCGAGCAGGCTGAGTGGGAGCAAGCGATTCGGTGCCTGGAGGAGGTGCAGCGGTTACAACCGAGCTATCGTGACGTCGGGCAGAGGCTTGAAAAGGCCCAGAGCGCTCAACGTATTGCCGCGCTTTATGCTCAGGCACGGCAGTTTGAGGTAGAAGGGAAATGGACTGATGCCATCCGTGCCTACTCGGAGATTGTCCAGTTGGATCCTAACCATCGGGATGCAAAAGTAGGATTGCAGCGGGTTAGTGCAGCTGCTTTAAGGAAAGAACAACCAGACGAACGTCGTGAGGTCATCACCGCTGTTGGCGCCGCTATACTGATTGTTGTGGCCTTGAGTTGTATGTTGTTTAGGCCCCTGTCCCGTATGGCAAGTGCCATTATCGCATCCTCAACGCCCACGCCAGCCATAAGCCCCACCTCGTCTCCTACACCCACGTCAACGCTGACTGGGACACCCACGAACACGCCCACGCCAACCGAGACGCCCACGCCAACCGAGACGCCCACGCCAACCGAGACGCCCACGCCAACCGAGACGCCCACGCCAACCGAGACGCCCACGCCAACCGAGACGCTTACGCCCACCAGGACACCTGTCCCATTGCCTACAAGCACACCTACACCTTTACCGACGGCTACGCCTTCGTCTAACCATCAAGAGAACGGCCCCAAAATTCCGACACCAAGACCTCGAACCGACTAGTCTCTACGGTGTGCTGATAGAGATACGCAAATCGATGTAGGGTATGGCTTGGCTCGATAACCTCGTGCTTCTATATGATTGATAGCATTAACTGGTGTTGGCATTTGGCCTTCAAAGGCCCGTTCAGGATGACATCCAGAGTTGATCAAAGCAGGAGAGTTTGATAATGAACAACGATGGGCTTGAGCAAGATTGCACCAGCGCGCGATTGTTGAAGGTCTTATCGATTCTACTCACGCCAGCGTTGGTGCTTGTTTTCTTGTTATGTCGGCTGAGCTGGAACACTCAAGCGAAACTACCGAGGCAAACGGGAGGGAATCTGGTTCCCAACTGGGGATTCGAGACGCCTCCGCCGACCTCTTGGCATAACGAGGAAGAGAATCTGCTATGCGAGTATAGTTGGCCAGGGAATAACGCATACGAAGGTGCTGCCTCGGCTGGAATACTTGGCAAGGTTGGTGGGTACACGTGCCGGTGGTGGTGTGATTGTTTTCCTGTGGACTCGGGTCGGCGATATCATTTCTCCGGTGTGATTTCGCCTAGTAATGTGTTGGACAAAGCTTTCGTTACCCTTGCTTTCTACTCGTCTCCTTCTCAACAGACCCCAATCGAAGAAGTCCCGTCTTCGCAGGTCGATGGTTCAAATGATTGGATGACGGTTACAGGTAGCGCCGTTGCACCGTCTGGTGCGCATTGCGCGCGAGTCTACTGCAAACTCAGGGGACAAGGAACTGCTCGGTTCGATGGCGTATCTGTTCACCTGGTTGGAACGCCGACCCTTGAGATTACCAAGACTGACGATCCAGACCCTGTAGAGCCAGGACAGAGCCTGATCTACACCATCAACTATAGCAACACGGGAGAAGGTCCTGCCACGGAAGTGGTTATAACCGAAACCTATGACGCCAACGTGAGGTTTAATGATGCTGACCCCACTCCTGAGCCTGACAGTGGCAACCGGGTTTGGAAAATTGGCACACTTATTCCTGGAGAAGGCAACTCAATCGTGATCACGGCGATGGTGAGTAGTGATGTGATTGGTGGTCCTACCCTTACGAATCTGGTGAAAATGGTTTGTAGTGGGACGGATTCGGTCAGTGCGACTGCGACTACTGTCGTTTCAACTACTGCTGTCACAAAGACTGTATACCTGCCCTTTCTGCTTAGAGACTTCCATTCTCTTTGCAATGGTGGCTTTGAGACAGGAGACTTCATGTGCTGGGCACACGGCGGTGGACTAGGTGAGTCTGTACAGTGTGGAATCGGAATCGCATACAAAAGCGACTGCGCAGCTTTGCTGGGAAACCCTGACTATCTGTGTGTAAACGGGGTGCCTATTGCAGAAGTTTGGATAAAGCAAAAGTTCTCTGTGCCTTCATATTGCAGTCCAACTCTGTCATTCAAGTATAACATATTTAGCGAGGACAAGTTGGTTAGCTGGTCGGATTCCTTCGATGTCTTCATAGACAACACACGTATACTGTCCGATGGCAACAAGTTCAGGAAGGAAAGTTGTGACATACCTGCTTGGAATGCAGGATGGAAAGATTTCTCGTACGACTTGAACGTTTATCAAGGTCAAAATATATACGTTTCTTTCCACAATGCGAACAGAGAAGACCAATGGTACAATACCTGGACGTATGTCGATCAGGTTGAGGTTATCTGTAAGCCTTAAGTATGCATTCGGCGTTCACTACCAGGAATTCTTGGATGGCCTGCTCCTCTTCCTGCCCGAGCGGGTGAACCCCAAACCTTCGCTCGTAGGGTGCTGTGCGATGGGAAAAAGCCGCACTTTTCGGTGCTAGTGAGCCTCCAGCCAACATTACGATAATCGTGGAAGTCGCCAACCTCTCTTCCAGATTGTACGTGTGGGGGTCTGCCAGCGAGTGAAGGGCTGTCGGCGGCATCAGTATCAAACGGTTACGGGAGTAACATCGCCTGTGTGGGAAAGGTCTCTGTTTTCTCCGCTTCGTCACATGAACCCAGTCCCCCCAGTTCGAGGCCAGCGTTTTGCATTGCTTTGCGCAATGACAACCGACCAGTACCAGGATGCTTAACACTGCCTTCAGTGATGAAACTTAAGATTTAACGTAATGATTGTGCACTCAGAGAGCAAATCGTCCAAGAACTTCGCTTTTTGCAGTTTCCCACAGACTGAAACTGTACGATTCGGCGGGTCGGCGGGCGAAACTCCCTGATTCTGCAGGCTATGGCGGCCCTGTGCTAATTTTGAAAACTGTATCGCATCTCTTAGCTAGAAAACTTGCAGTAAGGCCGAGAACCAGCGTCGGTGGGCTCAGCACAACGCCTGGTTTGTCCCACTGTGCTGGATGAGCCCAACCGAAAAAGTTGCAGAAAATCGAGCTTTCTAACGACTCTGCCTGTGAGTGCGCAATTGCTACGTTAGTTCGGGTAACGAGGTGCTGCCAGAGATTTGTTTGCCTTGGCTACATGCCCCCCAATGAGGCCGAGACTGGCGATTTGCTCGATTTCCGCCATATATGGGGGAGGCTTTGATTACCTGGTTATTATCTTGATCTCCATTAGTGGTTGATGAGTACCGCATCTATGTAGCGGTTGGGGGGCAGTGCGTTCTAAGGAATATCTAGCATTTCTTTCACGCTACATGGATGGAAGTGTGTTATAATAACTTATGACTTGGTCTTGCAAAGTCACTCAGGCAGGACTTCGCTGCCGAGCGATAGCGTACTTCGGCGTTTGAGGCGCTTCGTACCCAGACTGAGGCAGTAAGTCGCTTTGACGAGGCAGAGATGACCACTGTCGCCGCGTGAAGGCCGTAGTTTGGAAGCTCCTACTGAAACCTGCAATGCAGCTAACCGGGGCAGTCAGATCCCATTCAGGGTCCCTAGTGCTGTCGTGACTGTCGGGGGACCCCGTAAGAAAGCTCCACAATAGTTGGACAACAATAGCAACAGTACACATTATCGTTTGAGTGGAAGTTGACCCATGTACTCCCTCAGGATGGAAAGGGCGTCTTTGGACCGAGGCCGAATGGCCTGGCGTAGGGAGACGCCTTTCGACTTTGTTGAAGGGCATTGGCTGCCTAGAGCCAGTAACACCCAAGGGGAACATGACTCGCCGCACGATCTAGACTGCGTGTGTGCGTTACGAGATGTAGACATGCTCTGAGATTAAGAGGCCAGACACGCCGTAGACGAACTCCCCAACAATGACCTGATGCAAAGTGCCTGCTCACACTCAACCGAACCTTAATTGATTACTTGTTAGGCTGAAAGGAGTGAGGGAATGATGAGAAAGCCAGTTGTGCGAGGTCGGTTCCTACGTCTATTCGCGGCTGTATTTCTTCTTGTCCTTTTTTCTGCGCCAACGTTGGCCAGCCCCACAATCGAACCTGGTGGGCCTGTCAAGGTATATCTGCCCACTGTGTTGAAGCAGGCAATCTCAGATGAGCCTGACGATCCGGGTGACCCTGGCGATGATGATGCGGTTCCAGACTTCAAGTTCGCCCTCGATCCAGATGGTCAGCCGGTGGAACGGATGGGGATCCGGGGGGGCAGCTCCGGTGAGATCGTACAGGTGATCGTCCAGTTGACTGATCCACCTTTGACTACATATCAGGGAGGCATCCCAGGTCTACGTGCTACAAAGCCGATAGAGAGGCAATTCCTGGACGTCGAGTCCACATCAGCCAGAACCTACGCCGCCTACCTGGAGCAGCAACGCGCCGGGTTTAGGACGCAGCTGGCGTCAACCACCCCCGATGCTGTGGTAGTCCATGAGTTTGATGGAACAGTCATGCAAGGAATGGCCATCTCGCTTCGTCGTGACCAGGTCGCTTCTCTGGAGCGACTACCCGACGTCACGAGAGTAATGATTGCTCGAGAACATCGATCTCTCCTGGAGTTCAGTCTCCCGCTGATCGGCGCCCTCGAGTTCTGGGATTCGTTGGGTGGACCAGGCGACGCAGGGGTTGGCCAGCGGATTGCAATCATTGATACTGGGATTGACATAGACGGCCCCTTCTTTGACGATACGGGTTTCAGTGCACCCTGGGGTTTCCCCAAGGGCGATCCAGACTTCACAAACAACAAGGTCATCGTCGCGCGCGCCTACTTCACCGGCGCAGAGAATCGCTGTGGTGCTGGCAATCCCATCACGCCCCGGGATTTTCTCGGCCACGGCACTCACGCGGCAGCGATAGCCGCAGGGAACTACGATACCTCCGTTCCATGGACGATGTATGGGGGAACGGTGAGTGGTGTAGCCCCTCGCGCCTTTCTGATGAGCTACAACGTCTTCCCCTGTGGGAGCGACAGCGCTAGTGACATCGACGTGATCGCTGCCATTGAGGATGCCGTCGCCGATGGGGCCACCGTGGTCAACATGAACCTGGGAAACCCCTTCGTCGGTCGGATCGAGGACGACCTCCTGGTTCGAGCAGTTGAGAACGCCATCGCTGCGAACGTGGTCTTCTCCATCGCTGCTGGCAACGACGGTGACGCCGCCGAGACGGTGAGTTCGCCAGGCATCGCGCCCGACGCGATCACAGCCGGCGCGAGCACCACCGCGGCTAGGCCTGGCCATGCCATCAATGTGACAGGCCCTTCCTCGGTTCCACCTGGGCCAGTGGGTGTCCTTGCCGTTGAGGGCACGGGTCCACCCTTAATGGGTGACCTCATCGCACCCTATATCAGCGTGGAGCAGGCATTTGATGGTTCCACTGCCTGCAAATTTATCCCCGGCAGCCTCGACGGCCAGATTGCCTTGATCAGGCGGGGTGGCTGCTCTTTCGCGAAGAAGATCAGCAACGTCGCCCAAGCAAAGGCCATTGCGGCAATAATCTACAATTATCCCCGAGGGGAAGGGTCCCTGGTAATGCCTGACCTGGAGGGCACGACCATTTCCTCGTTTATGGTCGATAACTGTGCCGGGCTCGCCCTGGAGGACTGGTACAGGCTTCATCAGGACGAGACACCCAAGATGGAAATTGAAGCATCACTCTCCTGGTTCGGCAGACTGCCTGATGCCGTGGCCGGCTTCAGTGCCCGAGGGCCGAACCCCGACTGGGCCATCAAGCCTGACGTAGTAGCGCCTGGGGTCGACATCCCTTCTCCCACGCAGGCTGACCCTCTTGATCGTCCTCGCAACGATCCCTCGGTCTATGCCCGGCTCAGCGGCACCAGCGTTTCCGCGGCTCACATTGCCGGGGTGGTGGCACTCATGAGGCAACGTTGGCCCTGGTTGTCGGTACCCTCATTAAGGTCGGCTTTGATGACCACTGCCAAGATTCCGGTCTGGCAGTCGGATAGCTTTGCTCCACCCCCGGCTGGGGTCATGGAGCGTGGGTCTGGGCGGGTCGACTTGGGTTCGGATTTGATGAGCAAACCGGCTTTCATCTATCCGCCTAGCCACAGCTTTGGCTCTTGGAACGTCGGTAATGGTCCCATCGCAGTCCACAAGGTCTTTGATATCAGTAAGTGGTCATGCTGCCGGACCTGGAACCTGGATGTTGTGGAGACTGTTGGTCATCCCAACCTGGAAGTGACGATTAGTCCATCTGCGCTGTACGTGGGGTCATCGAAGAACTTCACGCTCCAGGTGCAGGCCGATGTGAGTGTCCCACCTGGAGAATACGAGGGTTTTGTCAGGTTGACCAGCGGCACTCAAACGATCCACGTTCCTTACTGGATCAGAGTCGTCAACGCCCCAATCCCACCGGGGAACATCCTCCTTGTGGACGACGATCGAGATAGTGAAGATTGGACAACACCGGAGCCATTCGATTGCTCTGATAGGTACACCGATACCCTTAACAGCCTGGGATACAGCTACATCCGATGGGATACGCTGGAGAATGGCACTCCAACGCAGGAAGACATGGAGCGCGCCTCGGCGGTAATCTGGTTCACCTGCCGAGACTTTCGCAACAACCGGGACTTCCTGGCCCCCATTGAGGGCACCGAGAGCACGGAGTTGCTAAACTACCTGGAAGCGGGTGGGCGGCTGTTCATCACTGGGCAGGAAATCGCTCATGGCTCGGCGCCTTCCACCGTCGCTGGCCTGGGAGCCAGGCTATGCTGCGATTCTGTCTTCGAGGGAAGTTCATTGCCGGCCCTCATGGTAGGAGGGGCACAGAACTCTATCGTCGAGCCCATTGCTGGTGGGATGGAATTCGATATCACTAGATACGAGAACGACAGCGATGGAGATGGAACCGGATTCCCGTTCTTCGTTGATGAGTTAGGGGCGTTAGGCGCACATGCTGAGCCGATCCTATTCGCGTACGCGTCGAACCCTCGATGCCAGGGCATTGTGGGCGTGAAGAACGCCTCTGAGCCTACGTTGGAAGCACCCCAGGACTACCTGGGCCGCAGTGTATACCTCTCCTTTGATTTCGATGACATCAACAACAATACGGGTTACAAAAGACGAGAGGAGCTGATGGGGAATATTCTCAAGTGGCTCGTGGACGAAGTCTCTGTCGTCGCTCGCTGTGCCGTAGATAGGAGGACGGTGGACTGTGTCGCCGCTCTCAATTCAAGCGTCGGGGCGACGCCTGTGAAATTTCGTTGGGACCTTGGCGACGGCACGATATTTTCCACGGCATCCTCTTCCTCGGTCGTCCATAATTACGGTGCCCCCGGCACGTTTACCATCCGGGTGGAAGCGACTGATAGATGGGGGCATAGGGCGTTGGATGACGTGACGATTACAGTGCCATAGTTTCTGCCTGTTCAAGTGCGGCAAGGCAAGTAGCGTTTTACGCGCGTTTGCGCGTGCACTATCATAGCTGCCAGATGCCGGGCACCGCCGATCATCGATCCGCAACCCGGCATCTGTGCTTGCTATATTGGGATGGATGACTTCCAGGCTAGCCCGAAGCTGCGCTCAGTTGCTGAATCGCCGAGAATTCGGCCTTGCACCTTAGCCCGGTCACGCTACGACCGCGAGGTCAGCAGCATCATCGCCGTGATCAGGCCGGCGATGTAGGCGATCAGCATCAGGATTAGGGTGGTTTGAGTGATGACCTCCATCTCTCTCTCCTTATCGCAAGAACAGCACCTCGAAATCCAGATTGGGCCTCGGCGCAATCTATCCCCTGTTTCCGTCTCTCCGCCTAGTCGCCGTGAGATCGTGGAAGCAGAATCACTACGGTGATCAGGCCAGCGATGTAGGCGATCAGCATCAGCAGCATAGTCGTCTGACTCAGCACGTCCATCGCTCTCTCCTTTCGTCTTTATCCCTGTTCTCCCTGTCCTCGAACAGGTCCAGTTGAACTACGCCTGGCCCGATGACAGTTGCAGTCTTGACCTGCGGACGGTGTCACTCTTGCCGCAGTGTCTCATATCAGGTCTACGACGATTTCCTGGACCTCGCCCCCGCGCTCGACCAACAGGCGGGCGTCTGGATCTTGCTTGATGGAAAGGACGAACAAGAGCAGTTTCGTCGCTCTGCGCAGCAGGTCGGCGACCGTCGTTCCTTCTTGTTCGGCAATCTTTTTCAGGTTCTCATAGTTCTCGGTGGAAAGCTCCAGATTGTAGCGCGTCCGCGGCATTGTCGACCTCTCGTGTGCATAGAATGTGTATCTTTTACATACATTATACGTACAGAACCTGGCTCTGTAAAGAGTACTTCTGTACCGGGAGTACCAAAGTACTGACCCTATCCCCCGTTTGCTGGATGTCCCGCCTCTCCCGCTCACCCGTTCATTGGTCATTTGTCATTTGTCATTTGTCATTGGTCATTTGTCA
>Ga0307376_10002991_pt1 | contig 16011 bp, 8 predicted proteins | sample TR2MG_FD_202536 | JGI IMG/M metagenome (GOLD analysis project Ga0307376, IMG submission 202536) | Soil microbial communities from Risofladan, Vaasa, Finland - TR-2 | ecosystem: Environmental > Terrestrial > Soil > Coastal area > Acid sulfate soil | place: Finland: Risofladan, Vaasa | collected...
TCTTGGCGATGTCGTCGTGGCCAACCCCGCGCAGTTGATCCATCAGGTCCCAATCGTAGAGGCTGATCTCGTACTTTTCCCACGGTTTGGTGATCGGGTCGCTGGCCCAGGGCAGGTACTCGCACAGATGCTCGTCGCCGGGAACGGGGAACAGGCCAAACGCGTGATACACGCGGCGGGTCAGCGGCTCGAAGGCTGGGGCGAAGGACGCCCAGCGCTCGGCAAAGAGCGGGTACAGATCCTCGCCGGTGCGCCTGTCGCGCAGGTCGAGCATCCAGGTAAAGTGGTTGAGCCCGGCGGCCTTGACGTCGACGTGCTCCAGCGCCTGATGCGCCACCCGCCACAGTCGCGGCCAGATCTGGGGATCGGCGTGGGTGCTGATCTCGCCCTCCGGCACCTCGATGCCCAGGTAATCGGCCAACACCACTCCGATCATGCCGTACCCGGCAAAGATCTGGTGGCACAGGCCGACGACCTGGATGTCGCTGTAGCGGGCGATGGCGTCGCAGATGCGTATCATCGGGTTGGTGTAGCTGATGAACCAGGCATCGGGACAGGCCTGCTCCATGTCGTGCACGATCTCCATCACCGGGCCGACGTTGCGGGCGGCGTGGGCGAAGCCGCCCGGCCCGCCGTTCTCGGCGTACGGCTGGCGCACGCCGTACTTGAGCGTGATCTCATAGTCCAACCGCCACAGCTTTTCGCGAGGCGGCACCTCGATCGCGGAGACGACGAACTCGGCGCCGCCGAGCGCTTCAGCGTGGTGGGTGTGGGTGGTGATGGTCATCCCAGAATCCCACTCCCGGTTGAGCCGTTCGGCCAGCCGGGCCACCAGCGCCAGCGTCTCGGCGTTCAGATCGACCAGCGCCAGATGGCTGCCGCGCAACCGCTCGCTGCCCATCAGGGCGGCCAGCGTGTTGAGTCCAAAACTGGCGCTGCCCGCGCCGATTATCACGATCTTGGTTGGAAGCATCAGATGTCCTCCTTGGAGATAGAATGTCGTTACTGCCTCTAGAATCACAGTTGTTCGAGGCCATGATAACGCTTAAATCGACTAGCGTCAACATCAGCAATTCCCGTTATGGAGTTCGTAGTAACGACTTCAGTCGTTCTTCCGACGTAACCAGCGACTGAAGTCGCCACTACAAAGCTATACCACGTGACGATAATGCTGAAACGGGAATTGCTGCGTCAACATCCAGGTGAAAGTATGCCAGACGGATCGTAGCGCTGCCCCAGGCACTCCACTGCAGCCAGACCAGGCACGGAAGGCGCAAGTCTGGGGAAGATGGCTGCGGAAGATTGGCGCAGTTCGCGGCCTCAGCCCACTTGACAAGCCAGCCCGAATGGAGAGAATACACAAAATACCCCTTTGATCTGCCAGGAGGAAGCCGCCAATGACAGAGATCGTGCTGGAAGGCCACATCGACGCCGCGGACCGGGCCGTGAACGAGTTCCCGCTGTTGCCCTTCGAGGTCCCACCAGAGATCGCCCGGCTCCACGTGCACTACCAGGTCAGCCGCCAGCTCAGCGCCGACAGGGTCGGCTGGCAGGAGGGCAACGTCGTCGACATCGGCCTCTTTGACCCGCGGGGGGCCGAGTTCCTGACCGCGAGAGGCTTCCGGGGCTGGAGCGGCACGGCGCGGCGGGAGTTCACCATCGCCGCCAGTGAGGCATCCCCCGGCTACCTCCCCGGCCCGATCCAGCCGGGCACGTGGCACGTCATGCTGGGGCTGTACCAACTGGTGCCCGAGGGCTGCGATTACCGGATTGTCGTGGCGCTGGAGGGGGACAAGAACGCAGGAAGCAGGATGCAGGATGCAGGATGCAAGATGCAGGATGCAGGAAGCAGGGAGCAGAGGTGCAAGGGAGCAGAGGAGCAGAGGAGCAAGGGGGCGGAGGAGCAGAGGAGCAGGGGAGCGGGGGATGGGCCGCGCTGGTACCGGGGGGACCTGCACGCCCACACCTGGCATTCCGATGGTTCCGCACCACTGGCGGACCTGGCCGCGGCCGCCCGCGCGCAGGGGCTGGACTTTCTCGGCGTCACCGAACACAACACGGTCAGCCACCTGCCGCTCCTGGCGAATCACACCACGCCCGACCTGCTCCTCATCCCCGGCGTCGAGGTAAGCACCTACCACGGCCACGCCAACGTCTGGCCAGCCGATGGCTTCGTCGAGTTCCGCTGCTGGGGCGACGGCCAGATGGCACAGGTGCGCGAGGCTACGCGAGCACGCGGCGCGCTCTTTTCGGTCAACCATCCCAAGGACGACGGTCCGCCCTGGGCGTTTGGCGACCTGTTCGAGCCCGATTGCGTCGAGGTCTGGGGAGCACCGTGGTTCGTCTCCAACTACCAGTCGCTGGCGGTGTGGGACGCGCAGTTGCGCCAGGGGAAACGCATCACCGGTGTGGGCGGCTCCGACAAGCACCAGGGACCGTTCACGGGCGAGTTGGGCTGGTATGAGGTGGGCAATCCGTGCACACACGTGTACGCCGAAGCGCTGACCGTATCCGCCATCGTCGCTGGCATCCGCGCCGGTCACGTCTTCATCTCCGAGGGCCCCGCCGGACCGCGGCTCGATCTGACGGCGGAGGAACCACACACCGGGCAGCGAGCCACGATGGGCGACGAGCTACGCCTGCCCGCCGGTGCCAGCCTGCGCCTGCGCTGTCGCGTGCGGGGCGGGGCCGGGAACGTGCTGCGGCTCGTCTCGGCACGGGCAGTCCACGAGATGCCGATCACCGACGATGACTTCGCCTACGAGCACCAGGCCGTCGTGACCGGCGACACGTACTGGCGGCCGGAGGTCATCGAGCCGCCGGAGGCGCCGCTCGACGAGGAGCCCGCGGCCCTGATGGTCAGAGCATTGGGCAACCCCATATACGCAAAAGCGACCTAATCGCGCGTGCAACACTGGTTCGTAGTCGGCGCTTCAGCGCCTCCGCGCACTCAAGTGCGCACTACGAACGGACGCCCAGATAGGCAGGAGCGCACCGTGGTGCGCTCCTGAGACTGGCTCGATTGAACCGAGATGTAAAGCACCTACGCGCCCAGCGCGGCGCGCACCTCCGGAAGATGTCCGGCGGATCCGAGCAGCTCGTTGCGGCCGGCGATGAACCTGGCGTACTCCTCCATGTAGACCTTGCCGATCGGGCGGAAATCGAACACCTCCGGATGATCGCGGAAATACTCGCGGTGCACCCGGGTCCAGACCAGCCGCCCGTCGGTGTCGATGTTGATCTTGCAGACGCCCAGCTTGGCGGCAGGCAGGTACTGCTTGGGATCGACCCCCTTGGCGCCCTTGAGCGCGCCACCCGCAGCGTTGATCCGCTCGACCTCGTCCTGGGGAACCGACGAGGAGCCGTGCATCACCAGCGGGAAGCCCGGGACCAGCTTCTGGATGGCCTCGATGACCTCAAAGTGCAAGGACTGCGTGCCCGAGAACTTGAACGCGCCGTGGCTGGTCCCAATCGCGCAGGCGAGACTGTCGCAGCCGGTACGCTCGACGAACTCGGCCGCCTGATCCGGGTCGGTCAGGTGGGCCTGATCCTCGGCGACGCGGATGTCTTCCTCGACTCCGCCGAGCTGGCCCAGTTCCGCCTCGACGCTGACCCCCCTGGCGTGCGCGCGGTCCACCACGCGCTTCGTGATCGCGACGTTCTCCTCAAAGGGAAACTTGCTCGCGTCGATCATAACCGACGAGTAGAACCCCGACTCGATGCAGTCGAAACAGGTCTCCTCGTCGCCGTGATCCAGGTGTACCGCAAAAACGACCTCCGGGAAAATCTCGTCAGCCAGGCGGATCATCGCCTCGAGCAATCGCTTGTCCGTGTAAGTACGCGCCCCTCTGGAGATCTGGAGGATGAACGGGGCCTGCGACTGGACGTTGCCACGGAAAAGCCCCATCAATTGCTCGGCGTTGTTGATGTTGTAGGCCCCAATCGCGTACTTGCCGTAGGCCTGTTCAAACAGTTGTTTGGTTGTAACGATCACTATCTACCTCCGTCTGTCATTGGTCATTGGTCATTGGTCATTGGTCATTGGCCATTGGTCATTGGTCATTGGTCATTGATCTAGTGCGGCTCCCACCACACATAGATCAGCGCCTTGCCCCCGTCCTCGTAATACTCGACCTTGACCTCGTAGGTGCCGGTCGAGGCCCAGTATTCGCCACAGTAGGCGACCCCGTTGTTCGCGTGCCACTCATCCAGGACCAGGTCCTTGCCCACGTAGATGCGTGCACCGTCGTCGCTCATGGCGCAGAACCGGTAATGGTCCGTCTTGAGGTACATCTTGGTCTTCCAGCGCGCGGAGAAGTGGTCCTTGTACACCCCAGGCATGGGGCTGTCGGTACCCCACTCAAACCCGATCCAGGGATCGTGGCTGGTAGCGACCGGCGAACCCGAGAGGTCCTGGTTGTTGAAGAACTCGCCCGACCAGCCCTCGCTGACCGGCGGCACCGTGGTGGGCCCGGGGGTGGGCGTCGGCGCTGGCCCCGACAACCACTTGCACCAAAAGTACACCTGGGCAACCTGAACACGGTCATAGTACTCGACCTTGATCGTATGATCGCCGGCCGCCAGGGCTCGATCCGCGGTGTACGTGCGTAACCCGCCGTCTCGCCAGCCGTCGATGACGCGCTCGTCGTCCACGTAGACGCGCACGCCGTCATCCACCTTGGCGTAGAAGCGATAGGTCCCCTCGTCAAAATGAAAGGTCCCGGTCCATCGCACGGAGAAGGAATTCGTCGGCATTCCGCCCGCCGGCGGCCCGTAGTCCCAGTTAAAGTTGATGCTCTCGTCCTCGCGGGTGGTATAGGCAGGCCCGGCCAGCGTGACGTTGTCGAAATACTCGCCCGACCAGGGACCTAACCAGGAAGTGGGCGGCGACGGCTGAGGCTGTGGCTGAGGTGGCGCTGGGGGCGGAGCGGCGCCAGGAATGACCAGGCGCTGTCCTACGTAGATGTGGTTCAAGTTGGTGATGCCGTTGGCCCGGGCGATGGCCCACACATCCACGCCATAGTGCAGCGCGATCCACGTCAGCGTCTCGCCGGGTCGCACCACGTGGACCGTGCCGACCGGCCGGCCCGTCGGGATCACGAGCCGCTGCCCCACGTAGATGCGATTGGGGTTGGTGATGCCGTTGGCGCGGGCGATGGTCCACATATCCATCCCGTAGCGGCGCGCGATGCTGTACAGCGTCTCGCCGCGATGGACGATGTGGACGATGGAATCCTCGTGCGGTGCTGCTGACGCCGGTGCGACGCCGATCAGAAGCACCAGCGTCGTGACGAGTAACGCGATGGGAAGCCATTTGTTCTGCATCATACACCTCCTAGTCTCTCTTGGTCATGTGCCAGGCTCCGAGCTTCCCGCCCATCAGCTCCCGCAGATCAGACTTTGAGGCACCTATGCGCATCGGTCGCTTTCCTCGCGCGGGCCTTGGCGACTACGGATTCGGTAAACGACTGACAATATCATGATACACGACAAACTGCAACTGTCAAGGCTCTCATCTCGAAGCAGTTTGTGCACCGGGGATAGCAGCCACGTCACTGCAGCGTCGCGCCCCATAATCCACACCTGCGTGAAGGCTATGGCATCTCATCCATCGCCCGCTGGACCAGCAGGATGAGTGCACCTGTCGTATCCAGGTCCAGCGCCCTTATGAACGCCTCCCGCGCTTCCTGATGCGCACCCTGGACAGCCCACAGCCGGCCCAGGTGGTAGTGGGCCGAGGCCAACGTTGGATCAAGCAGCGTGGCCTGCAGGAGGCTATCCTGCGCCGTATCGTAATCCCCGACCTGGAAGGCGGCCCAACCCCGCAGGTCGTGAGCGCGCGCGTCCTCGGGCGAGAGCTCGACCAGCGCCGCCGCGGCCTCGACGCCCCGCCCACCGGCGGTGATGTTGCGATCCAGATAGAAGCAGGCCAGGACCTCCCACAGCGCCGGATCATCGGGCCGCAAGGAGACGGCCTCCCGCAGCCAGATCTCGGCCGCCACGTAGCGCCCCTCGGCGACCCACGTCTGGCCGATCTCGACACACGTGGCCGGGTTGGTCGGATCCAGATCGTAGGCCGTCTCGAACTCGGCCCGAGCGGCGGGGGCGTCGCCCAGGCAGTCATAGTGCAACCCCAGGAAAGTGTGGGCGACGGCAGAACCAGGGGCCAACGCGACGGCTCGCCGCAGGTGGGGCCGGGCCTCCTCTGGACGCCCCATCTGGTCGAGCGCGTAGCCCAGGTAGGCGTGCGCGTCGGGATAGCCGGGGTTGTCCGAGAGCGCGCGCTCGAACTGGCGCGCGGCGAGCGCCCACTCCTGCTCCTCGAAGAGGACCTGGCCCAGAAGCGCGCTGGCGTAGGCAGCGTCCTCGGCCGCACCCGCCTCTCCGAGCGCCGCGAGCAGCCGCTCAGCCAGGTCGGTCCCGGAGGCAAAGAGGTGCTGGATGGCGGCCGGATCATCGCCGAGCGACAGCGCCCCTAGCCGCTCGTGGGCCAGCGCGTCGGTGGGATCGGCGACCACCAGCGTCTCATACTCCGCCCGCGCCGCGTCCCACTCCCCTAGCTCGACGTAGGCGCGGGCAAGCGTGTGGCGGGCCGGGCCGTCGGCTGGCACGATACCCAGCAACTGTTGGGCGTGCTCGACGACGGCGGGCCAATCGGCGCGGGCGGCGTGGACCGCGACCGACAGCCGCTCCCACACGGCCTCCTCCGCGCCCAGCCGCCCGGCCTCGGAGAGCGCAGCCAGCGCGTCTTTGGTACGGCCCCAGTCCAGGTAGACCCGGGCCAGCCGGAGGTGGGGATCCGGATCGCCGGGGCGCAATCGGACCGCCTCTGCGTACGCGGCGACGGCGGCGGTGCGCTCGGTGCGGGCAGCGTGATCGTCCCCCTGGCGCAGGAGGTCGAGATACGGCGTGCGCGCAGGGCCCAGGGCCAGGACAAGGGCCACGGCCAGGAGGGCCAGGGCCGGGAAGGTGACGAGCAGGCGGCGGTTGGGTGTACAGGTCACGCAACAATTATAACCGTGGAGTGGAGAGAGGCAAGAGTCAGGCGATTGATACACAGGACTGCCAGAACATTGGCGACCCTAGCAAGATGATACGCCAGCGATGATCCTCGGACTATATCTCCGTCGAGTCGTGCATTGCACCACCTCAGGAGATACAGACCTGCGCTGCCCAGCAGTCCGAAGTAAACAGGATTGACTTGCGTCTCTTACCTTGCTAACGCTCTATTTGTCATCACGAATAGAACGTAGTATAATCGAATACAGAATATCTCGTTGTCGAGTTGCTACGAGGAAATGGAACTCCGGAACCCAGCAAATCATCCGCGGGACCCACTGAATTGAGTGGCAATTGTGAACCTGCGAGGAAAAGCGCTGATGCGCTGCTCAACCACCGGAGCTTTTGACGAAACTGGCCTGGATGACAGTGACACGCGGGGCGCCAATGGCCTGCTCCCCCACTCCCGTCACATCGAAGGTCAACATTGCACCGCTTCCGATTCCCTTCGACACTTCTGTATCGTCCATACTGTCTGTTATCAACAGACACACCAACGTCTCTCTTCCCACCGGTGGTATGAGGTATCATCCCAACTATGATGATGCAGAGCAGTGATTCTCTCTCCGCCACCATCACCGGATAGAATTTCCGAGATGGTGTCACGGTGAATCCTGACTCTACACAGGGAAATTGTAGTTGGAGAAGTTCCGGTTAAGGCCGAGGAATTTCATGAAAAGTGCAAGAAAAGCTGATTGGAAAACGCCCTATCGCTACTTGGCGACCACACACTTCGGGCTGGTCACCGTCGCCGGATCGATCGTCGTCCGGTTTCAGTGGCCGCTCTGGTCACAGTACGCCCGCGCGGCGGGAGTAGACCGCCTGCTGCTATTCGCCGTGCTCATTTACGTTCTGCTGGATCTAATCCGGATCCCCTTTGCCAATGGTTCTACCATCTCGCTCAGCTTCCCCGTGCTTCTGAACGTTCTGCTGGCCTGCGCTGACCCGCGCGTTCCGATACTGATCGCCGTGGTCGGCTCCCTGCTTGGAGAGTTTGTGTATTCATACGTGTATCATCGTCGCCTGAAGCTGGGGCAGGCACTCATGCGGGCGGTTCTCTACGCCGGCCACCACGCCGTGGCCTCCTGGGCTGCAGCCGTCGCCTTCGCTTTACTCTACCTACTCGCTCCCTTGTCGGACCAGGTCATCGGGTATTGGCTGATGATCGGGGCATACGGCGTAGCCTATGGAGTTGTCTCAACGTTGGTCCTGCAGCCTCACGATTGGTGGGTGGGTCACTTGTTCACGCCGGAGGAGGAGCGGCTCCCCCGGGTAGGGATCATCTCCGCCGTGGTGGTTATGACGCCAATCTCCATCGTCCTGGACTACCTCTACGGTGTGGCTAAAGGGCCTTCGCACCTGTTGGTTTATTTCTTGCCGCTTCTCTTTCTTGCCTTGCTTTTGTTGGCCCGCTCCTTTGCCAGGACGGAGGTCGAAAGCGCCAGGTCTCGTATCCGGCAATTGGCCCAGGCACAGATCGGCTCGCCGCCCAACCTGGCGGAACTCACGCAGAACGTCTTTCAAGGGGCCGGTCGCCTGGTGAACTACCAATGGATGGCTCTGTATAGCACTGAGGTCGAAGGAGAGTCGTTCCGCCTTCGCGGGCAAAGACAGGCCGATGGTTCAGTGGAGATTTACGGGCTCCGAGCGCGCAGGGAATCCACCTCCGGCGCAGAACCGTCGCCGGTCGAGTGGCCCGACGAGGTCACGATGGGAGAAGGGCTTCTGAGAAAAGCCATCCAGCAGGGTGTCCCGCTCGCGAGCTTCGAGCGGACAGAGCGGGCGTCGGAGGGTGCGCCCCGCCTGCCGGCCAACACGGCGCTGGTGGCCGTGCCGGTATGCACCACCGGGGGAGCGGTGGTCGGACTGCTGGCGCTAGCGCGACTCCGAAAGCTGTTCACCCAGACCGAGCGGAACAGAGTCCTGGCACTGACAGAGGTGCTGGGCGATACGCTGTACAGCGTCCAAAGCCTGGAGAGCCGGCTGCAGCATCTCTACGAGGAGATCGAACAGTACGCGCAGCCGGAACCGGTCGAGCAGGCGCTAAACGAGTTGATTCGTATGGGGGCAGACGTACCGCGGTTGATGGCCGCCATCTCCGAGCGGACCTTCAAGACCCGCCTGCGCGCCGTGCTGCGGGAGGTGGTGTCCGGCCATAGCGGTGGCGACCGGCTGGCGCTACCGGTGGAAGAGCTGGAGGAAGTCTACAGGGAGGTGCAGGGCGAGACGAAGGGGATGCCGCCGTGGTCGGAGGAGATCCAGGAGAAGCTGCAGGTGGTGACCCCATCGCTGTCGTTCGCCTTCAGCTTCCGCTACCGCTGGCCCGAGATGGCTCAGAACCCAGAATACGACGGTCTCTACGCGGTGCTAGCCCAGACGCTGGAGGCTCGGACCGTGCCCGACGTGATCGTCCAGGGGTCGGCGATCGAGCGAGTGATGGAGCGGTTGAGGTTTGGGATGCTGGTGAATCGGGACGCAATCTGCTGCCAACTGGGGCGGTTGCAGGAGGTGGTGGCACTGCTAGGAGAGGCGGAGAGGGCAGACGCGGAGACGCGGGGGGCCTATCTGAGCGAGGCGCTACAGAGGCTGCGCGAGGCCGAGGAGGCAGCAAAGGAAGCGTTGGAGGATCCGGAGCGATTCACGCTGGCGCAGATTGCGAAGACGTGGCAGAGCGTGGTGACCAACGCGCTGCACGCGGCACGGGAGGGTGGGGCACGGCTGGCGATGGGGCTGGGGAGCCAGCGGGTACTGCCTCTTGAGGAAGTGGTAGTGCAGTTGTGGGTGGAGAACCGGGGGCCGGGCCTGGCAACCGGGGTGGTGGCGGAGATCCTGCCCTCGGAGGAGTATGAGGTTGGGGAGAATGGACGGGTGGAGCTGGGGCCGCTGGTGGCGGGCGAGAGACGGGAAGTGGACTTCAAGATCCGGCCCGGGGAGGGGCGGGAGGAGCTGCACCTGAAGTTCGAGGTCAAGTACCGCGATCGATCACGGCGGGAGCAGCGGGAGCCGTTCGTCGACCGGATGTACGTGCGGGAGGAGCTGCCACCGTTCGTGAAGATCGACAACCCGTACGTAGCAGGGGTAGCGCTCAAGCGAGGGAGTCCGCTGTTCTTTGGACGGGAGGACGTGTTCGAGTTCATCCGGCGGAACGTGGGCGGGGCGGCAGGAGGGAAGCGTGTGCTGCTGCTGCTAGGGGAGCGGCGGACGGGGAAGACGTCGATCCTGAAGCAGTTGCCGGGGTGGCTGAAGGACGAGCGATACGTGCACGTGTTCTTCGACTGCCAGAGCCTGACAGGGTCGGGGATGGCCGGGTTCTTTCTGAGGCTCTCCAGCGCCATTGTCCAGGGGCTGGAGGAGGCCGGGTTGCCGGTCGAAGGACTGTCACTTGCGCCGGGAGACTTGGGGGACCAACCACAGCACGTGTTCGACGAGGAGTTCCTGCCGCAGGTATGGGAGCAAATCGGCGACCGATCGTTGCTGCTGGCGGTCGACGAGTTCGAGGCATTGGAGACGCGCGTCCAGGAGGGCGGACTGGAACCTGCAGTCTTCCCCTATCTGCGCGCGTTGATGCAGTCGCAGGAGCGGATGGCATTCATCTTCGCGGGCACACATCGGATGGAGGAACTAACATCTGACTATTGGTCAACTCTGTTCAACATCGCCAAGGTGAAGCGGGTGAGTTTCCTGGATCGGGAGTCGGCGGTACGGCTGATCACCGGGCCGGTGCAGCCATATGGGGTGGTGTACGACGACCTGGCGGTGGCGGAGATCCTGCGCCTGACAGCCGGGCATCCTTACTTCCTGCAGATGGTTTGCGACGCGCTGATCGAGCACTGCATCGACCTGGAGCGCAACTACGTGACGATCCAGGACGTGCAGGACGTGCGGGACGAGATCACGGGGCAAGGGCGCATGCATTTGCTGTTCGTATGGAAGGAGTCATTCCGAGAGGAGAAAGCGGTCCTGGCTGCGCTGGTCAATCTAATGCGCTTGCAGCAACGCGTGACGCCCACCGACATCGTTAGGCATCTGGCCGAACACTCCAGTAACCTGACTGACTACACTTACTTTGATTCTGGGGCCGTCGCAAGGGCGCTTGGGCGATTGATCAATCGCGAGATCATCGAGGAAACATCCGATGATTTACCTTCGTACGTCTTTACCGCTGGCCTGTATGGTGAGTTGATTGCCAGGTACAAGTCACTATACAGGGTGATTCCGGAGTTGATCGACGAAACTGCCTGAGACCTTATCGTGCCAGATGCAGGAGCGCCTGCATCCAGCCAGGAGGTCAATTAAGATGAATGAAAATCCCTTCTTTTGCCTCGCACCCATCGACCGGATTGAGCGTTTTTACAACCGTCGCTCGGAGGTGCGGAACGCCCTGCGGCTGTTGCGTCGATTGCAGAACGTCTCGGTGACGGGACCCAGGCGGATTGGCAAAACCTCGTTTCTGCAGTACATTTCCCATCCCGATATCGTACGGGAGCACGGCGCCGATCCTGAGCATAATCTGTTCGTGTACGTCGATTGCCAGCATGATTTGATCCAAGGGGAAGAATCCCAGGTCTACCAGGCGATGCTGGAGCACATTGCAGGGTCGGCGCGGCAGGCTGGCGTTGACACTGCGACCAGGCCTGAGAAAGGATCTGCGGCCGGAGCGGCGTTCGAATCGATGCTCAAGGAACTGAGCCGCCGGGGTGTGGGGACCATCCTGCTCCTGGACGAATTCGAGGAGATGGCTCGGAACACTCACCTGGACCCGGGTTTCTTTTCCAACCTGCGGGCGCTGTGTGGGGATGACGATGTCGACGTGGCCTACGTGACATCCTCTTGTGCATCACTGGCCGATCTGTGCCTGGAGCGTCAATCTTTGTTGAGCTCTCCCTTCTTTAATATCTTCCAGACGATCCGGCTCGGACTGTTTGCGGAGCAAGATAGCCGGTACTTGGTCGAGGATTCGTTGTACGCGGCGGATGCACGCTTGCCAAGGGATCTAGTGGAATTGGTTTTGGAGGTAGGCGGCGGTCATCCTTTGTTCCTCCAGATGGCCGGATATCACGCCGTCAGGTTGTCAATCACGGGTGATGGTCTGACAGAGGGCGAGCGAGACGCTTTCCTGAAGGCTGTCAGCGCGGAAGCCAAGAAGCATTTCGAATTCTACTGGCAGGAACTAGAAGAGCAGCAACAGTATATCCTGGCATCCTTGCCGTTGCTATGGAAAAACCTCGGTTATCAGGAGACAATTGAATATCTGAGAGATCAATGCTTGATCGCGAGACGCAACGACGAGTATGGCTACTTCTCTCCTCTCCTTGAGGAGTTCGTGCGGCGCCAACAGGTGAGTGGCCTGCTGCAGGCTGGACCTTTGCTGGTTGACCAGCGCCGGAAGCAGGTTCTTGTGCGGGGGAGGTCTTTGGATCTCAGCGCGACCGATTATGGCCTATTAGCCTGTTTGATGCAGCGGGCGGGTCAGATGGTGAGCAACGAAGAATTGTGGCAAGCAGCCCGGCCAGGAGAGCCTTACGACGCCGGACAGTTGAGCGTGGACATCGGGAGTCTGCGCCAGGTACTGGGCAAGGACGCGGATTGCATCGTCGAAAGGAAGGACGTGGGCCATTCGTTCTGTCCTTCTCAGGAGTAGTAGACCGCCAATTTGTCACATCCCACATAAGGAGTAGTTCGATGAGTCGGAACCATACCCTGGCCAACCTACGGGATGTATTGGCCAAGTTGTATCCGTCGTATGAGAGCTACCATCGGGTTACTGTGTCTGCCGGACTGTCCTCCGAATACATCCCCTCTCGAGGAAAGCCGGTTGATGTCTGGCACGATATCTTGATCGAAGCACAACGGCGAGGAAAGATTCAGGCGATTGTGACTGTTGCATTCAGTGAACACCCTGAGAATGAGGGACTGACTCATATCGCTGAACTCGTGAGAAGTGACGAATGGCTGAGCATCCAAGACGAGTGGGCCAGAGTCAAGGAAGCTTTGCAGCAGCTTGGCTTGTCAGAGAGGAAGAACTGGCAGGTTAAACGGGCCCGTGACTACCTTGCTTACGTAAGCAGCCTGGGCGAGCCTCTTCTGCCTGACTTCACGCTGTACGATCTCACCCACTCAGACAACGTTGTTCACTTGCTTGCCGGGCTGCAGGATGAGTTCGAGTTCAAGCTCAGTGGGTACGAGGCCTACTTGTTGGCGACGTCAGCCTACTTGCACAACCTGGGAATGTTCTTTGACAGGGAGCGATTCCGACAGAAGATCCTGCCTGATCCAAAGGGCACTCTTCGCACCTGCCCGGAAAATCGCTGCGATCGCATAGAGAACTATAGGATTGAGGGCAGCGAAATCGGAGAACAGATCCGCGAGACGCACAACCTGCTCAGTGCCCTGATGCTCCAGGAGAGCCCAGGGATAAGCAGGGATGTTGGACTAGACAGCGTGCCCTATCTGATGGCCATCTGTCGCGGTTACCGCAAGGCGGACCTGAGGGAACAAGGCTGCATATGTTACAAGAATGAGCCCTTAGAAGGGGACGTGATCCGGGTAGGTCTGTTAACGGCATTTTTGCGTTTAGCCGATGCCTTGGATTCTTGCAGGAATAGAGCGCCTAAGGAGGTTTTCTACAACCGGGCACTGAGCTTCTTGAACAACCCGATCGCGCTGGAGCATTGGCTCAGGCACTACTTCGTGACTGACCCGTACGTCACACGCCAGGATCAAGGCAGGGAAATCGCTCTAGTACATACAGTGAACTTCAGGGTGCCAACGAAACGAATCAACGGAGAGTCATACGTCGACTTCTTCCAGCCATTGTTTGCCAACCATGTAGCAGAGTTGAACAGGAGGGAGTTGGACATCAACCAATATCCTCCTATCTTCGCGACTTTCCTTGGTATCACTGGTATGCGGGCCATCCTGGCGACAGGCGAGCATCCCGGTTTTCGCGATCTGCCCGAAGAGATCATTGAACGGATCCGGGAAAGCGGGGCAAAGAACATACTGGACTTCCTGCGGTGGTTTCAACAGGGTATAGGCAGGTCGCCGACCATGTCAAGGCCATCGAGGGAATCCTCCAAAGTGGCAAGCAGCAATCCTTTCTCTCTCAGGGCCACTGTCCAGCCCGAGCACTTCTACGGTCGTGACTTAGAGGTACACCAAGCCCTGAAGCGCCTGCGCAATCTTGAGAACATCGAAGTGATAGGCCCCAGGAGGATCGGCAAAACCTGGTTTCTGCAGTACCTCACCCACCCCACCACCCTAGAGCAAAATGGCATAGATCCCCGGCGCAACATCTTCGTGTACATCGACTGCCAGCGTCGCTTCATCCGGCAAGAACAGCCTTTGGTCTACAAGGGGATGCTGGAGCGCATCGTAGACGCAGCGGGCCGAGCGGGTGTCGACCTTAGGTCAGAGTTACAGGCCCTCTCTGCGGGTGGAGCCGCATTCGAACGGCTTCTCAGGCAAATGAGTCGCCGAGGACTGAGCACCATCCTGCTTCTGGATGAGTTCGAGGAGATGGTGCACAATCCCAATCTTGATGCTGGCTTCTTCTCCCACCTGAGGGCTCTGTGGAGCAGCGATGACGTCACGGTGGCCTACGTGACAGCCTCTTGCATTGGCATGGTCAACCTCTTCTCAGAGCATCGATTTCTAGGCTCACCGTTGTTCGATGCTTTCAGGCCAATCCGGCTAGGACTGTTCAGCGAGCGGGATAGCCGGCACATTGTCGAGGACTCTTTGCGCAGGGCAGGCACAGGCATCCCGCGGGAACTGCTGGCATTGGTGCTGGAGGTAGGAGGGGGACATCCGTTCTTTCTCCAGATGGCTGGATCCTACGCCTTCGATCTGGAATTTATGGGGGAAGAGTTCACAGAGGGCAAGCGACAGTCTTTCTTGGAAGCCGTCAATACGGAGGCAGCAGGGCATTTCGAATACAGTTGGAAGAGGCTCAGTGAGCAAGAACAGTACGTCCTGGCAGCCTTACCATTGCTATGGCAAGACCGTAGCTACGAAACGACGATCGAACGCTTGAGGTCCCAGTGCTTGATCACGCAGCGCGACGGCCGGTACAATTACTTCTCAACCCTCTTTGAGAGGTTCGTGCGACGACAGAAAATGAGCGGTCTATTGCAGGCCGGGCCTTTGATGATCGACCAGCACAGGAAAGAAGTCTTGCTGCGGGGAGAACTGTTGCATCTCAGTGTAACCTCCTATAGCCTGCTGACCTGTCTAGTTGAGCGGGCGGGTCAGGTGGTGAGCAACGAGGAATTGTGGCAGGCAGCCTGGCGGAAAGCATCTCAAAGCGACGGTCAGAGCCTCAGGTCGGCCATCAGAACTCTGCGCAATGTCTTGGGAAAAGATGCAGATTGCGTTGTGGGCACAAGGGAGGGAGGCTATGTATTTCAACTCGCCGAACAAGCACGTGGCCAGATCGAGCCACAGTTAGAGCGAGTACCCACACATACTTGGCATCTAGCATTTGAGGGTGTGCCAACAGACAATCTGATGGTGGGCCAGAGTTTCACACTTTTTTTGCGCCTGACATCCGAAGAGCAACCGTGCAGTAAGCCTCTTCGCATACCGGTAAGCGCTCTGGAACTAGCAGTCTACGTGGAGGCTCCTGGCTTCCACATAGACGGCAACCACCTTCGCACTCTGCACGTGATTGACGGTCGGCCAGTAGAATACATCCTGCCTCTAAAACTCATCCCACTCACCAGTGGCCAACAGGAAGTGCACCTGTCGGTCTATCCGGGTCAACGGATAGAAGGACTGAAACCCGCCGAAATGACACAAATCGTGCGTGTAACACCTCCTGTGGCCCTACCAGACATCCCTGAGCTGATTGACCGGCGTGCCATCCCCGATCCTCAACCCAACGTGATGCTGTATGTGGCGCTGGAGGAGGCACCTGATGGTCAGCAGGTGCGACTACATCTCACCTGCCCA
>Ga0307376_10002992_pt1 | contig 16006 bp, 12 predicted proteins | sample TR2MG_FD_202536 | JGI IMG/M metagenome (GOLD analysis project Ga0307376, IMG submission 202536) | Soil microbial communities from Risofladan, Vaasa, Finland - TR-2 | ecosystem: Environmental > Terrestrial > Soil > Coastal area > Acid sulfate soil | place: Finland: Risofladan, Vaasa | collected...
TTAAATCCTCTACAACATTAGCTAATCCACCACCACCACTAATAGTTTCTATTTTATCGTATATAGCATTCTTAGTAGGAATTTCAAAGCTACCATTCCATCCTACTCCGTAAACTTGATCAGGAACAACCGCATCGTCAAGGAAGTTAATCCCACCTGAACCTCCGTCTATGTTTATTGCGCCTGAAGTTCCGGAGGTTAAGTTTACTGTACTATTAACTGTTTGCCCTCCGACATTAAGTTCTATTCCTCCTGCTCCCGAAGTGTATATCCTTCCTTCTGTTCCGAATTTAATTTCAGATGCAGTAGGAAGCGTAAATGTAAATCCATCAAAAGTTAGGTTACTCCCACCAGTTATTGCTCCGTCATTTGCCCAACGGGCAATATAATATTGTGCCATTGTTCCGGCTTTAGTGGTATAGTTGCTTAAATCACCACCAACAACAACACTCCAAAGATTAGTTCCTTGTTTCGTTGCCCAAGCATAATTGCCGTCTGGTAAATCCGGGAGCGTTCCTTGATAAGCCGTATCACCAGTACCAAAAGCAAAACTCATTGGGCTTCCCGTTTGATTAACGAAATTGAATTGGTCGCTTGTATTTACTGCCGCATCATCTAAAGTAATAGTTGTTGGCGTTGCGGTTAAAAATATAATATGCTTTCCATTATCCGCTGCTACGGTTGTATAGTTTGCTGCCGTATGGTTCTTATCCGATATTCCTCCTGCAATATGTCCAGTTGCAGTTATATTTGAAGTTGCATTTATATTTCCAGTTATGTCTAAAGATGCAATACCTACTTCTGCTACACTATTTAAGAAAATAGAACCAAGACTACCACTTTCTAAACGCAAGTCTCGAGTGTTAGTTCCACCTGCAAGAGTTACATAGGATTCAAGCGAACTACTACTAAGTACTAATTCGTTTGTTCCGGATGCGCCAACGAGTAGACTTGGTACTGTTTGTTCAAGTACAAAAGTATTTGTTCCAGCCAATGTCGGTACTCCCAAGTCGGCTACCGTTTCAGCATAAGACCTACCTTCAATATCCGTGGCATTCACGAACCTTGCAAAGTCATTAGCTACTGGTGTTCCCGATGTAGATACGTTGCCGCCTCCACCACCTGAGTAAGTAGCGTCAGCATAGCCTTTAGTGACTAAATCCTCTGCATCAACTGGAACGAAGTCAGCACCTGCGCTAATCTTTGTTATATTGTTATTTCCAATTATGGCAGTATTTGAGCCTCTACCAATAGCATCAGTCCCTATAACAATTTCATTGGTTGTTCCGTTAGCAGATGCTTTTGCGTAATTACCTATAAACACACCGTCTGTGTTTGTCTGAATTTGACCTACACTAGCAGATAAACCTGCGTTTTCTCCAACGGCAGTGTTATGTGTGCCTATAGTTAAATTTCCTAATGCGTTTTTACCTATAGCTACGTTCTTTGATCCGCTTATGTTATCAATCATCGCTTGAGCGCCAATAGCAGTATTGTCAAAACCAATTGTGTTGTAGTACATTACTCCACCACCACCAATAGCCGTGTTATTATACCCGGTAGTGTTTGTTCCTAAATTCTCTGTACCTATTGCTATATTCCAACCACCAGTGGTAAGTGCCTTCAATGCCGAAGCACCTACACCAACGTTACCAAGTCCCGTTTGTACTCCTAATCCAGTTAACCCATCTCCAACAGAATAGTTACCTGCGTCTTCACCAACAAATGTGTTACTGAAATAAGGGTTCGCGGCTCTATCTGTGTTGCCGGAATAGTCATGAATGAATGGATTTGAATTAATTTCCCATGCGTACTGACCTGTATTTGTAGTGTTTAACCATGGCAGTTTCGTAACCTCAATATCGGAAATTGGCAGGTACTTTGTAAGTCCAGTTCCATCAACAACAACCAGGCTATCAGCAGAAGTTCCCAAAGTGAGAACTTTTAACTTTACTGGTTGATTGTGTACAATTACTTGCCCGAACATTGTAGTTGAGGCAAGTATTAATAATAATGCAAATAATTTTTTCATGTTATATTTTTATGTTTATGCGAATATACGAATTAAAATTCAATTGAATCAATAATAGTGTAAGAACCTATAAGTGAAGAATCACCTCCATTATAAACTGCTTGTTTTAAATACAATGTAGCATTCCAATAACCTGAAACTATATCTCCAATTTCAAGTGCTGCTGCTACATTACTGGGTTTCTTTGATACCCTCAGTTCTACATCAAATCTAAACTCTGTTTTGAATACAAAGTCAGTTTCATCAAATCCATTCAAAGATTGGGCAAGGTCAACAGAGTTACCAGTGTTAAGTGTGTCGTAAGCTGCTTTTGTCATGTCACCTGCACCACCACCACCACCACTACCACCTGACCTACCAAGTATCTCAACATCAACGAATTCAGCGTCAAGAGGATTACTTAAGTCACTTGCGTTATCTTGAACAACTAAAACAGTAGTTAAGATGGCTTGACCAACAAGTGGAGATAAGTCAGGGTCTTCTGTAAATATACTTGCTTTCGCCTCTGCTAAATCATTGTACCTAGCTTGACCTAACGTTATGAATGTCGCTCCAACAGACGGTATGTGATAAATCCTTTGATTTGTAAAATCACCACCAGTAATAGCTGCCGGAGTTCCACTTCCATTATCCCAAATATCAGGATTAATATCTGTAGTAGGCGCACCTATTGAAAACCCACCTACACCATTACGATAAATGTATTGAAATGTAACTGTAGGTATAGCCGGATTTGACAGTATAGTTGGATTTAAAGGATTGTTTATTCTGTTTATGAACGGAAAACAAGTCTCTCCTACAAACTTCTGTATTTCTAAGTTTGCTCCTACATTCAAGAATTGATTACCATTCGATAGTTCACCTGCAAATGCAACATAATCAAGCAATGCATCAACAACCTGATAAGCAGGTCTTGACGACCCAGTTACGTTGCTAATAAAGAATCCGTTTGCATGTTCTGCAGTTTGCAATTGTATCCTACTTCTTCTAACGTCAGGAGTTGATAATATCCCTGAGACTTTTATTAATTGTCCAACTGTACTTATGTAAAAGTTGGTGAAAGGTGCGCTTATATTAGGCATTGCCTCACCTATAAACGCATTCCAAGAAACCATATGTCTAATTGGCGCTGCAGGATTAGACCAATCCATTATGATTCCAGTACCTGCAGCAATGTCAACCAAAGTGTTGTTTCCTGAATTTATTGTCACCTGACCACCAGTTATAACACCAGTATCTAATGGAGAATACGCATCGGCACTTACATCAACTGGAGGTAAATCGTTGTTAAAGTCAGATAGGTTTTCAGGTTTGTTTAAAATAAAGGAATCGTTGCCTGAAACTGTCTCATTCCAATCTGATCTTACGTTTAGATCTCCACCTCCCGATGCAGCTTTAATGTCTCCTACTGTGCTTTTTAAGGACGCTCCCGATCTAGACACGCGAACAACGTCTGTATCTAAAAGAGTTCCTGCAGAAGTAAAATCTTCTGTAGCTTTCGCTAAGTCCTTGATAGTATTTATAGCATTCCTATTTTCTAATGCTACTTTATACACTTCATTTACTGTTGCCATACTATTGTTTTATAAAATCATTATTACCGATTATCAATGCCGGAACATCAACTATATCTAGTGTTACATCTGTATCTATATCTCCTGATACTGGTTTGTCAGAGTTTTCGAAATAAACAACATCCATTTTATAGTTGTTTGTTATTCCAATTCTGGCCGGACTTTCAATCGACTCTATAGAGCATCTTATTCCATTTATGTAGATCGTATCAAGCGTAAGCATCTGTCTTAATTGCCTAGCGATCATAGTACTCATTCTAGTTAATGTTAGTTTCTTTTTTGCATAAGAATAACCATTTAACTGATAAACATTATCATCTGTCTTATGTACCTCTAACTCACTTTCATCAACTAAACCATCAATGTCGTAATCAACTCTTGCAATATGCACAATACCAGTTTGATACACAACATCATTATTTTCTGTGTTCGATGCCTTGATCATTAATCTGTCTGATAGGTCTGAATAGACTTGAACTTTCTCAGATATAAACGTAACTGTATCGAAATTACTGTCAGTAAGTTCTACCTTTACCTGAAACTCTTTGTTCAAATAACTGGACATATCAATTTCAAACTCGTATGCATCCCAATTAAAAACATTGTAGTTTGCCTTCAATATAACATCCGGATCACCTCCGGCGAATGACGCGGAAGATACGATCACACTTGCATTTATTGATTCAACAAAAACAATGTCATCAATCTTTACATATGCTCCAAAGTTTACAGAAAAGTAGTTTCCTATCTTTGCCCATGCAGGTAACGCTCCGTATAGTTCATATGAATCTTTAACGGTATTTACCGGGTTGTCATCTTCGTATGTATTTCCGTTTTGAAAGTAAAAACCATAACGTACCCCATCACTAAATTCATAACCTATAGCATCCCTTATATCGACCTTATTTAGGTTGTTTGTTTGTTGAATTGGAACAACGTTGTCTTCTGTATTGTTTGTACAATTAAGAACTGTTATCGTTTTCGTTTCATAGTTAGTTTTAAATTGCACCGGAACAACATCTTGATCGGTGAATTTATGTATAAATGGAATATTAAGGAGCGACCTCTCTTCATAAGATAGAGTGTTAGTGTCGTTTCTGAAAATACTATTGTTGTCCCAAACCTCATCTTTTTTGAATCTTATTGAATTTGTACCTGAAATATATGCTGATGGAGTTCCTACAGTTACGTCCGGAGTGAATCCATCTACAGTAAACGCTGCAGTTTTAATACACCCGTATGTATCTTTAACGTACCCGGTGAACGATCCGTCTCCTAATCCCGGAAACACATTTGAGTTCTGATAAGTAACGCCATCGATTGAATACTGCAATGAACTTAAAGTTGTTTGTTGCGTAAATGATGCAGTTGCTCCGGTAGGCGAATTAACAACACTGATCACTGGTGTGTTGAGAAATGTAGGAGTTGTAAATGATTGATTCCTAGTGTCACTTCCATTTGTTACAGACGCTAGAAAGCTTGTTCCTCTAACGTAGTCAAATTCAACAACGGTACTGTTTACTCCAAGAATCTCAATTGGCTGCAGCAAGTTTGTCATCGCAGACGATGTTACAATTCTTACTCTAATATTTGAACACACACCTGAGTTGGCCTCTAAACTTGTTATGCTTACAATATTGAAAGTTGGAACTTGAGGCTGATTATTAACGACAAATGATCCTCCGAAGCTACCTGACTGATTAAGGAATTCAATGTTGCTTTTCTTAGCCTCTATTCTTACTGTCTTTATACCTACTTGCGTTACAGTAAATAAATTACCGCCATTATAGTCATAGTTAAAAGCCTGAATATAGCTGATCGCATCAAGTTCACCATTATTATTTTGCAGGTTATAATTGAATTGCCCAGGCCTTGTTCTAGGATTGTTGCATACCTCGTTAGTAGTGTAGTTTGTTAAACCACCATTAACATCTAAATCCCTCCAATTGAAGAATACATTTTCTGCTTGTTCAACTCTTCTATTAAACGTTATTTCTATACTACTGAATGCCATTGATCAAAAGTCCTTTATATTTATCTTTGCTAAAATCAAATAGTCTGAATTGGAATATTTGACCCTTCTCATTACTAAACTCGAAAATACCGTAAATATTATCGATTATCGCTTGTTCGTCATAGTAGTTTGTGTCCATTTTGAACTCAATCATTATGTTTTTGAACTTAGGATTTTCTAATTCACTTATTGCTCTATCTTGCCTTAACTGAATTCCGTCTTGTATTAGTTGACTGTTCCCGGTCATTGATCCAAAACTCACAACACTATCCTTATAAGTTGTAAGTCCTGCTCCGAACATGAAACTATGTCGATCAAACATTTGTGTTGGACTGAATCTTAAGTTGTAAGCAGTCGCGGGATTATAAATGTTTTCAGGTGGAGTAGCAAAGTCGTCGTCCCAAGTTCTCAATTTAAGAACATTTCCAAACACCTTCATGTCAAGCAAAAACACATCTTCATCATAATCAGTATCTTCTGTTGGAAAATTCAATTGAGGCTTTCTCCTAGCAAATTCTAATCCGGTTGAATCTGCCCGGTAAGGAGATATCCTCTCAAATTTTCCACCTGCCTTTGATAGTGGAGTTAACCAGTTTGCCAATCCATTATACTCATCAAGTCCTACCGCCTCAGTGTACGAATCTCCACCATTCTCATATCCAATAGTTAACCCCGGCATTGAGAAATCCTTACTGACACTAAATTTTATATCTTTTGACGCAACCTCCTTGCTTAAAATGTATCTCTTTTCTGTAAAGAAATATTCAAGAGGCTCAACACGAATGTATTCCTTGTGTCCTTCTTTCTCAAATGAATAAGATACATTTAGAACTGCAAACAAAGATTTCATCATATCATCAAATGTCGTAGATAGAGGCTTATCTTCAAAGTTCCTTGCCATAAAGCCGGAGCATATTGTCATATACGCACCTTCCCCATCTTCTTCATAACCTAGTTCTTTTCTTCCAAAGTAATTTGAAACAAGTATTGGAGTTGTTTCTCCGGTCATGATTCTGATCAATTGCTCTATTGCATCATAGACATAGATCACCTTTTGCTGAGTTGGTTCAACTAAACTATCCTCAACTATTCGAACATCAATCTTATTGTATGTGAGATACGCTGCCTCTTGCTCGTATGAAGTTCCGAATATGGCCAATGCTGCAGACTCTCCTTTAGCAAGATTTAATGTCGTTCTGTTTTTATAAGTCAATCCTTTCACTTCCTTTCCATCTTCATCTATTCGGATCACTCCGCTATCTGCTGCAAGTGGAAATCTTTCTTTATATCTGTACTGAGAATTGCCATTTATAGAATCATCATAAAAGATTATCAGGTAAAGAACAAAAAAGTGTTCACTCATCGATGTAAACCTAGTTCGTGTAAACTCAAAGTCAAGGTCAACGGAAAAGTCCAAAACTTTGTCGTCCTGCGCTATTGCATAGAACAGATTCTGAGTACTTCCACTAAGAGGCTTATTGTCATTTCCATTCGCTAGTCTAGGATTTGTAACGGCAAATGTCTGATCGTCTGAGTTCGCGATCTGATCCATCTGAAATGTAGTATACTCGAAAGTATTACCAATACCGAAAGGAATCCTATATGGATTATCATTTTCTGATATACCCCATTTAGAAACTAGTTGAAGTTGTTTACCGTCAATTGTAGCATCTCTTAATTCAAGCGCCGGTATTTCAACACCGTCAATAGATGTCGTTCTTATAAGTTCAACAGACTCACCTTTATAGCCATTAATCTTTGCCATGAGATCAGATTCGATTGAGTTGATCTTAACCTTCCCGTCCTCATATTGATAAGTATATCCATCTAATATTTGAATATACATTGTTTCTACCTCCATTTTTGTTGGATGCATCCTTCTTTTTGTCAATATGATCTTCGCTTCAAATCCGAATAGATCATAGACTTGCGTTATGAATTCAGCACCTTCTCCGGTGAACTCTAGATTTGTCATGTACTTTGTTAGAGTAGTAAAATTCTTTGTACTTCTCTTTAACTGGACAAGATCATCTTTCCATCCTATCGGTTCAGGAACAATCTTTCTATCATAATTCTCATTGTAAAGTTCATATTCAACGAGATCATATAATTCAGGTATATTATTCATTATAGAAATCCTTTTTCATATTGAGCATCGCTTATGGCATCGGCCACAATTCTAGCTACATTTGTATTGTCGTTGGTTATCCTGATATTTCTGAAACCTTCTTTAATTTCATTTTTTATGCCTAAAGCTTCTGATCTAACTTCATTGAATCCTCCAATTCCTGCACCTGCAAATCCACTTGCTCTTACAAGGTGATCCATAGTTCCGCCTCTTTCAATGAAACTATCTATAGATTTATGCACCTTATCTCCTTTATTCATTTGAATCAGCGCATCTTTTTTGGAATACATCTCGATAGCGCCTGATTTTCGCTCTATAACCTCCATTCTTCCACCGTCATTAACGATCGCTTGACCTTCATAGCTACCTGCTAAGTGACCTTGAGCAAACTTAGGAATAGATTGAGCCAGTACAGTTGCTAATTGAATAGCGCCAGTACCTACAATTAAAGCGATTATACCGGGTAGCAGTGGAGCAGTTGTCGGATTTGAACCATAAGTAGCGGTAGCTACCGCAACACCTTTCGCAGTTTCAGCAACTATAGTGGCAGCAGTTATGGCTTGTTGAATAAGAAATGCTTTTTTCTCAGCTTTTTCTCTTTCTTTTTCTAACTTCTTTTCTCGTATAGCTTTCTCTTTGTCTAATTGACGTAATCTTTCTTCTTTGGCCTCCGCGTCACCTTCCTCCATTTCAATAAGTTCCTTTTGAAGATCATACCTTTCTTGTATTTTCTCCATTTCCTTATCGATGGCATTTAATTTCATTTCAAGAAGACTGTCTGTAATTGTTCTAGCCAACTCAACACCTGCAACAAATCTATCAGTCTCAAGGTCAGCAATTTCTTCCAAACCCTTCTTATACAACTTCAGTTGTTCTTCTGTAGCCTCAAATTGAAATCCAAGCCTTTTTAAGTCCTCTGCTACAGTATCACTCCATTCTTTTAATGCATCCTCTGCCACCTTACCTGCGACATCAGTTCCTTTTAGCATGTCGATCATTCCTTTAGCAATATCTACCTGCTTATTAAATCCGGCTGCTATGATTGGGTCTTTTTCAGTCTTTCTATAAGTCTCCCAAACTTTTTTCAAGAACTCTAGTTCCTGAATTACTCCGCGAGTTTCCTCCGCAAAAATCCTTTGCGCTTTCGCTCTAGTTTCTGTCGTATCTTTTTTCCCGGTTTTTTCAAGATCACTTAACGCAGTATCTATACCTTCAACAAATCCTTTTGTAGTACCAATTTGCCTAGCAAGTTCTTGTATCTTCTTTTTAAGCTGATCTGCAGTCATTCCAGTTTCTACAAATAGCATAGCCGGGTCAGTATTTTCTAATTGCTCAGTCAATCTTTTTAACTGCCCTTCTTGAGCAACTAAACCCCATGCATCTGAATCTGCAATCTCTTGAGCAAATTTCTTAACTTTCTCTACATTTCCTTCGTACTTCTTCACATAATCATCAACGAGATCACTTCCGTCTTTGAAACCTTTCTCAAAATTGAACTCAATCTCAAAGTTGGCTAGTTGTTCTGCAGTCAAGAATAATTGACCGAAGTTTGTTATCAGGTCTGTAATCGCCTGAGTAAAGAATAGTATTGTTTTACTCAAGCCTCCAGTACCCTCTTCCATGTTTCTAATCATGATAGTGAATGCGTTGTCAAGCCTGACGGTTGCAGCTTGTAGCGTATCAATTCTATCAACATTCTCGATACCGTAAGCTAATTTTAACTGCCTTGCAAACTCAGGCAATACATCAGCAGCAATAATCTTACCTGCTTTCAGCATCTTGTTAAATACCTCATTTGTTACCTCAACTTTTGGGTTAAGTTTATCAACCGCTTTCGCCATGATCTCGAATGATCCTGGAAGTACGTTACCCAACTGTTTCTTTAATTCTTCCGCTTGTACAGTTCCTTTTGAAAGCATTTGTTCTAATGCTACCTGAACGTTGTGTATTTGATCATCTGACTTGCCCAGTAACGATGCTGCCCTAGTAACATCTTCGAATATTTGACGAGAATCCTTTGCAGAAAGGTTTGCCAATTCAGCTGACTTTCTAAATGCAAGGTATGATTCAGATAGGCCTAGTAACGACACCCCGAGTTCCTCAGATACTCTCGCTAGGAATGATTGAGTTAAACGAGCCTCCTGAGTATCTTTTACCAAATACTGGAATTGCAATCTTAATGAATCCAGTTTCTTTAAGTCTTCAAAACCTTTCTTAAATGAACCCCAAAAAGCATCAACGGCTCTTCGCGCCAAATCAAATGCAACCAAAGTTTTGAAGAAAGAACCCACTCTGCTACCTGACTTTTTGGCTGCGTCACCAGTTTTCTTTATTGTTTGGGCAAGATGTTTTTGACCTGCAGCAGCTTTCATTGCAGCATCATGATATTTCTTATTGTTTTTAACAATTTGTATCAGAATGTTGCTTTGCTTTTGCAGTTGAGCATTCAAGTCTTTCGTTCCCTTAGTCTGCTTGAAGTTTCCTTGAGCAGATCTAGCTAGGTTCGAAATTTTTATCATCTGTTTTTCAGTAAGTTCGAGTTTGCGATTTAGTTCAGTTACCTGATCTAACGCCGCTTTCGTTACTACTAAATCTATCGCTCCCTTATTTGTTCCTGCCATAGGTCTTCTCTTTTTTCTTGTTCATCTCCTTTGCAACCTTGAGATAATTAATCCACTTCTCTAAAACGCAAGTTCTTGGGTCTATATTTTTACCGTCTAAACTTTGTTCTAACAATACAACGTCTTTATATAGATCATATTGAATCTCTTCGGCTTGTTTATCAGTTTCGAATAGATGTTTGTTCTTTGCCTTAAGAATTGAATGCCTAAATTTTACTCCATCAAGCTTTTTTTTTGCTTTTTCCGGATCATCAGGATACTTCCAATCTCGTAGACACTGTTTAAGGCCTTCTGTTGGACTTAAAATCATCATCTGTAGTATTGATCCAATTGTCATTATTTCAACCTCCATATCCCCAATTTGGCCTAATATGAGCATATCAGACCTGCCTTTACCGTCAGACAATGCGTCGATATAATCTTCCATTAAACTAGCTTTGATAGAGGTTAAATCAAGTATCTGTTCCTCAGTAAGTTGATCTTCGTCTCCTTCTTCAAAGTCTCTATGGAGATATCGTAAGTCTTTTTCTTGATGTAGTAAATAGAAATTGTAAACCGGAATGGCTCTGATTGTTTTATAATAATTGTTCTCTGAAAGCTTCATTTATTTTAGGTGCTATAATATCCCAGTTAGCAATTAATGCATTCTCCGGAGTTAATCCGAAAATATTATCACCTCCGTTCATCAACAATAATTTTCTGCCTCTTGGGTTTGTTGTTATGTAAAGGGAATCCCCTTTGACGTACGCCCTGAATGCGTAATAAGATTTACCCGTCCAAAATAGATTGTACGGCTTTTTCCATGTCTTAAACATGCCTCCTAAATCCATTGGAGGATTTGCGTCATAAATCTCCTGAGTGGAGGCCGCATAAGTAAAAAGGGGTTGACCTTTAGAATCAATACCCCCTAATGCAATTTGATCTTCTCTGTTTAAATCAACTAGTTGTACTTGAATACCGGGTTCGGAAACAATTGCCTTAGTAAGTGACTTTACATCAATCTTCATCAAATTCTTCCTGAAGTCACTTACTGTCGGCATAATTACAAACAATCAAAAAAACAAACAAACAAATATTTTAAAAGAACCTTATAATCTATGATTATAAGGTTCTCATCTTATATAACTTTTATTAAGCTGCAACTGCAGATACAGTACCGGCAAATAAAATATCACTTACATTAACAACATCAACTGCATCAACTGAATCGTGAAGTGTAACGTCAACAGTACCGGCAGTAACGGTTACTGACAATGTATAGAATCCGTTTCCGTCTTCAGATACAGTAGCTGCGGTTATTACACCACTAAGTCTAACCTCAATGTCACCAGTAACTAATCCTAAGATAGGAGTACTCTTGTCATTTGCTAAAACTTGTAGTGAAATTTCAACATCACTAGCTGCAGGTGGAACTGCTCCGTTAGTATCAGCGAAAGACATGTAAGTACCATTGATACCGTCAATTTCAGTTGGAGCAAAGAAGTCTAAAGCAGAGGCTTGAATCCAAGTGGTGTTTTTTCTTTCACCTGGCTGAGTCAATTGAACTTCAATTGCTTTTCCTTCTGATTCAGATCCAGTGTTCCAAGTCTTAGATTTAGCTAATACCAAACCTGCAGACCATCCACCGAAGTCTCCGTCTTTGTCGATTCCCAAGAAATTTCCTGAGGTATCTACAACCCACACGTCAAAAGCACCGAAAGAAGTAAGTCTCTCCATTGCTTTTTCATACTCAATACCTTTCTTGTAGGTGAACATCAAAGATGTCAATCCTTTTCTTGCAAGGTCATTAACACCTGTAACAGATGTTTCAAGGACATCGTCCTCATTTATTGGCTCAAAGCTGAATGATCTCAACAATGGAATTGCGATACCAGTTTGCACTAGATCAAGCAAATACGCTTTGTTAAAATCAGTAGCAGCCGGAACTTTGAATCCTTTCTTTATAAGGATAAGTCCATCGGGTAATTGGAATTTAAACGGACATGCGAAAGAACCTACACTTGCAAGTCCGGCATCTTTACATTTCGAATTAACTCCTAAAATATCTGATAAAATCATGATTTAATAAAATTACTATTAATTAATATTTCTTTTTGTTCTGCCGTAAGATATAAACCACTTCCTTTTTCATAGAATTTTCCCTTATATGTAAAATTGCGGATCGTACGACAATACTCTTTTTTTCTCTTAGCCATATGAAAATGGTTTTAAACAGTCATTATTGATTATCAGGTCAATATCAAATCTTAGAGCATCCCACACTTGCGATGTTTCTAAATTTTCTTGATCAGACCAATTATAAAACTTTGTAATATTCCAATCTCGATCTGTAATCTCGGTTATGTTTGATCTCTCAAACGCCTTTCTTATATTCTCGAGAGTAGGAAATAGCACTAAAGCAAAGGTCGATGATATTCTCTGTTGATTTAATAACGAAGAATTAAGTCCTGATGTTGCTATCTTAAAAGACAGTGATGCAGAAACTTCCTCTTTTTGGTTATTATGGACTTCATCAAAACCGGTTTCTAACCACAATAAAGGATAAACATCCTCTTGCTTGATTAGAATATTTAAGTCTTCAATCTTTCCCCAGTCAAAAAATATCGAGTGAGCAACCATATTGTCATTTACGTCCGGTATCATAACCGGCGGCAATGTCGCAAAAAGTTTACGCAATCTATCCTCTACAATTATCATATCCCAAAGCTATTAATTCTTCCGAAAAACGAAAATTTAGCGTCAGAATAATCAGCGTCATTGTCAGATAAGAATCTGTATAACGTGATATTAGACGCATCAAAATCGCTTGACCAATCTATGCCTATAAGACCCTCTTTTTGGATCAGTCTAGGATATCCTGATTCAGTCGAATTTCCCTGATATTTATCAATGAAGGTGTCCCATGATTCAGCTACTCTAGGAATTGAACTCTCAACAGTCGCTCCTGATGCCCCCTCTTTTACCATTCCAGTACCTGAAAAGGTTCTTGAGTGATCATTAAGGAACTTGCTAAACACATAGTCTGCTATCAAGCTATACTTGAAAGAGCCTAAAGTGTATCGAAGTCCATCCCATTTTACTAAATCTCCATTTGGGTTTGTATATTCCTTCCCGTCTATCAAATCTTTCCATCGCTGCTCTGCTCCCGGCTTAAGACTGCCGTCGACATTAAAGCTATCGTTGAAAGATTTGTAAGCAGCATACCCTAAAGCGTAAGTCATCAATTCCTTCTCATACTGCAAAATATACGCATCAAGATCAACTTGATTACCCATTCTGTCACCTAAAGGCGCTAGGTCTGTTTGTACATTTGGAATTCTTAAATTTCCTTTGAAATATGATTTATCTATGATCATTTACTGGGTATTTTACTTTTTCTTTGATGTCTTCTTCGCTGCAGGTTTCTTAACTTCAGCCGGTTTATCAACTGCTTCCCAATAACCTTTAGCGATTAGACTTTTGCAAAATGACTCTGGAAGATCGACTATTTCGCCGATCCCCACAGAACCACTTTTCTTTATTTTTCTAATCTTCATGCTTTAGATTATACTTCTAGTGCAGTGATGGCAGCGGAAATACTGGCTACTTTCAAGTAAGCAGCTTTTTCGCTTTCTTTAATCAATAAAGCACATCTCTTTCTAGCTTTGAAAGTTTTCTTATCTTGGATGAATTGATCACCAACATATCCAAGTTGTAAAGAGTAACCTTCAGCGCTATCATAGATTCTACCATAACGAGAGTCACCAATGTAAAGAATGTTATCAGCGATGTTGTTATTCTCAACAACCATGATACCATCAATAACTGATCCGTTAGCAGATACAAATGGAGGCATGATGTAATTGTTATTAGCATCTTTCTGCAATTTGTATTTGTTGATCTCAGTTAAGTTCATCATGATGAAGTTTGGCTGATATTTAGCACCTTTACCTTTTACGATAGTTTCTCTAAGAATAGGAACTAAGTCATAAAGAGTAGCAGCAGTCAGACCTCTGTTTACCGGAGTAAACGCCGGAGCAGTTGCGTCTAAACCAAGTAGGTTTGCGCCAAGACCATCACCATTCAATAATTGATCATCAACTTCTAACTCAACGTTATCAGATAAGAACATTTGGATTTCTCCTGCAAATCTCATTTCGTCATAAGCGAATTCTTCGGTTACTGGAATAGAGTCACCAATCTTTTTCAATTTGATGTCAAATTCTTCCCAAGCAACAGTAGATTCAGGAAATGCAGCACCTTCTGCAACGGCAGCGGCGGCACGGGCAGTAGTCGCAGTATCCCAATCGATGTAAGATACTTTTCCTGAGTTGTTTGCACCAAGAGTGATGTGTCTCCACAAGTCGCTCATTACAGTACGTCTTTTGTCAAGAGGAACTAATTGAGTGTCTCTGTAAGAGTTAGTACTAGTTACCGCAGCAGTAGTAGCCAACGCTTTAAGAGATACGTTAAAGTCAACAACTCCTTCTCCTTTTACGGTAGATTTCATAGCTGCTCTAACTTTGTCGATGTTTTTCTTAACAACACCAAGGATACCTTCGGCTTCTCCTTCACCTTTTGTCTTCATTTCATTCACTTGAAGACCTAACTCTTCTGCCAATTCCTTTACGGATTCGATAGAACCTACGATTTCAGAAAGACTCTTTCCCTCGAAAGCTTTCTCGATAGCTTCCTGCACATCAGCACTGGTCGCTTTTTCATTGATAGAACCCTTAAGTTCCTCAATTTTAGTGTTTAATGCCTCTGCTTTTGCAGTAGCTTTTTCTAAATCAGTCATTTGATTCAATTTTAATGTTAAATTTTAATTTTGTTTAAATACTCGATCAACGCCTGAGTGGACTGCTTAATTTCCTCTTCGATACGTTTTTGTTCAGTGTCAACTGATTCATGAGTGAATTTCTCCGGCTCACTGGCATAAAGTACTGGAGTGACACTATTTGATCCCAATAAGACCAAACTCCCTTCCTTTAATATTTTGGCTTCATGGACACCAAAAAAGTATCCATCCTTTTCAACCTCTTCTTTATTTGCAATTTTGTCAATTACTTCATCGTAGTACTTCTTCTCTTCGATGTAAGATTTTTCTTCTGAGTTGATACCCATACGAACCTTGACATATTGCATTCTAACGCTATTTTGTGCGGGAAGTTGGTTTTTAAACACCTCCATTGCATCTTTATTTGCGTAATCATTCAATTTTACCTCAAAAACGAGCGCCTGAGTTTCTCCTGGAGCATCGAATCCTAAGTCCTTAAACGAGAACTTATGAGTAAATATTCTAACGTCTTTAGGGTAGCCTATGACTGCACCGATTTCGAGTTTGTGATTGATCGGGTAATATATTTTACCTTGCTGCTCACCCACAGACTTCTCCCATATACCATCAAAATGAACATCTTTATGGGAATCCATAATATTGGTGGTATTAATAATAGGATAAATGTAGCCACTTTTGCGGCTGAAATCCGCGATTTCTTTTTGTTCTCCATTACTAATTTGTTTTATGATAAGATCAGGATTGTACTGGTCAGTACGAATTCCCTCACTATACTTGATTGTCGCAGTCTTTAACGCGAGAATCTCATTCTTATTGGCCTTAAGAGCAGCGAACATCTCTTCTTTGGTGGAAAATTCCTT
>Ga0307376_10002993_pt1 | contig 16003 bp, 21 predicted proteins | sample TR2MG_FD_202536 | JGI IMG/M metagenome (GOLD analysis project Ga0307376, IMG submission 202536) | Soil microbial communities from Risofladan, Vaasa, Finland - TR-2 | ecosystem: Environmental > Terrestrial > Soil > Coastal area > Acid sulfate soil | place: Finland: Risofladan, Vaasa | collected...
GCTGAAGTAGATGTTTTAATTGGGGATCATTACAAAGCTACATCTATATTAGGCTGGAAACCTACTACTACATTTAAAGAATTGGCAAGGAAGATGATGAATCATGATATGTCAGATATAGCAAAAATTCAAAGAGGATAATATGAAAAAATTTAGTATACAGGAAATAGAGGATGTTATAAAAAATGATTGTTGGGAATATAAAATTGAAGAGGAATGTAATGCATGGGGATGTGTTACACCGCATTATCAAAAATTAATTAATCCTGGGGAATTATTAAATGTCTTAAGAAAAAAATTAAAAAATGAACAAAGATAGTAAAATTTTAGTACTTGGGCACAAAGGACTCGTTGGTTCTGCAATAATGAGAGAACTTGAAAAACAAGGGTATGAAAATATTCTTGTTCCTATAAGATCAACTGGAAATAGATATGATTTAAGAGACCCTGTTGAAGTTAGAATGGCATTTCATGATTATCATCCCGAATATGTGTTTTTAGCAGCAGCAAAAGTTGGCGGTATTGGAATGAACAATGATTATTCCGGAGATATGATTCATAATAATTTAATGATTCAAACAAATGTTATTCAAGAATGTCATGTTCAAGGAGTTAAGAAAATGATGTTCTTAGGTAGTTCCTGTATTTATCCAAAACATTGTGACCAACCAATTAAAGAAGAATATCTTTTAACTGGGGAATTAGAACAAACTAACATCGGTTATGCAGTTGCCAAAATTGCAGGTTTAACTATGTGCGAAATGTATAGAAAGCAATTTGGGGATAATTTTATTTCTGCAATGCCCACTAATCTTTATGGCCCAGGTGATAATTTTCATTTAGAGAATTCTCATGTTTTGCCGGCTATGATTAGAAAATTCCATGATGCTAAAGAAAGAGGAGATGGAATGCTTGAACTTTGGGGTAGTGGAACGCCAATGAGAGAATTTCTTTATATTGATGATTTGGCAGAGGCTCTTGTATTTCTAATGAATGAATACAGCGAAAAAGGAATTATAAATGTAGGGGTTGGTGAAGATATTCCAATACAAGAATTAGCAAAAATTGTTAAAGACGTAGTAGGATTTGAAGGAGAAGTCATGTGGGATGCAAGCAAACCAGATGGAACTCCGAGAAAATTGTTAGATGTTTCTAAAATAAATGATCTAGGTTGGAAAGCAAAAACTGGTTTAGTTGAAGGAATTGAAAAAACTTATGATTGGTTTAAAACAAATTACGAAAATTCAAGATTATGAAAAAATTTAAAACTTGTAAAGAGATTCTAGAAAATCCTATTTTCAAAGAATTAGCATTTGAATTATTATTAGAAAATGCAGAAATTAGAGATGATGACTTACATTCTAAGGAAGAAGAAATAGAAACTAAGATTAATTTTTTCATAAAAAGAAAAATACAACAATGTAAATATCAAGGAGTATGAGACATTACGAGGGTAAGGCAATTGCAGGAAGTTTTCAAGATGTATTAGATGATTTATGGAATGATCCAGATTATATAGCATCGCCAAGAGGAATGGAAGTTAGAGAAATTCGAGATTGCTCTCTGGAAATTCAAGATCCAATGCAGAACATTTATACAAATAAGTTTAGAAGTTCTCCATTAAAATATATTGCGGCAGAATTGCTTTGGTATTTTAGTGGAACTGATGATCCAACTTATATTGAAAATTATGCATCATTATGGAAGAATCTTCATAATGAGGATGGTACTGTAAATAGTGCTTATGGCAATTTATTATTTAGTGATTATAATGAGCATGGATTTACTCAATATAATTGGGTATTGAAATCATTAATAAGAGATAAAGATTCCAGACAAGCATTTATGCATTTTAATAAACCAAAACATCAATTCTTAGAAAATAAGGATCAGGTTTGTACATTACAATCTTTATTTCATATTAGAGAAAATAAATTACACATGACTTTGACAATGAGAAGTAATGATGTAATTCTTGGTTTTATGACAGATTGGGCATTTTTCAGTATTTTACATTATCATACTTATTTGCATTTAAAAAATTATTATCCAGATTTACAAATGGGTTCTTACACTCATATAAGTCATTCTATGCATTTATATGAAAGGCATTATGATATGGTAAAAAATATGGTAGGACCAGAATTTAAAGATAGGGAAGAATTTATTCCAGATTCATTACCTCTTTTAAGTGAACCAGTGGTTGATGAAGAAGGCTGTATCATAAAAAAATATGAAAATATATTATTGCCAATTATAAGAGGAGAGGTTCCAAATTATAAGCAAAGAACAGGTAATCCTTTAATTGATTGGTGTTTAGAAAAATTAGAAAAAAATGGATAAAAAACAAGCAATAGATAATGCTGTCATGAGATGGGAGCCTATCATAAAAATGCTAGATTTTAAAAGGGGAGACATTCCAAAAGTTTGTTGGTATGCGCATTTACATGCACTAACAGAATCAACACCCCACACAGTTTTTCCAGGTACAACCGAGTTTATACCCAAGAATGTAGGAGAAAATATGCTGCCTATATCTCTAAAGGTTTTGAGTAAAGTTAATGATTTATCAAAAGTTCATTTCGAAGGAATACCAGTGTTTACCCTTATTAGAGGTGAAAAAGTATGCGGAGAAACTATGAAAACTCATAGCATTTCTTCCGAAGTTACACATGGTCAGATTATGGAATTAACTCAACAAACAGGTATAGATGTAACATCTATGGTAGAAAATGAGTTAATAGAAAAATTAGCTGACACTTATAATAAATTAATAGAACAAGGAAATGAACTTTATATAATGTCGGTTGCTCAATCCATAGCTCTTGTAACAGAAGGAACTCAACCACCTCGCATTAGATTGTTAAGTAGATTTCATATTGAAGGACCCGGAGTTGAGGAGAAATCTCTTACAATAGATGACTTATAAAACTAAAGAGACAAATTAACATATAATTAAATACAAAGGGATTTGCGTCCTTTTGTTAACTAAAAAAATTAAAAACTATGAACAAAAACTTAACTGAAATTATTTTTGTGTTAGATGAATCTGGTTCTATGGGATCAGTAAGATCCGATGTTATTGGAGGATTTAATACATTCCTTAAAGACCAAAAAGAAATTCCAGGTGAAGCTGTTCTAACTTTAGTAAAATTTGACACAGATTATACTAAATTAGAAGAAGGAACTTTGTTAGAAAAAGTTAAAGAACTTGATAATGAGTTATATACACCTGGTGGATTAACTGCTTTATTAGATGCAGTTGGAAAAACTATAAATGAAGTTACTTCAAGGCATGCTACATTAGAAGAAGATGAAAAACCCGGGAAAACTATTTTAGTTGTATTTACTGATGGTCATGAGAATTCATCAAAAGAATTCCTTAAGCTTGCTGATTTAGCAAAGATGATTAAAGAAAGAGAAGATGCAGGATGGGAAGTACTTTTTATGGGTGCTGATATTGATGCTTGGGGAGAAGGTTCTTCAATGGGATTCTCTAAATCAAGAGGTGTATCAAAAGGTGATATGCTAGGAAATATGGCTAAGATGTCTTATTATACTGCAAATTATAGAAATAATGTAGATTTTGGTGCAGTTATGAATATGACAGAAGTTAATGAAACATTTGACATGACAACAGAAGAAGCGAAAGAGAAACTTGAAAAACTAAAGAAAAAATAATCATGAATATTGAATGGACACATAAGGGTGTAAAAATAACAGATATAAGAAAGGTAAAGCAATTTTATGTTATAAGTATTGCAGATAAAAAAATTACATCTCCTTTATTTGTTACACATAATATTTTTGATGCTAGAGTTAACTCTTATTATTTAAGAGGATTTTCTGGAACTGCTAGTAATTTAGGAGTTGGAGTTAATTCCAGAGAAGAAGTATTAGATGTAACATGGAATATGGTAATCAATAAAGGCTACTATATTAAATTAAGTGGAGATGGTAATGAGGAAAAAATTTGGAAAGATGAGGATAAATTCTATATCTCATTTCTTGAAATTGCTGGACCTTTAGGTGATCATGTATCAAATTAATTAAAACTATGGACTTTAATCAAATGGGTGGTGCCGGACCAGCAAGAGTAACTCCGGATGTAATAAAAAATGCTAAAGTATTTACATGTGAATGTGGAGGAAAAATTTTTGGAGAAAAATTAATTTTGAAAAAGATTTCTGCAATTTTATCTCCAACAGGAAAGGAAGAATTTTTTCCAATGCATATTATAGTATGTGAATCATGTATGCTAATGCCTAAAGAACTCGATACTCAAAATATGGTTCCGAAGGAATTTTTAACAGACAAATAAACAATTAATAACAATTTAAAAACAAAAATTATGAATCAGTATTTTAGGTGTAAAGTAAAAGTAGAATTTGAAACTGAAAAAGGTCAAGTTAAATATAGAGGTGAAGAGTATATTGTTAGTGCAGTAAATCCTACAGATGTAGAATCAAAAATTGTTGAACATCTTAAAGGATCAGATTTTGAAATTGTTTCAATTTCTGTTACAAAAATTGTTGACATTATTTAATAATTTTTGGCAATCATTTTCATCTTGAATAAATAAAATAAAATACTTAACGTAAAATTATTCAAGATGAAAATGTTAGACGGAAAACACAAATTTATTTTTGCTGAAGTCTTTAATAACAGTGATGGTAAAACTAGCGGATCTGGATTTATTGGAGTTGTTATGGGCCTTGTTGGTTGTTTAGCTTTTGTTGCAGCTATTGTTGGATATTTTCTTCAATTACCTGATACTGTTCCATTTATGCAGCAAACTATATTTTTTATAGGATCTGCAACAGTATTATTAGGTATTAGAAAATATGCTGGTAAAGGAACAAATCCTAAAGGCCAAACTGATATAAATATAGACAATTCTGAAAAAGGATAAATTATGCCGAATTTTTATGATTTTTCTACATTAGATGAAGTTAAAACTATAAAGATTAATCCTAAAGGTTGGGTTAATCCATTAACTATTGAATATGGGTTTGCTGATTTAGCTGGAATTACATGTTTATGGAAAATTAAAGGAACTAAACATACTTTTTCTATACCAATATTAAGATTGAATTTCGTAAGTTCAGGAGATTATGCCAAACATTTTACAGAGGTTCTTGAAAGGTTTAAGGAAACCGACTACGACTCCTGGCGAAAACAAGAATTCGCCGTCCAATGGATGCGAGAGTACGAAGTTGAGTACCGAAACTACATCTTATGATGTCAAGATAAAGAAAGTAAAGATTAATAGAATAAATTTTAAATAAAATGGCCCAAAGATTTTTTCAATGGATTGCTGGAGAACGTAGAGGTGAAGTTGTTGTTTTTGACGATATTGTTGAAGAAGACGGCATGACTTTTATTACGTTCAAAGATAATTCTAGAGTTAACACAGATTTAGTAGCTGAGATAAATCAAACTCAATTAGACGGTAAAATGGTTGCCGAAGTTGAAAGCCCTCATAATGTATGGACTTTTAAAGATAAAACCGATTTTAATAAAACAAGAGTAGAACAAGACTGGGAGTCTCAAATTAAATATGAAGTTCCTTCAGTAGAAGAAATTGCTCATGCAGATATGACTGGTCCTGAAGGTGGTGTTGTAAACCCCCAAAAATTAAAGAAGATTATTGAGCTTGTTCCACCTCGTCCGACAAGGAATAAATTTGGCAGGATAGCCAATACTGGTGATTTAATGGGGGAGTATAAAGAACCTATTACTCCTACTGCTAAAGTTGAACAGAGTGCACCTGTTAAACCCTCAGTGAATGTCAGCGATCCAGTTTATATTATGATGGAGAAATCCAAAAAAGTTGATACCGAAGTTAATATGACGTTAACTATTTCTCTTCCATCAGCGCATTTGTTTGATGTTGTAAGAGATTCATTTGATGATGGTGGTAAAAAAGCATTGGAATATATAATAGAAAACATTGATATATCTGATATCAAAACAGCATTGAAAAAGGGTATAGAAGAAATGTATGGTCCTAATCAAGATCCTGAAGATAATAAAATTATACCTGCAAAAGGAGTACTTCTTACTGAACATGTCGGAACTGAATTATTTGAACCTGCATGTGTTGAAGAACCTGTAGTAAGAGATGTAAGTCCAGAGAAAATGGAGGAGGTTCAAAAAGCTATTGACAAACAAGTCAAAGATATTGGTAAAAGAGCAGCAAAAATAACTGAAGATAATGGATAAAAAACTCCAGAAAAAAGTCGTATTAACAGGACCTTATGAAGATGTAGTTCAAGAAAACAATCATCTTTATATTGTTCATAAACTTGACACTATATGTGTTATTCCTTACACAATTTCTACAGAAGGAATTTTAGATAAGGTTGGAGTTATAAAAGAGCCGGATATTGTAAAAGAAAAAGAACTTTATACTTTAATTTCTGGCTATGTAAACCAAGATGATCCTACAAATTTGGTAGCAGCAAATAGGATTTTATTTGAACTTATTGGATCAAATGTAAAAGGTGCAGACAATTGGATGTACTTAGGAACTTTGAGTAACATTTCTGGCGGGAATATAATTCTTTGGGCGGCAAACATCTCAGATACAGATGTTAATAGTTCAGAAGAAGTTGAAGAAGTAAAAGAAGCTAGGAAATTTAAAATGGTTCGATCTAATGAAATTGTATCTAGCGATGATGCATTATTTTTAGCAGCATATTTAAGATTATTTAATTATTTTTACGTTAACAGTTTAAAAGTTTAAAAACATGAATAGAAGAGAACGCAGGCACATGGAGAAGCAATTAGGCCTCCACAAATTTCATCAAAATGAAAAAAGAGAACAAAAATTTCAAAGATGGAGAGATAATAAAGAAAATGGGAAAAGGCTAGAAGAAGAAATGAGAGAACATGTTAAAGTTTCTGTTCAAGAGCAAATGGACCAAAAATTGTCAGATGTTATATCTAGTTTAGCTGAAGATATTGCAAGAAGAAAGAAAATTCCAGTGATTGATGCAATGCTTGAAGCACAGGAAGAATATGTAAAATTAAAAAGATAATTCATGAAGTTTTACGTTACGACGGAAGGAATTCAAAAACTTAAAAGATCTTTTTTAAATCTCAAGTTATTTTCGATAATACACGTCCCGGACATATTGTCAAAGTACAACTATACTTATGACACTATAGACGACTATGGTTCTTTTATCGTTAGTAATAAAATTAATGACTTGATGATTAATTATTCTAAATCTAAAAGAATAAGGGGGATTATATACTCTAATCCTTCAGTTAATGAACAAATTATAATGAATTTATATGATACACTAGATCCTCTAGAAACTGTATCAGAAATAGTTTTATTAGATGATTATCATCTTCCAAAATTAAAACAATTATACCCATATTTTGATGAAATTATTTTCTTTCCTTCTATTAAAAAGGTTAGGTTAATTGAATGCAAGCCAATTGAAGCATTAAAGAAAAAAGAATAAAACTAAGTCTTCATATTTATCAATTGAAAAATGCTCGGTCTCTGGTAGGCTGAGCATTTTCTTTAGATATATAAAATAAAATAAGAGTTATCTAATGGGTATTTTCGACAAATTAAAATCCAAAGTCCAAGATATAAGAGGTAGTAATGGAATTGATGCGGTAACAGGTGCAACTGTAAATCTTCAAGATACAGGAAATGTTGTTGATGGCATTAACAACACAGATATAAACGTTCCTTCTGGTGCTGGAGAAATTACTTCAGAAAAAAATATTGAAACAAGAGTAGATAGCCTTAAAACTGAGGCAGGACTTGCTTATGAATATAATTTAACATCTAATCAATGTTTTAGAGTTGCTGTTAATAAAAAATATAAAGAATTAGATGAACAAACAGATAAAGAATCATTTGGAGATAAAATTGTTGATTTAAGAGGAAGTTTTGATGTAAATAAAACACATCCAGTCGCAGCAAAAATAGTTTATAATAGAGATCCAGAATTTGTAAAAGCCGCATTAACATCATGTTTAAGATCACAAGGGGCTAGTTCTAAATTAGCAACAGTTGATCAAACATCTAAATCACAAGATATTAAAGATGCTGAAGATGGAGCATTAGGTCCATTTGATAGAAGATTATATAGAGATTTTACTTCATCAAACAATGAAACCACTACTCGAATTCCTTTTTCTATACAATATCAAGAAACAGCTACATCAGGATTATTAATAGGTGAAGCACTTATTCAAGAATCTAATTTAGAATCAAAAGAAAAAGGAATTAAGCAAATACAAGAAGAAAGAAAAAGATTACAACATGATTCTCTTTATATTGGTGTTCCAGCTTTACAAAATACTTATGCATTAACAAAATTATATGGTTCAGAAGGTGGAGCTAAATTAATGAATCAAAGAGGTGAACGAAGGTGGTATGAAGTTGATCAAGCATTTGGAACTGGATCTACTGATTTAGCAAACTTTGCATCTAATCCTACAACTTCTTCTTTAATTTCTTGGGGTAACGGGGATCCTTATGGAAGAACTCCTTATCATTTTACAGATTTTGTGTTCTCAAAATATTGGAATAAAGTAGAAAACAATAGACTTATAACACTTAGAAGATTTGGTGCTCCTATTTTAGATAATATGAAATTTCCTGGAATGGACGGTGTTACTAAATTAGGAAATCCTGGAAGTGAAACATATAAAGGTACTACAGATTCAGGTTCGACTTCTAGAATACTTTTTCCTCCAATGGCTCATGCTGTAACTTATTTTGGAGAAGAAACTGGAAATAACTTAAACGATATTTTAAAATTCACTACTGGTTTAAGATGGGATGATGTTAAATCTGATGTCTGGGAAGTTAGAGCAGAATCTACTCCAGATAATGAAGCAGGACCTGGCGTATTTAAATCACTTGCCGGATTATCTAAAATGCTTGCCGTAGCTGGTGGAAATTTTGATCCTCAACTTATTATGAATCAAGGTAATTTACCGCCTGATCCTTATAAGGAAGGTCCTTATGAAAATAGAATTCTTGGCCCCGTTAATAGAATCGATTCTGTTAAAAGACGTATAGCTGGATTAGATTTTGAATGGTCTGGACTAAATTTACAATTTGAATATGTTGCTAGACCAGTAGGTGGAGTTAACCCTAAAGCAGTTCTTTTAGATATTATGTCTAATTTTCTTATCATTGGATCGGCTTCTGCTGTATTCTTTGGAGGTCAACATAGATTTATGAGTAATCCTGCAAAATATCCATTCCTTGGTGGTGAAAAAGGTATTGAAGCTTGGTATTCTGGAAAACCTTTACAATGGGCTGGTCATACTGTTGATGCATTCGTTGGTCAGGTAACAAATGAAGATGATGGTATCGCAAAAGGAGCTCAGGGTTTCTTTGATCAATTACTTGGAAAAACAGGAGAAGGGGGAATTAAAGGAATATTTGGTGCAGTAAAAGGACTGTTTACTGGTGGTGGTATTGGAGCTAATTTAATTAAAGGAAAATTAGCAGAGAAATCAGCAGGACAAGTTCCATATCTACAAGGTATGAAAGCATTGTTAACAGGAGAACCTGTTGGAGAATGGCATGTTACTATTGGAAATCCTCTTAATCCAATTGCAATGATAGGAAATTTAATTTGCACCGGGATTGAAATTGAATTTGGAAATGAACTTGGACCTGATGATTTCCCAACAGAAATAAAAATTACAGTAAAACTTGATCATGGAATGCCAAGAGATAGAGACGCTATTCAATCTATTTTTAATAGAGGTATGGGTAGAATCTATGATTTACCTGATAAATTTGAAGGTACTGCAGATGGTCAGACTAAAGTAGATAATTATACTGCAAATGCAAATGAAACAGGAACTGCTGCATCAATTAGAGGTTGGTTAGCTGGACCATCTAAATTAGGTGGTAGATCAGGGCCACCTGTAATAAATGAAACATCAAATCAAGGTGAAACAAGTGTATGGGCAAGAGCTCCATTTGCTGCAGTTTCACCTAATGAAAGCATTATTAATTCAGAAGGAGATATAGCTAGAAGTGGTTATAGAGCCGTTGATTGGGTAGCATTAAAATCACTTAAATAAAATATGTTTGTTAATAGTATTGATACAAAACCATTTTTCACAAGACCTGATGGACAAATTATAAGAGATTTAACTCAAACTATGTTTGAATTAAAAAATAATACATCTATATCTTATAATGTTTATAAAGTTCCCCGTGATTATGTAATGAGACCTGATTTAATCTCTAAAGCAGTTTATAATAATTCTTTATACGCAGAAGTTTTATTAAAATATAATGGAATTTCTAATCCTTTTTCTATTAATGAAAATGATCTTATTTTAATTCCAGATTTAGACTCAGCAAATGCCAAAATAAAAAGTGAAGCAGCTGATAAAAAAGAAAGTAGAGCAGAAAGAATAAGAAATACATACAAATATATTGATCCTTTAAAAATTCCATCAAAAGGAGAAATTTTAAAGAAATATAATGAAAGACAAATAGTTGATACACAAGCTGATTCATTACCTCCTAATTTTACAGAACCTGGAACTTCTCAAGTAACTTATAGAGGAGGAAGAGTTTATTTTGGAGAAGGAGTGGAAACATGTTTAAAAAATGGAATGTCAACTGGAGAATTTTTAACTAATGTGATAACTAATAGGAAAAAAACCAACACAAATAAATAATGGCTACATACTCATACAATGGTCCTGAAAGAACTACACCAAGTGGACAAGTTGCCGATACAGGATCTGGTAAAAGTAGAATTTATCAGGTTTTTAAAAGCACTATTCAGTTGGATGAGTTATCCCTTGCTTCTCAGCCAGGCCCAGAAAATGAAAAAGTTGAAACCATTCAATCATTAATATACCCATTAGTAAAAATTAATGATTATTTTTTATCTCCTTCAGAAATAATAAGTTTAGAAATAGATTCAACTGGATTTATACCTGAAATTAAATTAAAATGTATGTTTATTCATCAGACATTTTTAACAAAAGAAATGCCAAAAGATGGAGATATTATTTCAGTTGCTATAAGAAATAAATCTGATTTATTAAAAATAATAAGAAACGATTATGTTATAACAGGAGTAACCTCAGCAACAAACACTACTCAAATGGTAGGACCTGTAACTTTAACTTTCTTTGGAACTCTTTTTATTCCTTGGCTTTCTAGTTCTCAATTTAATTTTTCTTATGAAGGAACTTCTTTTGAAACTTTAAAAGAACTTGCTAAAACTTTAGGATTAGGTTTTGCAACAAATGAAGATAATACAAATGATAAACAGGTATGGTTTAGTGGATTTACATATTTGTCTGAATTTATTGCTAACACAACTTTCCATGCATATAAAGATGATAAGTCCTTTTATGATTCTTGGATAGATGTGTATTATAATTTAAATTTCATAAATGTTAATAACCAATTAATGTCTTCTGAAGATTCAGTAGATACTGCAGCTTGGATAAACAATATTGATAAAGATTATACATGGGGGGATGATACAAATGAAGATAAAGTTATAGAAACTCCTAAAGTATTTTCTAATTATGAAACATATAGAACAACTTCTTTTTATATAAATACATGGAGACCAATAAATAAATCAACAAATATTACTTTTCAAGTTGGAACTGGAATAGAAACAAATTTATTTGAACATAATGAAAAACTTTATAAAAATGATCAGGCACAAAAATTTTGGAGTATTCCTCTTGATCCAGTATATGATCCGGATAAAGTTAAAAAATATATTTTATTAAGAGGTAGAGCAACACAAAATCCAGAAATGAAAGGAAATGATTTAGCTAAAGCTAATTATTCATATCCTGAAATTTATAGGAAAAGTACTTTTGGGGGAATTCAATATACTATAAGTAATCCAGAGGATGACAATTTACAATGGGATGGCAATCATCATAAAAATTACATATTAGCGAATATTCAAAATCTCATAAATAATAAAGAATTAGAAAAATTAAATGTTGTGATAAGTGTTAATGGAATGAACACAAACATAATAAAAGGAGATAAAACTCCTATTGTCTTAATCAAAAAAGATCCAGTTGAAAATAGAATGGTTTCACCTGAATCTGGAGATTTAGATATATTAGAACAATTTTATAGTGGATGGTTTTATGTTTCGGGTTTTATAATTAAATATTCTCAAGCAAATGGAGAATCTATTATGTCTAATTTTACACAGGATTTTGTTTTAACTAGAAGAGAATGGCCACCACCAATTGCCGTTGATGGATTACCGGAAAATGAAAATAACGTATAAAAATGAGTATTTATAAAAGATTTAGAAGTGTTGATACACCGGATAGGAGTAATGTTGGATTAGTCGGACAAGGGGCGTACGCTTTATCACCACGTTTTGATCAACCAACATATCTATCATTTAAACTATCATTTGGTGAAGGTGGAGATTTATACTATAATAATGCCGGTAATGTTAACTTTGTATTGAATTATGATAGAATGCCTCACCCATTATTTGCTCCAAAAGGAACGGATAGTGTTATTGACAGAGAAAGATATTCTGCTATTGATTATTTATTAGATGCTAATGAATTTACAAGAGCTAAAATGATGGAGGAATTTATACAAACTTTTAATTCTTTACAAACTAATTATCAATGGTATTTCCAAAAAATTGATGGGGTTGCTGACTTATTAAAAATTGACCCTAAAAAAGGAATGCGTGTTACATCTGACAAGAGATTAACAATTACTGCGTTAGAAGGGATTGATTTAAGATTAACTCATTTAATGAATCTTTATAGAAAAATTGCATGGGATGATACTTATCAAAGATGGGTTCTTCCAGATATGATGAGATATTTTACTCTTAACATTTACATTGCAGAATTTAGAACATTTCATACGCCTTACCCTTATACTGGATATGGATATCCTGTTGGAAATGTTGGCACAGAATTAAGACTTGATATTTTAGATGATGTTTTACCTGTATGGCAAATAACTTGTGAAATGTGTGAATTTGATATAGAAAATGTTGAATATGATCATTTATCAAGTCTAGGAGTAGATGATGTTCCTAATGAGGCTGGTGTTAAATTTCAAATAAAAGTAGGTAAAATGTACGAGACACAAATTTATCCTACTTTTATAAATGCTTATTTAATTGATAGAGCATTAAATGGATTTGATAGAGCAAAAAATGAAGAAGGAGATGACTTTTATTCTGAACCATTTGATTCAACTTCTCCAGATGCAAATAATAATAGAACAATATACAACAATAAAACAAAATTAGCTCAGGCACAAAATCAAACATTTAATCCAATAGATAAGCAACATATTTCTGGAGCTTCATATAACCAAGAAACTAATCAGAAAACATTATTTGGTGCTAAAGCTGCTGGGCCAGACGGTAAATTATTTACTAATGATGATAATAGAGTGTCAGTTGATCCTACGAATCCTACTACATGGACATCTAATTTAGTTGATTTTGGAACTGCGTTTATTAAAAATAAAGTTGAACAACTTGTTGATAAAGCAAAAGTAACTCCTATTCCTGGATTAGGTGTTTCTTTTAATGAAGCAGAGGCTGCATTACAAGGGAAAAATATTATTACAGCTTTAGGATTAATAAGAAAAGGAGTTAATCAAGTTGCTAGAGAATATGTTCAACCTTCTGAATTATTAGAAGGAAATATTGTTGATAATATTTTTAAGAGTTATTTAGAAGGTGTTACAAAATCTAAAGCAACATCCGATAATGAAGTTGCTTTGCAAAATGCGGCTACATTGGCTCTTTCTGATGAAGGAATTTGGAAACAAATTACTGATTTTTCAAGAGCTACTGATTTAACTGCAGTTAATTTAGGAGAAGTAAATGAGCCTAATCCAATAGAAGGTGGAACTAATTATAGAAATAATGTTCAAGACCAAACGAAGGGTGATCTTTCTGCTGCAACTAATTTAGTAGGAAAAGGAGAGACTAATGTTCCTAAAAGTATTTCGGATGACCTTGATCAAGGAAATGTAATCAGTACTGCAACAACAGGATCTATTAAAGGTGAAACATTAGAGAAAGCTGATTCTATAATAAATAACTCAATATCGACAGGACCTATTTTTGAAGGAGCACCAAGCAGCCAAGCTACTACCAATAAATTACAAACTGGATAACATATGAAAAGAGATACCACATTTTTAAATAATGATTTTAGAGATAATGATTGGTTAGGAATAGTTGTCAATAATCAAGATCCAACATTTGCAGGAAGAGCTCAAGTAAGAGTTTTTGGTGTAATGGACACTATTATTAATGAACATCTTCCGTGGTCATCTCCAGTTAATTCTGAAATCTATGGTGGTGATGGTGGTGGAAGTTTATCTATTCCAAAATTAGGGCAATTTGTTAGAATAAGATTTGCAAATGGAGATTTATATTCTCCAGAAATTTTAGCTATACAAAATATTGATAGTAATTTAATTGAAACTATAAAAGAGGATTATGAAGGAGCCCATGTTCTTGCCCATGATCCTGAATATGGTTTAAGCATTATACATCAAGTTCAATCTGGATTATTAATTTTTTATAAAGAATCATTTTTTCAGATTACTCCTGATTCAATGATAACTTTGCAAACTGAAGATGCGGAATCATTAATTCAATTAGAAGGAGATGTAACCAGAATTGTAACAAAAAATGAAGTAAATGTGGCTGCTGCATCAAAAGCTACAGTATCTGCTGATGAAGTTGTAGTGGAAGGATCAAATGTAACTAAAATAGGTCCAGGACCTTATGCTGATGCTATTTTAGCAGATGGAATGTGGGCCATGCTAAGTACATTAGCAGGAATGATAGATGCTAAGATGCCAGCTAGTCCCGGGGTAGCTACAGGATTAGTTGAATCTCAAAAACAATTAGCAACTTCAACCAATGTAAAAATATCAAGATAATGGAAAATTTTATATCATTAAATGAATGGCTTAATGAGCAAAAATCAGAACCAACTTATGGTTGTGTAATGATGGATGGAAAAATTCCAGATTGGAAAGAAAAACATACTGCTGGAATAGATCCAAAAGATGTGTACATTAAACCTTATGATGAATCTTTTGGAATTGAGGATAATCCCCATGTGACTGTTATTTATGGAATTCATGAGGATGAAATAGATCCAGAAATTATCCATGATGTGATTCAAAATGAAATGAAACCGGTTACTGTTACAATTGATAACATAAGTATGTTTCCGGGTGAAGAATATGAGGTTGTTAAATATGATGTTCCTGTAACGGATCAATTAAAGAAATATAGAGAAAGATTTGAGAAGAATTTTCCAAACACTCAAAAATTTCCAGAATACCATCCTCACATGACTTTAGCTTATGTTAAGCCTGGCCAAGGACAAAAATATGTTAAACAATTAGAAGAGCCGTTTGAAGTAACCTTTGATAAAGGAGTTTACTCATTTCATGATGATGAAGGTGAATCAGTAAGAAAACAACATGTATTTCCAAAAGAAGATGAATAATAATGGGTTTATTAGCAAAAGCGATATTAGCAAAGGAAACAATAAAATTTCGAGCTTCGCTATTAAAGGAGATACAATTTTTTAATTACCCTCCTTCCTTTATAGCGCTAAAAGCTGCTGCGCTCGCAACCCTAAATTCATTATCAGAACAAATTGCCGAAAAAATAAGATCATTTGCTGACTTTGATATTGATGATATTAGAGAATTAAGAAAATTCATCAAAAACAATGATAGGTTAAATGCAATAATGAAATTATCTGGTAAAGAATTGGATGATGAAATTGTTAGCGAATTATTATTAAGATGCCAATCCCCAAACCAAGATGTAATTAAAGAACTTGAATCATTTAATTTTTATACTGATGCCACTAATGATTTAGTAAATAAAGCCAATGATCTTTTATCCAAAATAGATAACTTTTTAAATAAAGCATCTGAATATCTGGACAAAGCAATGGAATATCTTGTAATGGCTTT
>Ga0307376_10002994_pt1 | contig 16002 bp, 18 predicted proteins | sample TR2MG_FD_202536 | JGI IMG/M metagenome (GOLD analysis project Ga0307376, IMG submission 202536) | Soil microbial communities from Risofladan, Vaasa, Finland - TR-2 | ecosystem: Environmental > Terrestrial > Soil > Coastal area > Acid sulfate soil | place: Finland: Risofladan, Vaasa | collected...
GGAAGATGCTCAAGCGGCTGCCGACTTTGGAGCTGATGCGCTCGGTTTTATCTTTTATAAACAAAGCAAGCGATATATAGATCCTGAAGTTGCAAAGAGGATAATCTCTGCTTTACCACCATTTCTTGCAAAAGTAGGAGTTTTCGTTAATCAGGATTTGGACGAAATTTCTGAAATTAAAGAAATGACTGGAATACAGGTAGCTCAGCTACATGGTGATGAAACGGCGGAATTTGCCAGCTTACTTCCTCTAGAAGTTATAAAAGCTATTAGAGTCAAAGATAAATCTGATTTAGACAGGGTTGCGCAATATTCAGGTCAGGCTATCCTTTTCGATACATATTCGGATATAGAATATGGGGGTACCGGGAAAAGTTTTGACTGGGAAATCTTGAAAACTAAACCTATTTCTGGTGACATTATTCTATCCGGTGGGCTTAATCCAGATAATGTTTTGGAAGCTATTAAAATTGTAAAACCTTACGCAGTTGATGTCAGCAGCGGGGTTGAAATTGCTCCGGGCAAAAAAGATCATAAGAAAATAAAAAAATTCATTGAGGCGATAAAAAATGGACACTAAAACAACATTACCCGACGAGATGGGGCATTACGGTCAATTCGGAGGCAGATACGTTTCCGAGACTCTTATGCCGGCTATTCTTCAATTGGAAGAGGCATATAAGGAAATCAAAAATGATCCAAAATTCCACGAAGAACTCAACTATTATCTCTCAGAATATGTAGGGCGTCCTACGCCTCTTTATTTTGCCCAGCGAATGACTGAGAAACTCGGCGGGGCTAAGATTTATCTAAAACGAGAAGATTTAGCCCATACCGGCGCACATAAGATTAATAACACCATCGGACAGGCTATTCTTGCAGCCCGTATGGGAAAGAAAAGAATCATTGCTGAAACAGGAGCGGGTCAGCATGGGGTTGCGACAGCAACCGTAGCGGCACTGCTAAATATGGAATGTGAAATATTCATGGGTAGTGAAGATACCAAGCGTCAATCTCTCAATGTTTTGAGAATGAAGCTGCTTGGAGCAAAAGTAAGAGAAGTAACTCAGGGCACTCAAACTCTTAAAGACGCGATGAATGAGGCAATGAGGGATTGGATTACTAATGTTAGAGATACGTTTTATATAATCGGCAGCGTCGCCGGTCCTCATCCTTACCCTATGATGGTAAGAGATTTTCAATCGGTTATAGGTACAGAGGCCAGAGAGCAGATACTAGAAAAAGAAGATAGGCTGCCTGATCTCCTTATTGCATGTGTAGGAGGAGGTTCTAACGCGATGGGGCTCTTCTATCCGTTCCTTCAAGATGAAGAGGTCAAACTTATAGGTGTAGAAGCAGCGGGGCTCGGAATAGATAAGGGAATTCACGCTGCAACTATCTCGGCAGGCAGTGTCGGAGTCCTGCACGGAAGCAAAACTTACCTGCTTCAAGACGACAATGGTCAAATTAAAGGCACTCATTCCATAGCGGCAGGGCTTGATTACCCTGGGGTGGGTCCTGAGCATTCCTATCTCAACGATTCAGGCAGAGTTTCATATACAAATGTTACCGATGGGGAAGCTCTTGAGGGTTTTAAATTCATATCTCAGGTAGAGGGGATAATTCCAGCATTAGAGACCTCTCATGCCGTTGCACATACTATGAAGATTGCACCGACAATGCCTAAAGACTCTATTATTATTGTTTGCTTATCTGGAAGGGGAGATAAGGATATGAATACAATCGCCGAACTAATGGAAAGTGATAATTCCCAATAGAGATTTACAACTAAAATAGCACAATTTTTAGATTCCTCCTCTGCCTGCTGGCAGTCTTGACTTTGGATATGGGGGTGTTAGAGTTTGACCGAAGTATTGATAGCAGGGGTTGGAGTACTTAGCTTTTTCAGATTGCATCATCTATCCGGGAAAGGGGCTAAAACGAATAAAGTCTACGATTTAATACACATTATGGACAGCCTTTTTCACTATAAATAAACTACAAATAAACAACGGCAAAAATCTCATGAACAGAATAACTAATAAGTTCAATGAACTTAATGAAAAGGGTAGAATTGCATTAGTAACATATATAACAGCAGGTGATCCGTCACTCGAAGTTACTGAGGATATAGTTCTTAAACTTGAGGAGAGTGGGGCGGATATTATAGAGCTTGGTGTTCCATTTTCTGACCCCATGGCTGACGGCCCGGTTATACAATTGGCGTCAGAAAGAGCATTAGAGGCTGGAACTACTCTAGGTGACGTTCTAATTTCCGTTAGAAATATAAGAAAGGTCTCAGAAGTGCCCATTATACTGTTTGGCTACTACAATCCGTTTTTCCATTACGGGGTTGAGAAGTTTGCAAAAGATGCATCAGAGGCAGGCGTAGACGGTGTTTTGGTTGTTGATCTGCCGCCGGAAGAAGCCCCTGAATTTAAAGTCCATACAGATAAAGCAGGACTCGATCTAGTTTTCTTGCTAGCTCCTACAAGCACCACAGAGCGGGTTGAGCTTATAGCACGTCATGCTAGCGGATTTGTCTATCTCGTTTCGGTCACCGGTGTGACTGGAGTTAGGCCGGAGCTAAATTATTCCCTAGACACATTAGCAGGCCAGATAAAATCTACAACAGGTCTTCCTGTAGGGGTCGGATTTGGAGTCTCAACTCCTGAACAGGTTGAAACTATAGCAGGATATGCAGATGCAGTAATAGTTGGAAGTGCAATTGTAAGAATCATAGAACAGCACGGAAAGGATAAGGATGTTCTTCTAAAGGAACTTTCAGGTTTTATTGGCACTTTAAGTGGGGCATGCAGCAAGCCCGGGTTAGAACTTAAAGAAAAGGCAAAGTAAGAGTATGAATAAAGAGCTTAAACGCTATCTTTTTATTGGAGAATTTGATTCTCTCCTCCTTGGACTCTTCTCTAAGCGCGGTGAGGTAATATGGGTGAGTTCTCTAGATGAAGCGCTAACTCAAACTGGCAATTTCTCGCTTATTATTCTGGAAAACAGTTTTTTCACTCCCACAAGATCTAAAAAACTCGCTGATCATTATCCTCAAACCCCATTAATTGTTAGTAACGGTGATGAGCATGATGAACCGCCCCCTTCTGTAAGATTTGTAGCTTTTCATAAACTTTTATCTGAGCAGATTGAGCGAGAGGAAAGACTCGCCAAGACTGAACTTCGTGTTGAGGAATTAAGAGCTGTTCATGCGGGAGCAAAGAAGCTTCTAATACTTCTACATGATCACCCTGATCCTGATTCTATTGCAAGCGCACTTGCTCTTAGAACGCTGCTCAAAAGAAATAAACAGACTGCTATCATCGGGCATTTAGGGGAACAGATATCCCGCCCTGAGAACGTTGCAATGATAGAACTACTAGAGATTGATTTGGAGGCCCTTACACCGGCACAATTAACAGACTTTGACTCAATTGCTCTTGTTGATGTTCAGCCTACATTTTTTGGTGGTATGCAAATTCCTGAAATTGATACAGTGATTGACCATCACCCCTTAGTTGGTTCTTATGATGCTAAATTTAAAGAAATAAGAGCTGAAGAGGGCGCAACATCTACAATTTTAACCAAATACTTGCGTGCAGCTCAGGTTGATATCTCAGAAAGACTCGCCACTGCACTTCTCTACGGAATAAAAACAGATACTATTACCCTAAACCGTGACGCAAATCCTGATGATGTGGAAGCTTTTACTTTCTTGTATCCAGATTCAAATCTTGCTCTTTTAAGACGTATTGAGAGAGCCGAGGTGCCGCCGTCTGAAATGAAGTCACTTGGACAGGCGCTTGCTGATCACTGGATTAAAGAAGGCATTTTCTTCGTTAACGTCGGGAGGGTAGATAGAGAATATTTGATTCCCAAAATATCAGATTTTGGAATTCAGGTAAAAGGGGTTGAATGGTCTGTTGCGTTTGGAATTCTAGGTAAGTCTCATCTAATTATTTCTGTTAGAAATGTCGGGTATGTTAAGAGCGCGGGACGTCTTGTCAGGGAATTGTTTAAGGAAATAGGTAGTGCCGGTGGGCATAGATCCGCTGCCAAAGCAGTTATTCCTTTAAGCAAAGTGAGAAAGACTATAGGAAAAGGATCTCAAGTCCACATAAAGAAATGGCTTACCGAAATCTTTACAAAAGCAGTAACTGAAAAAGCCGAAGACGACAGCTAATTCATTAAACCCACTTTATATCTACTAATTTTTCACTCAAACCACAACAAATTGTATACACCATGATTTAAGAATATAATCCTAGCTAATATGAAAATAATTTTTATGGGAACACCTGAGTTTGCAGTATCTTCTTTGAAAGCCCTTATAGAATCAGATCATGATGTCGTAGCTGTTGTAGCACAGCCTGATAAGCCAAAGGGTAGAGGGCGCAAGCTCGCACCACCACCTACCAAAGCTCTTGCTGAGCAACACAACATCCCAGTTTTGCAGCCTGAAAAAGTTAGAACACAAGAGTTTCTAAGCCAACTTCAAAATTTATCTCCTGATCTAATTTGCGTTACTGCTTACGGCAAAATACTTCCAAAAAGCATACTCGAAGTCCCGCCATACGGTTGTATTAATGTGCATGCTTCCTTGCTTCCTAAATACAGAGGAGCAGCGCCGATTAACTGGGTAATTGTCAGAGGGGAGACGCAAAGCGGTATAACTACTATGCTTATGGACGAAGGTATGGATACGGGCGATATGCTTCTAAAAAAGGAAATCCAAATCCAGGATGAAGATGACGCGGGCAGTTTGTCTGAGAAGCTTTCTCAACTGGGCGCAGAGCTGCTTTTAGAAACAATATCTCAGCTTCAAGAAGGAAAGTTAGGCCCAGCCAAACAGGATGAGTCACTTGCCACTTATGCTCCCATGTTAAAGAAAAGTGACGGAGAAATTAAGTGGGAGAACCCAGCTTCAGAATTATGGAATTTGATAAGGGGAATGAACCCATGGCCGGGAACCTTTACTACTCTTGGAAACAAATCTCTTAAAATATTTAAAGCCACATTAATAGATGGCGAAGGCAGTCCTGGCGAAGTTCTAGAGTCAGATCCTGGAGTACTTAGAGTTTCAACCGGTGAGGGTGCCCTTGAAATATTAGAATTGCAATTAGAGGGTGGAAAGAGGTTGGACACGAAATCATTTCTTGCCGGAAGAAAGATTGAGAAGGGCACTATACTAGGAAACTAACTGTGATTATCCACATCTTTTATTAATACCCAATTGCCAAAGGTGAGAGCGTATTTCTTCTCTTAGAGATTCATTGTCTTTAATATTGTTGCAAGCCCGGATAAGAACTCTTTCAGCTTCGACGTTGTCCCCAAGTTTTATGTACAATACCCCAATTGTATCAAGCGCATATGGCGGGATTATTTCAAGGTTTTTTGTAGCTTGAAGCATATATTCAAGGCCTTCTTTATATTGCGCGCCTATTTCAATATATAAAGAGGCAAGATTATTTGCCGCTTCTAAATTTGTTTCATCATAGTTAAGCGCTCTCTTATAATACTTCTCTGCTTTTGTATATTCACCTTCTTTAAAGTAAACATTCCCTAGATTTACAAGGGGTGTTGCCAAGGTGTTGTCGCTGCTAATTGCGCTTTTATATTCTCTAATAGCCAGATCGTTTTTGCCTTCCCTTTCATAAATCACGCCAAGATTATTGTGCTCTTGTGCATTGAGTGGATCTTTCATGAAAAGCGATCCCTCTAGTGATGCACAGCTTCCACAGAAAATTAAAATAAAAATAACCAGTGGGTAAAACTCTATTATGGAGTTTCTCACGGTGTTATTACTAACATAAGTCTGTTCATTTTTCCCCATTCTTGATCCAGCTTATCATAGCTTATTTCTTGGTTTTGCTTATATCCAGTATGCAGGATAATCGTTCCTTTCTCACCATTATACCCATATGCAACGTAGAAGTGCGGAACACTAATTTTCCATTTGCCCTTATCAACCAGCAGTATGACCGGGTGCTTATTATCTAGATTTGATTTGAGGATTTCAATACTGCCGTTTATGCTCTCTGTAGTGTAACCACTGTCTTTCGCATAATTTTCCATATCTGAGATAAGTGCACCGTTTAATTCCGGTATGTAAATTTCTTCTGCGATTTCATCTTGGCTTATATCCTCGCCATAGAATTGCATCACTGAAGCCATAGAAGCCGGACCGCAGAATTTGTCCTTCTGTTTTACAAATGGAACATTCTCTATAACTACAACCTTATTAACTTCAGAGTAGGACTTTATAACAGGTTCATTTTGAGCGCAGCCTGACACAAAGAAAACTAATAAATACAGAATTAATATATTGTAAAGTCGGGGCATTAGAGACGCTGTAGCTGCTTATACTCTCTTATATAAATAAATTATTAGGAGCACTAGTGCAGCTATTATAAGTAGACTAATAACAATAGCGAGCCCGCCATCTCCACCGGCAGGGATACGGTCGCTGAGGGATGCTATTTGATGTACCTGCTCATCACTCATCTCGTTTATTTTGAGAAAAACTTCTTCTTTGGTGAGTCCGTGACTCATTAATTTTTCAGCAACAATCTTGTTTTCCAAGGCGCGTTTTACTTTGAGTTCGTTAATTTCTCTTTTTGTTGATGCATTTTGTTCCGGCGCAATCATTTGGGATTCTGCTACGGCGGCTTTGGCGCTTGTAGATATTAGAGAAACAGGGACGAAGGTGATTAATACTAACAATATGGTGGTGATATGAAGTCCTCTTTTAATTATAGAAAGTGTCATCAGTGAGCGCCTCCGTAAGCGGGTGAAAAGATTATATATATTTAAACCGATATTTTCTCTCAAACAAAGCGGTTTTTTATGTCAATAATTGGAAGGGTGGATCCACTCTGTGCTCCGCCCCGTTTTAGCGTATCACTTCAAACCTATCGATCAGGATCATAGAGGTTAATTATGATGGAAGTGGGTGGCTGGGTGGACAAGGTTAGAACCTGTTTGATGTCTTCGAATGAGGGCATTCCCCCTAAAATACTCAATATAGACAACTAGTTAAGCAGGTTTTATGCTCTCCTTCTGTCAAGAGGAGTTTAAGTTGGAAATATAAGTATTCAAACTAAACAAAAAAGGGAGCCGAAGCTCCCCTTAGTTTTAAATTGAAATGTCTTTAGATTTTAAGCAGTTACTTTCCTTCTTCTGATAACCATAAACCCTACTATCCCTAAAATACTAGCCATAGCTATTAATCCCCATTCGGACAGGGTAGGAACGTTTGTGGTTGCTTCTAGTCTAATTTCTACACATTCATTCTCAATACAAAACTCGTCTTCAAAAAACTCTTGTCCACCAAAAGCGAGACATTCATCTAGATTCCCAGCAACATCACATCCATCTTGAAACTGACAACACCCTATTGCTGTAAGTATTCCCGCATATCCCCTTTCAGGCATTGCTAGAAAGAAGAATCCAACAATAAGAAAAGCAGTTATAAATAATGAAACTCTATTTTTAATCATATTTATACATCCTCCTATTTGGTTTTATGTATAAATCAGTTGTTACTATCTCAACACAAACGAGGAATTTATATAATAGTTTTGATGGTGCAGAACAAAGGTGCAGAGATAAAAAATAAGCTCAGGGAATGCTATAAAGGTTTATATGCCATGCCTGATTAGGCGTCAACTGGAAGTTAAAACAACCCATTGACCTTCGGGCTAAGAGTTAAAATAGTATTCAATAATTATCTTCGACTAAGATTGAGAAGATAAACGTTTTCGTAAAGCGAATATAGCAACAATTCCAATTACTGCAACCATTGCAATTAAGCCCCACTCAGAAAGTGTTGGTACAGATGTTAATATTCTTACAGGCTATTCCATGTTTATTCCTCCTTAATATAATTGAAGTACCAGTATTTATTACGCTAACACAAACGTTTGTTCGATTCAAGAACTTTTTATGCTTGTTAAAAAATTCAAATAAAACAATTATACTGAGATAAAGATAAAGCCAGTAAGGAGGGAAGACTTACGTGAGAGAGGTTTTGAAGAGTTCCTTGCCGACTAGTTTGTGGGCTGGTGGACGAGATTAGAACCTGTTTGATGAGAAATAAGTGCATATAAGTATAGATAAGCCAAATAAAAAAGGGAGCCGATACTAACTGTGCCAGGCTCCCTTTTGTTATCAACTATTGTGTCCCGACCAATAGCCCGAGTCTAATCTCAAGTGCACCGCCGATACAGTCCATTGGAGTGCCGGGATTGTTTTCAGAATAACAATATCCCGGATTGTTCGGTTTATAAGATGGGTATTGCTTGAAGAAGGCATCAATCGGTCCTTTAACTGAAGCAGGATTACTCTCTTCAAGGGCTTGCATTGTCCCTGTTTTAATCGCGTTAACTAATAACAGTGCAGCAGTCTTATCCGAAACTGAAGCGATTTCACACGCACCCGATAGACCATCTATTGTTAAGGCTTTAAAGTCATGCCCTAATGATATGTATAAAAAGTCATTAGTCATGTACTTAACTGCATTCGCAATATCTTCAGAGGGGGCTTCTTTTGTGATCCTATCCCATGTCTCAGCATCAGGACCACCGCTAGAGGATTGTATTGCTCCTTCATAGGAAGAAAAAGACAAACCGAAAAGCTCTGCAGTATCAGATCTGAGCGGCTGAGGTATAGCAGGTCCACCATATGATGAACATCTACCGTCTTTATATGCAACGGGATCACATTCAACAGCAACACATGTACTGGTGCCAACTGAACAAACAAGGCTTTGAATGGAACAGTTACATGCATTAGGTGATACTGTGGGTGAAGGTGTTGGCACAGGTACAGGAGGGGGTTTTGGTCTTCTGCATCCTCCAATTTGGAAAGTTGCAACAATAACTAAAAATATTACAAAAGTAAGTCTTTGTAACCTTCTTCTATTAATCATAGTTCCTCCAAAGATTGGTTTACTTGCTACAATTACTCATTAAACTACAATTGTTGGATTCTGTCAATTTATTAATACATTTAGAGAACTTGCACCGTTCTGCCCCTTTTTGTCAAGTTCGGTTTGTATTGAACCTCTTTTGTCAAACCTAGTTTAAGTTGGAATTATGGACAAGGCCAACTAGCTATTCTGATGACCTCCTATATAGGGTTTCCCACAAAAAATCTAACTTATGGACCTATTATAGGGAGGCAGGCCATAGCCGAGTAAAAGAAAGATATGGCTATCCTTCAATTAGAGATTCAGGGTACTCTGGTTCCTAACCTAAGCGATATGGAGCTCAAGAAGGAATATGCCGACTGGCTCTCAGATACCCGAAAGATAACTAATGACTGGGATACTAAGAAATATATGTTAAACTTAAAGCCATAAATAAATTTAATCCCTCTCCTGACGAGTTAGCCGAGTTCTATGCTGACAGGTAGTGGGATATAGAAATGGAGATTATCTAAGACCAAGCTGGATACTGAATTTATAACCCAGATATTATACAGCATATTTCCTTCCTCTGGGCTGATGTAAAGGAAGGTGGCAAGTGGTGTGTCAAATCAGAGAAGGGTAAAAACCTAGGCTGTTATTTTTCGGAAAAGGAAGCCAAGAAAAGACTTAGACAGATAGAATATTTTAAACATAAATAGGGAGTTTAAATGAGTGAAAAAAAGAAGAAAAAGGAGACGGGAATACATTCTATTCCCGGCTGGATGTGCCCGGAGTGTAGAACTATCTACGCTCCCTATATACACAAGTGTGAATGCAGAACAAAGAATAGATACAGAATAATAGATTTTCTTTTCAATCCCAAATCTTTTCGTAATAATAAAGAGATTTTTATAGAAGACGTAAAACCTAATATGGGAGATTGGCGATCTCCAGAATACTAATCTAGAACATCTAATGGATTCTCCTCACTTATCGGTTTAGGAGGATACTTTTGCCTACTGACGTAGGGGTAATATGGAACCGCAAATTAAAGGTTCCGATTCGTGGCTCTATACTCGGAGCCCAGCCTACGGGAGCCTCTTCAGCCTATTTCTTCTGAGCCTGAAAGACTACATCAAGGGCCATACAAGATATATTACATATCATGCCTATTAGAATGCCCATATAAGCCCGACTGAGAACCATAGCAAAGACTTCTCAAGCCAACCTATACATACCTATGCCTTTTTCGAGATAAAGGCTCTAAGGGCTTCACCACAGAAGGTTTATGTATTAGCCTGCATTGTGCAGGCTGAGTAGAGGGAGACTGGTCTGGGGCAGGCTGTACAGCCTCTGGGTAGGATGGCTTTTCTGGGAAGAGGCTTATCCGGAACTGGGATTAGATAAATGAGAGAGTGTTGGTCTGACTTGTTAAGATATACTGGCGGGGAAGTTATCTGTTAGAAATTCAAGTCAATAATCAAAGCTGAATGGTCTGTGAATCCTTCTTCCCTCGGCTTATGGTCATACTCGACATTCGCCAAAGCCTGAGCAAAATACGGAGTACAAATTACATGGTCGAGCCTGAAACCATTTTTACCACCATCCCGCTTCTTATTGTACCAGCTAAACTCAGTCTCATAGGGATGGAATTTTCTCCACCCATCAAGCCAACCCAACCCTTCAAATTTATACATATACTCTTTGAGAGGTACTCCACCACCCTCCATATCTTCAGCCTTGCATGTATTGTAATCACCAACAATCGCCACACACTTTTCAATATTATTTTCACAATATCCCATTAAGTATTCAAACACCGGCTTTTTCTTCTGCTTGTTCGGGAAATAGACCCCTACCAACTTAAACCTTTCAAAGCTTACTTCGACAACCTTATGATGATGTTCTCCCAGCTCTCTCTTTTCGTCTATAACCTCAAATGGTATCTTAGAGAAGATAGCCACACCATTATCATTATCCAGCCCTCTACCACCATCAACTGAATACCTGAACCCTATATCACTCAACTTTTCCTTTATCTTCTCTCCAGTCTGATTAGCATGATACTCTCCAAACACGAAAACATCCGCTCCATAGCCTTCCACAGTTGGAACTAGCTCATCCAACTTTCCCCGTGCCCCATGCCTAATATTTAATCCAACAATTCTCATTAGATAAGTTCCTGTACAAGATTGGTAGTCTTTTTAAGTAATCATTTTACTACAGATATGTTTATGTCGTGTGCTTGCTTGACTATCCTGAACATCCTAGCTAAGAGAACCAAAGTCGCATGTAGTGGTACTTAGTATCGTTAGGTTGGAACCGAGTTCCGGTATGGAGGAACCACTGGGAGATACTCCATATCATCAAAGGTGTGGGAGAGGAATGCTTCTCAGGCTGTCCCCTAATCAGCAAACTCCCACTCATTCTCAAATACATTGTACTTCAGGCTATCATCTTCGTCTGCATAATCCCATTTGTTTTCAAACGTGTTGTATTTTAGAGAGTCGTCTTCACCGGCATAGTCCCACTTATTTTCGAAGGCGTTATACTTAAGCGTATCGTCTTCATCAGCATAATCCCACTCGTTCTCAAAAGCGTTATATTTCAGGCTGTCATCCTCATCAGCATAATCCCACTTATTCTCAAATGCATTGTACTTAAGCGAGTCATCCTCCCCGGCATATCCCCATTCATTCTCAAATGTGTTGTACTGCAAACTATCCTCTTCCTCATTATCTCCCCAATTATTATCGAATAGGTCATCAGCTAAGGCACTCGTGCTAAGGAGAATCAACACGGCAACGAATACTTTCTTGATACCCATTACACACCCCCTGTGCATCTTTGATATACCTATATTCTGTTCCAAGACCAGCCTCATATCAAGATGTATTAATCTGGGCTGGTTAGACTTGTACTGCACCCCTTTTGTCAAGCCGAGTTTAAGTTGGAATTATGAATATTAAAACTAAACAAAAAAGGGAGCCGAAGCTCCCCTTGAAGTATTTAAATTGAAATGTCTTTAGGCTTTAAGCAGTTGCTTTCCTTCTTCTTATAACCATGAAGCCTATGATTCCTAGAACTCCAGCCGTAGCTATTAAACCCCATTCAGACAGGGTTGGGATTGGTGTAGTTATAATAGGTGGTGGAGGTGTACAGTCAATAGATGGCGCACATATGTACGGTGGGCTTTGGGAAACGTCAATGCCTGTTATCTGATTGAGGGCGGTGGTGTACGCCTCTAGGTCGCACAGACAAGCCTCAAATTCCTCCTCTGTAAGACCACCTATGAACAATTCTGTGCCACATCCTGTAAGTCCTGTTGTGGTGATGCGACAATTGAGGTCTCCGGCCTCGGTCACGAGTACGCGAACAAGGATTTCGGGGGTAAAATCGTCGGTGGAATTAACGGTTATGCATAATGTGTCGTTTTGCGGTGGAATAGTGACATCGGACTCGAAGGAGGGTTGGGCTGTGAAGGGGTCCTCCCAACAAGCAGTCGTCTTAGGTACGGTGTTGAAATCTCACGGGCATTCAACTTGTGCGTATAGTTTAGGCGAAATTACCAAGAATGATATTAAAATTATCAATATGTAAATTCTTTTCATCCTATATCCTCCTGAGGTTGGAAAAACTAGATTGTTTCTAGATTATCACATGTACAAATTTAAAACAATCGTTTTAGCTATGCAAAACAAATGTGCCTGAACAGGTGTCTTGTATTCGAGACCAGAATGAAGGGAACCGCATAGAGTTTTTACTAGCTTATTTCTACTAGGTTCTTAATGGGGGGCAGTATATTTGATAAACTCAGTCGTTGTGGCTAAAATGTTATTAGCATCGATTTGAAACACCAGATTGCGGGTGCTTAATAAACTCAGCTAAAGAAGTGCCCAAGTGTACCGGTATCTCCGCACTGATACTTCGGTATGCATCGAGGAGTAAAGAAGAAAAACTCAATATAGTAAAGAAGCTCGGTTATAAGAACCTAAATAAAGGGTTACGCCGTTTAGATAACTTTATCCAAGCAGGTCAGTGTCCGGAGTCTTTAAGAGAGAAGCTACCCACCGTGTTAGGTCTAGAGCCTTCAGCTATCCAGCAAGCGTATGAACTTACTCTCACTCAACAAGGAGAAGAGAAAGAAAACGCTAGAAGAAATAGAGAGGAGCACGAAAGAAAAACATTCCGTCCTCATATATGGGTTAAGCATGAACTAAAGAACCCACCGCTAGGAAGTATATGTATAGTAGCTTTTATCGGTATAGAGCACTGGAAAGTAATAACTCTTCCAGATGACATTGCTGGTCTTGAATGGTCTGAGCAGTTTAATACTGTAAGGGAGGAGATAAGAGAACACCAATCCCAAGAGGATGTAGATAGAAGTATGTTTGGAAAAGTAACAGGATATCTTTACCGTAAAACCTATGATGACAGTTTTCTATTGTCTAGTGATGGGACTCTTCTAGAGATATATAGTCCGAAAGTAAGGAAGCCCGAAGTATATCTAAAGGTAGGAAACAAAAAGATTCAGGAAGGTATATGACCTGCTCCTCCTACCCCTGAAACCAGCAATAACCCACTACAGTAATTCTATAATATCCCCCTTAGAGCCCAATGTATAGCCCGTAGAGAGCTTTTTCCCCACACGGTATGGATAGCCCTTCTTTTTCGAGAACGGTTCTCTGTGAGATGTATACCATGACAATCTAATCTGGGTTTATCCGGACTGGTGCCGTGCACTCTTTCGGTACAGAGGTACCTCGCAGTCGGTACAACTCCAAGTAGGGTTTGTCGGGACTTACTCTGCTTCTCGTCTCTGTCTACCATTGTTCTTATTCAACCTCTTAAGTTCTGAAAAAAAACCCCCTTGACAACGTTAGGAGTGAGGATAGCCTTTAAATGAGGAGCGAAATTTTAACGCTCTAGGTGTGGGAGAAATAGTGTTCAATCTCAGTCCTTCTCGGACGGGGTTGTAGTACTATTTCTCCTTTTTTTTGCTGTCTTGGAGACCATGAGATGATAACGGAGGCTATATAGATGTTTACAATACGTTTGATTTACATCTACGACACGATGTGAAGGAATCTCCAAGATACACGGGCTTTTCGACCAGTAACAGGGTAAAGCTACAAGCTCACATACTGTTACATATAACAAAAAGTATATCTTAAGAAGGAGGTAATATTTATGTCCGAAAACATATTAAAGAATTCAAACCTAATGGATTTGGTATTGAAGCAAACCGAATCACTAGGAGTTATAGGCAATGAGAAGGTCAAGAAACATGTATTACTTGCCTGTGCTTCTACTTATAATGCAAACCCTGACTACACCTTAAATCTGATACTGGAACAAGAAACCGGAATCGGGAAATCTACATTAGCTAAGTCTATTATTAGATTCTTTCCGGAGGATAGAGTCAAGATTATTAGCCAGTTATCTGAAAAGGCTCTTAATCATATGCAGGAATCTCTGGACAGAAAAATCATTTTCATCGAAGAAGAGTCAGGCAATTACGCAAATTATGCAATGAAGATTGCTATGTCGGAGCATCGACTATCCTACAGTGTTGTAGAAAAAGAGGACGGGAGATACAAAACTAATCACAAAGAGGTAAGTCTGATAGGAACTTCATTCATCACTACGACTACAAAGCAACCCTCTGACAAAGAGCTTGAGGGTCGTGTGCTTAGATTGTATCCTGAATACACAGGCGAATATATAACCCAAGTCCTTAACTCAATTACGGAAAATGTTAAACATGTACAGAAAGCTCAGCAAGTAAAAGGTACTGGTCTACAGGATATTAAAGAGGCTTTATCTCAGCTTAAGGTTTTTCCTGTAGAAATCCCATTTGTGGATGAAATCATCGATGTTGGAGAATTGCCAGACATCCCAAACTGCTTCCGGCTTACAAAAATTATACTGGCAGAAATCCAAGCCCACACCCTGCTGTACCAGAAACAGAGGGAGAATATAGATGGCACTCTCATTGCCCAACCTGAAGACTATATGAATATCCGGAGTTTACTTGAGGATATAGTGAATCCTCAGGAACCACAGCTAATTCAGCTCAAAGAGCAAGTTGGCGACGGGGAGTTTAATGTATCCGATATCATGGCAATCTTCGGAGTTGGACAGACTCAGGCTTACAAGATATTAAATAAGCTCAAGGATAGGAATCTTATTATAGGTACATCAGGAGGTAAGTATAAAGCCCTAACTATTTCGCTTCCTGAGATTCAAGCCTCTCCATCCATACAACAGCATCCTGAAGAGGATGAAGATAAAAAACCCGTTGGTTCTGAAGAATTATATGTGACTGGTAGTTTTACAGATAAGGAGTTGATGGCAGATTTTGAGAAATTAAAACGAAATATAGGCAGTGATAAGATTACAACTAGTAACACAAAGGAAACTTTAAATATGAATCATGCTAGTGCTTGTAATTTTCTCTGTGAATTGAATCGTAAAAAATTGGTATCGTTTACTGAGGGTACGAGAAATGAAATAGGGTTTTTTAAGGTAATAGATTCAGAAGAGGAAAATAATCCTGATGAGAGTCAAGTAGAAGAACTTAAGAAATTCCAAAGGTTCATTGGAAGAAACAAATTTAGCTCTGTAGACATCATGGACTATACAGAAGTATATGAAAAAGAGGCTAAACAAACTATTAAGGAATTACTTGAAAGTGGCCTTATATGTAAGACTGAAGATGAGATTATTTTTGAGATTCAAGACACATAATAATCCGGAGTGTAATGCCCCTTTTTGTCAAGCTTGGTTTAAGTTAGCTCTCAAATACTCCCGCCTATCTTCTCCGTTTCATTGCTCCCACTCCTTATACCTTTACAAGTATTTTACTAGCTTCTTAATGGGAGTAGTAAATTATTACACTAATTCCACCCATTTCACTACTTTTAGTGTATATAGGTAAGATAAGGAAGTAGATGAATATAATAATATAGGGGCTGTCCTAGATAACAGAGAAAGGTTATCATAACAGTCATACGAAAGAGCAGATTAAACAAGGATAAGCAGCAGCGTTTGATGGAGCACTTTATATCGGGTTCTACTGCAAGGTG
>Ga0307376_10002995_pt1 | contig 16000 bp, 14 predicted proteins | sample TR2MG_FD_202536 | JGI IMG/M metagenome (GOLD analysis project Ga0307376, IMG submission 202536) | Soil microbial communities from Risofladan, Vaasa, Finland - TR-2 | ecosystem: Environmental > Terrestrial > Soil > Coastal area > Acid sulfate soil | place: Finland: Risofladan, Vaasa | collected...
TGATGCTCAAGGACAAAGTGGCCGTGATTACGGGCGGCAGTGTCGGCATAGGCCTGGCTGTCGCTGAGGCGCTCGCTGCCGAGGGAGTTGATCTCGCGCTCTGTGCCAGGAACGAGGAGCGGCTGTCTGCGGCCGGAGAGCACATCCGGGAGGCGCACGGCGTTCGGGTGCTGACCGTTCCCGCGGACGTCACGAAGGCGGCCGACATCACCGCCATGGCTCAGCAGATCGAAAAGGAGTTCGGCGGTGCGGACATCTTGATCAACAACGCCGGCACCGGCAGCGAAGAGAAGATCATGGACGCCCCGGATGACAAGTGGCAGCGCTACTGGGACCTCCATGTGATGGCGGCGGTCCGCATGTCGAGAGCTATCGTGCCTCTCATGCGCAAGCGAGGCGGGGGCGTGATCATCAACAACGACTCCATCTGCGCCAAGCAGCCCCTCGGATACGAGCCGATCTACAACACGACGAAAGCCGCGCTGGCCAGGACTAATGTGGTCTGTTCGAAGGGGACGAGGCACAATCATCTTCGGTCTCCTCCTTGCCTGTGTATGTGCTCCAGCCGCCCCGGAAAGCCCCAGGACAACGCGCTCATCGAGGCGTCCAACAGCCGGTTCCGGCAGGAATGCCTGAACGAGCACTGGTTCCTGTCAGTGGCAGACGCGCAGGAAAAGGTCGACGCGTGGCGGAACCATTACAACGCCAAGCGGCCGCACAGCGCGCTCGGGAACCTATCGCCGGAGGACTTCGTGCACGCATCGGCGGCGACGGCCACCGCCGTCAAAGGCAAGACAGAGCTTGCTATCTTGACCTGAAAGACTCTCATTCCGAGTGGTACAAGAGAGACCTTCACTCCAAGGAAGAAAAAGCGGATTGATATGGGGAATCCTGGTTCGGATGGGCCGTCGACTTTGAGGAGGGACCGAGCGGTTCATACCAACGATCTGATTCAGTTATGGAGGCAGCGATAATGCTGGATGCGATAGCTTGTGGGATCACCGTAGTTCTGATGTGTGGAGTAGCTTTTGCTGCCATAGCCAGCCAGGCGAGTTCAAATACGCCCGAGACCACTCCGAGGTTCGCACTGCGGATCATCCCCGGTGTCAGCGAACCTGGAGCTCATCCACCACAGTGGCATGTCTGTGTCCTGGCGCGATCCCTGGTTGCCGCTGTGCGGACGCTCACGCCGCGCGTGCGGCTGAGGAACGCAAAGCTCGTTCGCCTCCAGCCGGAATCAGCGCGAGTTGAGAGGAGTGAGTGGACAGCGTTCTTCCTTCACGTGATTGGCACCCAGGATTCGCAAGAAGGCTTCATCACAATCGAACTGGGGGAGGCGCCGGGGTACAGCGAGAGTAGCCCTTTGCCGCTGACCTCCTCCACGCCGATTCAGCCGTTCGGTGACGTGCAAGAGCAGTTGGAGTCGGAGCGTCCCGCGCCGGGCCCGATCGGTTCCCGGCTGCCGCTGCGGCCCATGGCTGTCCGCGATGGTGTGCTCCGCTACCCGGACGGTGAAGAGGTGGCGCTTTGGGGTGTCGCCTACTATCCCCAGAGCTTCACCCAGTACTTCAGCCTCGAGAGGCTCGGCGTCGATCGTCAACGTTCCACCGACGAGGACTTCGATGACTTCGTTGAGATGGGCATCGATATTATCCGCATCCATGTTTTCGATAGCGAGATCTCGGATGGGGATGGCAGCCTGATCGAGAACGATCATCTCGACGGGCTCGACTATCTGGTGGCGCAATGCAATCGGAAAGGCATCTACCTGATGCTCACGCCAATCGCGTGGTGGGGCAGTCCAGGGGCCAGGCCGGACAGTTTCTCCAGGAATACGCCCATGCCAGCCATGTCGATGTGGCCGGAAATGTGGCCAATCCAGGCCAGGTACATGCAGCAGTTGCTGACACACAAGAACCCGTACACGGGCAATCGATTGGTGGATGAACCCAGCCTCGCGCTCTTCGAGGTCATCAACGAACCCTGGTATTGGTCGTATTCCCAGGTGGTGTCTGGCGATGTTGCCCCTGAGGGGGCTGAGGTCACTGAGTCTACCAAGAGGGGCTGGGCAGGGGTCCGCGATGCCTTCGAGAAGGCGGTGCCGGCGCAATGGCGCAGCCCTGCAACCTTCGCCTGGTTTCGCTACGACACCATTCGGGCGTACATCGACACGATGGTAGACGTGATCCGGAGCACCGGCGCACAGCAGCCGATCGCCTATCTTGCGTCGAATAACGTCAATGTCAGGGATTCGGATGTCGTCCAAGCCGTTGCTGACAGCCGCTGTGACGCCGTCACCCTTTCGACGTATGCGGGTGGACTGCACGGCATCCAGGACGACCGCAACCTGCTCGGGGAATTGGCGGATCGGTGGCCACTGGACCCACGGCTCGAATCCAAGGCTCGTCTCGTCTATGAGTTCGATGCCGGAGGCATGCTTCGACAAGCGGACGTGTATCCCGCCATAGCCATGCACTTCCGGCGGCTGGGCGTCCAGGTCGCCAGCCAGTTTCAGTACGACGCGAAAGCAACGGCTCATGTGAACTGGGACTGGCCCATCTTCTATCTGAACCTCTGGCATACGCCGGAGAAGATCATGAGCTTCCTGATAGGAGCAGAGGTCTTTCGCCGTCTGCCGCGCGGCGGCCACTTCGATCTGCCGCAGGACAACCAGGTTTTCGCCCCGGCAGCAGTGAGTTTCGAACGCAACATGTCGCTCCTGGCAGCAGATGACTCCTACATGCAGACGGGTTCAACCGACTGGCGGCCCTTGCCCCTCCCCGGGAGTCCAACACATATCATGTCGGTCGGGTCCTGTCCCTACTTCGACTACGAGGGAACCGGCGTAGTGAACCTGAAGATCGAGGGCAATGATGCGACGCTGAGGGTCTGGCCGGACGTCGAGCGCTTCCCGCATGGCAGGCCGATGATCGAGGACGCGGCTGAGGAGCGGCGTTGGCTTTTCGGCGGCCTCGCCGAGATGGCTGGCACGTCGGAACAGCCGCTGACCGCTCTGCACGAGCGCGAGCACACGTTTCGTCTGCGGCTGCCGGGCTGGACCGAGGCACGGGTTGAGCGGCTCGACGGCGACAGGCGCATCCCCGTGAATGTGCAGGGGGGATCACTGATAGTGAAGCCCGGCACCTATCGGTTGATCCGATGACTCACAACCGGGCGCAGCCTGGAAACAAACAAGCCGCATACAGTGGCTTCGCGATGAACTGCAAGTGAGATGCAGGCCCCCGAATTGTGGGGTCGCCACGAAGAACCGCGATCTCTGGCGCTGCCTGCCCATGCTGACGGTTACCCAGTTTGAGAGGGGATAGGAGGAAGGGCTGCTCAAATCGCGAAGCTTCGGAAGTGGAATCCTGTGCCCCTGTCAACTGGCGATGGGACACCGCTGACAGCCCTGTAGGATTGTCTGCAAGTCCTGGACATTCCGTGTATGTCAAACGGCAAGGGGTCACACAGTATCCCAAACTCTTGTTCGCACTTCCCATCCGTGGTATAATCTGCCCCTGTTAAATAGCAATGGGACACCTCTGACAGCCCTGTAGGCTTGCCTGCGAGTCCCAGACATTCTACCATATGGGACCTTTGGGCGGCATCTTCGGATGCCGTCTCTGCTTGTGGAGGGTGTGTTTGTGCAGGTGATCCTGTTTATGTTAAGTCGGGTTGGGACACCCGCTACGCCGCCAAGAATGCTGGTGTGACTTCCCGATCGGCAGCGCGCGGGGCGAGTGATTGTGGGAAACGGGACATCAACACGGAGCCAAACCGTCCGACAGGGCCAAACGGGGCAACAAAGGCGCGGCCGCAGGTTCTCGGTGCGGGGCCGAGCGGAGGTTTCGATCGGCGGGAGGTCAGGCGGCGAGTCGATAGGCGGTGATCTGAGTATCGGGAAAGAAGCGACGCTCAAGGTTAGTGGGCAGTGTCTTCGCCGACTTCTCCGGCTTGGTCCAGTGCCCACCGCGATAGGACACCGAGGGGTATTGCCACAGGGCGGTGCCCTGCGGCTGCATGTCTCAGGAGGGGGACGAACCTGGATTGCTGTCAGCGGAGTCCCAGAACCAAGTCAGCAACCAGACACTAGGTCCAGGGATTGAGCACGCGGGATTGCCCTGCCGCCAGCTCGGATCTTCGACTCACTACGTCCGTCGTCACGCTCTCGAGGGGAAGCCGAGCCAGGTGCCGTTCATCGCGGCCAGTTGCCTCGGGTCGTTCCTTCAGATACTCTCGGCGGCCCGACACATTATGCCCGTATCGCTCTCGCCTGGTAGCTGCTGTTTCCCACAAGACCGCGAACAGCGCGAACGCCTTGAGTCCCAGGATGGCCGCTAGCGTGGCAGGCACCGCGCCGATCTCCTTGCCCGAGGTATATACTGATGCCGTATACCTTGTATCGGCATCCATGCTCTATGCTGCCCTGGATTCGAACCAACGAACTGACCTTCCGAGAATCACCCACGGGCACCTGCCGTACTCCTGAGACTGATCTGGGGATGAAGTCGGCAGGTTGCGTGTCTTGGCTGACGGCGTTATCATCGCGCCTGAGGCCCATCCCATGCGAGGATCTGCACCCAACAAAGTCGCCTTCGCCGGCAGCGTCACCGCGGTGAAAGCACGCATCCGGCTACTGCGTTCGTTCGATCAGGTCAGTCATGCCTACCTGGGATGTACGCTGGTCCTCGACGGCGCGGTGGACGGGATTGTCGTGGACGATCTCCGAGTTGCCATCGGTCCGAAGACCCACGAGGCGCACCGTTTCCGGATCATGGATCAGCTCCGAGGGTTGGCGGAGCCGGTACCGGACCCGGCTCAGGAATGGGCCACCCCGTGGTGTCCAGAAACTCATCCATGCCCCAAAGTGCCCTCAGAGCGGTCTCACGGGCGGTCGACCCCTACATGTGGTGTCCACTCGGCGCTGAAACCCGTGTGAGCCGTCCTGTTGGGGGAGGCTAGCGTTGAAGGCGGCATCAAAGGGCTGAGGCCCAGCTGTGGCTGTAAAAGGCCCGTGAAACTTCTGTGCCGACGCTCCGGGAGTTCCCACTCAGGTACGCGCCGAGTAGGACTGGCGGGATTCGAAACGTCGTCTGGTGGACTCGACACTGGCTCATCTCACCCCGGCGCCCGCTGTTGCCCTTTCCCGTTTGCTGACTCCCTCCGTATCCCCCAGTCGACAGAGGAATGATCTCTGCCAGGCGGAATGTGGGCAGAACCAAGCACCCTATGGGAGGTCAGAGGATGGAAACTACGATCACCTACTTCGAAGCGCCTGGGACCGAGAATAGCGGCACGACCCTGGCCATCGCGAAGCAGCGTGCCCAGGAGGCTGGAGTCAAGAGAGTAGTGATCGCCTCCACCACGGGAGGCACCGCGCGTGAAGCCAGCCGGGTCTTCGGGGATACTGGAATCAGACTCGTAGTCGTCCCCCACCAACGGGGTCTCCGGGATGAGGAGCGGTTCGACATGGAGGCGGCCGCGGATGTAGAGCGCCAGGGCCATCGGGTCTACTGGAGCACGATGCTCTTCTCCACCAACGACCTCTATGGCAATAGCGCCCCCACTGCGCTCGCCAACATGCTGAGGACGTTCGGGCAGGGGATGAAGGTCTGCCTGGAGATCCTGTTGATGGCGGCCGATGGCGGCATGGTCGACCGGGGCGAGAAGGTGATCGTCGTCGCGGGCACTGGCCGGGGTGCAGATACAGCCGTGCTTGCCACCGCCTCTACAAGCAACAGGATCGGCGAGGTTCGTATCCACGAGATTCTTTGCAAGCCGCTGTTAGGATAGCGCTCAGCCGCAGGAACGAAAACCCATGTGTAGTGGTCACATGGGCCTGGAACCGGTGTTACGGGGTCACTCATGCCGAAGTCCGCAGCAACGTTCGCAGCCGCCCAACCGTTGCCGGGCTGTGGCCCTCGAACTGGTTGTTGATGAACACGAAGGTGCGGCTGACACGTGATCGCAGCGAGTTCAGGAGGCCCGCCCATTCTTCGAGAGCGTCATCCTGCGGTTTGTGCACGCGGCCAAAGTCCGGGAACACATCGCGTCTCCCCAGCAGTCGAAGATAGGCGAAGTCAGTCGTCATTCCGCGGATGCGCGCGTACCAGGGGTGATGAGCCATAGCAAGGCCCATGTTCAGAAACCGCAGGAGCTCAAAGGCGTCGGGCTGATCTGCCCACGAGCGATGCCGGAACTCCACCGCGTAGCGGAACCCCCCTGGCAGACGGGACAGGAATGCCTCCAGCTTCGGTAGTTGGTCGTGGCCGAACCTGGGATGAAACTGCACCAGGATGGGGCCAAGCTTGTCGCCCAGGCGCGAGATCACGTCGGTGAAGGCCGTGACCTGCTCGTCGGCCCCATCCAGCATCTTCTCATGGGTGATCTCGCCAGGCAGCTTCGGGCAGAACAGGAATCCCTGAGGAGTGCGTTCACGCCAGGCATCCACGGATTTGGCGGAGGGTATGCGATAGTAGGTGCTATCGATCTCGACAGCATCGAACTGGCTGGCGTAGTAGGCGAGCTCATCCTTCGTCCCCGGATGGTAGAACGTTCCCTTCCAGTCGCGAAACGACCAGCCGCAGGTTCCGACTCGGATCTGCATGTCTCAGCTTGCCTTTGGCGCTGCCTCATCCTATCATGTGGGAACACGGCTGCGTACCGCCAGTTTGGGCTCTGAGCCAACCCGGCGATGCCGGAACAGCCCTGAGTGCAGCAGATGCCCAAGCGACCAGACCAGAGTGCCGCCCACTTCAAGAAGTAGCTGACCGCGCTCAGGCGGATGCGGGGTTTCGTTGCCCGGCGCGATTCCACCGCCTTCGCCCAGGGGCTGGCCTTCTTGCTTGAGTACCTGGCCGTTGGCGTTGACGACCCACGGACCGGCGTCGAGCTGGTCGCGGCCTTCTACGAAACCGACGAGGTCATCTTCAACCACTGCGATGACTCCAACGGCCGCATCGGCGATGTGTTCCGCCAGGATGCTCTCGACCTGTTCGTTCGCTACGCCTCCGAGTACGAGGACAAGCAGTGGTTGGCCGATCTGCTTCTCCGACTGAACCAGAGCGACGGCTATGGCGTACGCGCCCACCTCTTCGATCGTGCCGACGACTACCTCCCCGCGAAGGTCATGCGCAAGGTGATCGATGCCCTCTGGGAACTCGCCCAGGCGGAAACGAACACGTACCAGCGGTGGCACTGGCATCATGGCATCGAGTCCCTGGCTCGCCAGCTGAAGGATGCCCCGCTGTTCGAGCGGTCCCGGCGTACCTGCTGGCCGGAGTTGGGCACGGCCGCCTGTGTGGACATCGCGGCGGCATATCACGACGCGGGCGATCCCGCCACGGCCCTGTCCTGGCTGAAGCGCATTGCCGAGAGCGAGACCTTCCAGGAGGACGAACGGGACGAGCTGCTGCTGGCCGTCCACGGGGAACTCGGGAACAGGGAGCAACAGGAAGCTGTGGCCTGGCGCATCTTCCGGCGATTCCGGTGCGAGGCCACCTTTGAGACACTGCTGTCCACGATTGGCGAGGAGCAGCGGGAACCGGTGCTGGAGGCGGAGGCTGCCATCATCCTGCGGTCTCTCGGGATGTCCTACTCCGACGCGGCCTTCCTCGTGGAAACTGGCCGCCTAGATGATGCGGAGGCCTACCTGCTCGACCGAGCCGATCAACTCGACGGCCTCTTCTATGAAGCTCTACTGCCCCTGGCGGAGAGCTTGGAGGAGCACGGGAGGTTGCTGGCGGCTTCCGTCGTCTACCGGGCGCTGCTGGAGTCCATCCTGAACCGAGCGGTGTCCAAGTACTACCACCACGGGGTGCGCTACCTGAAGAAGCTGGAGGCGCTGGCCGGGGAGATTGACCGATGGCAAGGAGTCATGCCGCAGCCCTGGTACATGAACCGGCTGCGACGGCTGCACGCCAGGAAGACCAGCTTCTGGTCACGGTACGGCGGCTAGTTCACAAAGGCTTCCTCTCGTCTCACGCAGATGCCACAGACGCGACGTATCCTCATAGTGCGATTACGACCAGCACCTCAATGAGCGTGAAGCCGAGAGCTCACCCGGCCGCCGACAGGGCGGTTCTCTTCTGCGGGGCGACAGGGCGTTCCCCGGGCATGGTAGGACTCGGGCGAGCCTTCTCGCGGATCACGATCGGGGCCCGTCAGAGTAAGGCTGCGGCGGTTCCACAGCGAAATGACCAGTTCACCCTTCTCCAGGCAGCGATCCACTTCACCCTTCTCCAGGCAGCGATCCATCCTCTCGGCCCGGTATTGGACATCGCGAGATACCAGTCCGGCCCCGCTTCGCCCTTCTGAACGTCCTCGTGCGAGCGAACGCGAAGCGGCGCTACCCCGAAGCGCACTCCTCGATCACGGCCAGGAGTCCGGGATGCTTGGCCCGAACACGGCTCAGCATGCGCCTCTTCCTGTCGTACTCTCCTCCCCACCACTGCCGTAGGGAGTTGCACTGCTTGCCAGAAGGCAGGTAGCCTTTCTCCAGCGCGCGCCAGTACTCAAGCACGACCTTCCGCTGTTCGCCCTCCAGCGCATGACGCACTCTCCGCCGTAACTCCGACCTCGCCTGCTGCGCTGTAACCCGGAGCAGCACCTCCTCCTCGGGTGACGACGAGCTTGCCCCCCGGACCCAGTCTTCCAGCCTTGTGGCAGCTCTTTGGGGCGCCTCCGCTTGGTAGGCCGCCCGGAATACCGACCGGCAATGGCGTGCCAATCCGCGCAGGCGACCTAACGGCGCAGACGACAGTGTCTCGGAGATAGCGCTAGGGTCTTGCTCGTCGAACTCGCGCCAGAAGACGGCCTCTAGCGATTCCTCCGGAGGCCGCGGGCGCGGCTCATCATCCTCGGGCTCTACCACCTTGCCGGCAAGATGTGCCCTCACTTGGCTCTGGGCAGGCTCGGGCAGCGAACGCAGGTAGGATTCCTCACGGGCCGTGCCCAGTGCCTCAGCGAGTGCACCGAGGTCAAGGTCACGGCGGGCCCGGGCGCGATACCTCTTCAGGCGCTTCTCCAGGGCCTGATCCAGGCCGAAGAACTTAACGGCAGCTTTTACCGATGCCGACGGCTGTTCTCTTTGGTCAACGGCGTCACGCAGCGCTGATTCGCCCCACAAGTACAGCCACAACCCCAGATCTTCGCCATAGGACAGCAGAGCAACGAGAGCAGCGAACTCGGCTCTGGCGAGGCGAATGGCGACCCGGAGAGCCTGCGACTCATCTTGCTGGCGGAGGGCCTCGATGTGACGCTGGATCAGAGTCCTCTGTTTCTGGAAGTGGCTCACCAGGTAGAGGTACACCTCAAGGGCGGGCCACCAGAACTCCGTATCGCGGCACTTGCTCACTCGCTGGCGCCGAAGCTTCCGGCGCATTCTCTCTGCCGCTTCACTCGCCATGCCGATCTGTTGGAGTGCGCCTTCTGCGGAAGCTGCGCGAGATTCTGCATTATTCTGTCCCATTTGCCTACCTGCCGGGCCCTAGTGTATGGAGGACCCAGTGAACGGTCAATATGATGTCCAGGGAGGAACGACGACGACACCTAGCGGAGGCCGCAGCGGTTGCGCCCCATCCGAATCTCGGCTGACGGAGCCGCAGCAAGACGCGAGAACGAATCCCCCATGGGGGGATTCGTGGAAATGCTGGGAACCAGACTCCCTCTCGGGTGGATCTCCGCCAGCCAGCAAGGCAGAACACGGCGGCAGCCGGATGGCTCCTGGAGCGGCTGGGACGCCGCGAGACACATCTCCTAAGGGCGCGCGTCTGCCAATCTGGAAGCCCCTCACGCAGGATGGGGTAGCCTCTCCCTTCTGTGCACGCTGGCTGGCTGACGCAGGGACGATTCGGCAAGGGGAGGAACCGGCTTCGAGATAGGCGTCGCCTCACAGCAGCCCTGACTTCCATAGTGGCGCAGTCGCGGAGCCACTAATCCGCAGACGCAGCCTCCCCGAGGAGGCAGAAGGGAATACGTGTGGCCGTCAGATGAGAGAACCGGTGCGCGGGAAGCAGTCCAGCCTTGGCGTGGACACCTACGGTCGGTCGTGTGCAGACGGGAATCTGGTGTGGGTCGGCGACTATCTGCACACAAACGAGTATATGCGGGGTCTGCGACTGCAATCGGTGCTGAATCGCCAACGCCGGCGGCGACAGTCGCCCTCAAAGGCCGACCGGCGTGGACTCAGTCGCCGGGAATGGCGTCTGCGGCAACGTTGAGCGCGACTGAGTCGGGGTGCGAGAACTCAAGAACAGCAGAGCAACTGCGAGTTCAGGCGGTCGACTCTAGCACCAGCCGCATCGGGCGCGGCGAGCGTCACTTCAGGGACAACGACTGGTTACATTCCGTGACCTGCCAGTCTTCATAGAAGGGGGAGGCTGAGAGGGTACAGCCGGCGAGCCTCGGATTCCGAGTGGTGCGCTGCCACTCCTGGAGGGATTCCGCCGGTCAGCGATACGGCGACGCGGGTACCGAACCGCAAGAACGACACACGCAGGGGCAATATGGAAAAGCGAAGGCGTGGCGCGAGCGCCAATCGGCCGCAAAAGCGCGGCAAGCCGTTCTGGGCTCCGGTGGCCGGCAAGCCGAAGGCCAGTGATGAGACCGCAACGATTCCGTATGAGGTTTGGGGGGGGGAGTTCTCAGATGCGCGCGGTCCGACGAGACTTGGTCGGCCGACAGGTGACGTAGGGCGGCGTGAGCAGGCCGCCAACAGGCTGCTGAGAGGGGACGCCAAGAGCCGTGGACTGTCCCCGGGTGCCTATCACGGGAGCGAAGGCATCTACATTGATGCCATGGAAGGCGAGGAGTCCTGGCGCAAGACGGAAGTACCCATCCAAGGAGTGTCACCAGCGGATGTCTATGAGGGGAGCCGTAGCCAATCGGGTGAACAGGGAAGGGTGGGGGGCGGCGCGGAGCGATCTGATGCCGATCTGTCGTCTTCCGATGCGTTTGACAGTCTGTTGTTTGGGCAGACGGTCGAGCGGCCGGCGAAGGTGTCTTTGCGCGCCTCTGCAGCCGATGCCTGCGATTGCGACGTGTGTGCCCTGTATCGACATACACAGAGCGTCGGCAGGGTAGCCGCGGAACTCGCCCCACGAGGTCGGCGGTTCACCCAATCGGATGTTCTCAAGACGCTCCGAGATCATGGCACAGTCCATCACGACGGCAAGACGAACTCGTGGCGATCCCGCAAGTACCCGGGTAGTGCAAGCAAGCATACCCGGATCGTTAGCGTTGGTGGCGATATGGAGAGGCAGGGAGCCTATCTGCGGAGGGTAGGACTCCTTCCGGGCCTGAGCCCACAGGAATACTGGAATCGGCATTTTGGCCGCCTTACGAGCAGACAGCGGAGTCTGATACGCGCCCGGGAGCGGACATGGGGATGGCCTGAGTCGGACCTTACAAACAGGTCATCATCGACAGTCCGCGAGCGGGCCAGGTCCGTGGGAGCCTCGCAGCCGCACGAGACGAAGACCTCTCGCAGTCACCGCCGGGCGGGCTACCAATGGATCTACTCCGTCCCGCAGAACTCGGTCACCAAAGGGCAGCATTTCGACCGGCTGGCCCAGTACCTTGGGAAGTACCGGCCTTACGATCTTCTTCAGCCCGGGGAGGGAACTGCCCTCCCAATAGGGGCGACGGCTCCGGATGGCCCCCTCGGCACGACCTGGGTCTTCATGGAGCATGTTCCGGGGGCCCGCGAACTGACGACGCTGGGAGTGGCGGCGGATGAACTCGGGCTGAGCGATGTGGCGGCGGCCAGGCGCCTGGGTCTGACGCAGCCCGCGCTGTCGAAGGCCAGGAAGGAACTCAGGACGAAGCCGGACGCGCAAAGACGTGTTCGCCAGGCGATAGAAGGTCCCGAGTCGGGGGAGTCGGGCTGAGAAGACCTGGATCGATTACAGGAAAAGCCGCACGAGAGGGTCGCCCGAGGTTATATTCGGGGGGCCCTCAGTCTTTATAGATAGAGGGGGCCAGCGCGGCGTAGCGCCGACCCCTTTCTGCCGGTGCTCGTATAAGGTACTCCTGCTCTGCCTGCACGCCTGGCTCAGCCCCCCGATCGGCAGGCAGGTGGACCTGCAATCCTCTTGTAGGCGGGGCGCGGGTCTGAACGCAGTGCCCCTGCGGCCCGCGTCCCGCCGTGGCCTCTCTCGGAGGTGCCCGCTTCCCGCATCTGTGCGCTGGGTTCGTGACTGCGCGGAGGCACATAGGCAGACCGGGTACCGGCTGGACCTGTGGCAGGTGGCGCCTGCTACAGGCTGAGTCGATGAGAGCAAATAGGAGCGACACGGAGGCGTCGGGACCAGATCCCGACGCCTTTCCGATGCGCGGATGCGAGGGATTGAGCTATGCAGCAACTTGTCAACAGGACGTCGTCGACAGACCAAAGCGCGCGACAGGGCAGGCCCAGCCCGGGTGCGGCCCTACGAGCATTCTGTCTTGCCTGCCTGGGGGCCACGAATGCGCGAGGCGGCTTCGACTGCGGCTCGACTCTCTGCCAGCTGCGGCCGGCCAGTCCCTTCCTGGGCAAGGCCATGCCCGAGAGCTTCCGGGGACCGAGCTACCGCGGCGAACCAGCCCCGGTGCCCAGGCGCCGGCCGAGCCGGAGGCTCGTACACGACCAATGTCGCCAGTGCCAGCCCGGGGATACCACGGACTGCATGGCAGCGGACTGTGCGCTCTACCCCTTCCGACCATGGGATGGGCCGGGCAAGGCGCCGAGGCGCAGGCTGAGTGAGAAGGAGTTGGCACAACGCCGTCTCGCCCAGTCCGACCCCTCGTTTCGTGCCCGCAAGACACGCGGGCAGAAGCCCAATACAGCCGTGGGAGGGACGTTCGATGCCTGATCGGGGTGTGGGTACCACAGGCCGCTTCCTGGTGGGGAAGGCGGCCCCGAACCTAGTCGATCCGGACCGCATGTCGGCCGATGATCGCCTTGGGGAGGTCGTCTGCCTACTGGCCGTCGGCTTCCTGCGCTATCGGTCCGCCCGGGCCGTGGACGGCGGAGAGGAAGACCTGGACTTCCTTCGGACTTCGAGTGAGGTATGTCGCAAACCTCAGTCCGAAGGAGAGAGCCTATGAGTACCAGCATTGTCAAGCAGATCGCGGACCTGGAGCGGATGAGCATCTCCGATCTCCAGCACCGCTGGGCGCAGCTGATCGGCACCGACCCGCCCCGCTACAACCGGGAGTTCCTGGTGCGGCGGCTGGCCCATCGCCTCCAGGAGCTAACCCACGGCGGCCTTAGCCAAGCCACCCGTGCCAAGATGGACCAGCTGTTGGAGGAGGCCGGCTACGATGAGATCGCTGCCCTGGCTGAAGAAGGGAGGCCCGCCCAGGGCCGGGGAACCCGCCCGGTGGTGGGAACGCGGCTGATCCGCGAATGGAACGGCGAACGCCACGAGGTGACGGTGGCGCAGGGAGGCTTCGAGTACCGAGGCCAGCCTTACCGCTCTCTGACGGCCGTCGCCACCGCCATCACCGGCACCCACTGGAGCGGGCCGGCCTTCTTCGGCCTGCCCGCCAAGCGAAAGGAACACCCACAATGAAAGGCCGGAAGGAGTCACAGATCGCCGCCGTGCGCCCCGTACGATGCGCCATCTACACCAGGACCAGCACGGAGGAGCGGCTCGACACCGAGTTCAGCAGCCTGGACGCACAGCGGGAGTCGGGCGAGAACTACGTCGCGAGCCGACGCTCCCAGGGATGGGAGGTTCTGCCGGCCCGGTATGACGACGGCGGTTACTCGGGCGCCACCCTCGATCGGCCGGCGGCGCAGCAACTGCTATCGGACATCAAGCTGGGCCGGGTGGACTGCGTGCTCTCGTACAAGATCGATCGGCTCTCCCGCTCCCTGCTGGACTTCCTGAAGCTGATCGAGCTCTTCGACCAGCACGAGGTGTCCTTCGTTTCGGTGACGCAGCCCTTCGACACCTCCCTTTCCATGGGCCGGCTCATGCTGAACGTGCTGCTGTCCTTCGCGCAGTTCGAGCGGGAGATCATCGGCGAGCGAATTCGAGACAAGGTGGCGGCAACCAAGAAGAAGGGCAAGTACTGCGGCGGCCCTCCAGTGTTCGGTTACGACGTCGACCGGGAGCGGAAGCGCCTGGTGGTGAACCCCGAGGAGGCGGCCCTGGTGAAGCGCATCTTCGCTGACTTCGTCCGGACCGCGTCCACCACGGCTCTGGCTCGACAGCTGAACGAGGAGGGAGGCACCACCAAAGCCTGGACGACGCAGAAGGGCATCACGCGGCCCGGCAGGGCCTGGAACAAGGGCCACATCTACCGCCTGCTCAACAACCCCCTCTACGTCGGAGAGGTGGCCCATTTGGGTCAGCGCTATCCCGGGGAGCACGAGCCCATCGTGCCGCGCAAGCTCTGGGATCAAGCACAGGCCGTCCTCCGCGAGCAGCACCGCGCCCCGGGCGTGTCGACGCGGGCGAAGACGAAGGCGCTGCTTCGAGGCATTCTGCGGTGCGCCCACTGTGGCTCTGCCATGGGGCCGAGCTTCACAAAGAAACGAGGGAAGCTCTACCGATACTACCTCTGCGTACACGCCTCCAAGCACGGTCGGGATTCGTGCCCGACGCGCTGCCTGTCGGCGGGAGAGATAGAGCAGACCGTCCTGGAGCAGCTGCGGGCCGTGTTCCGGACGCCGGAGATCGTGGCCCAGACCTACCAGGAGGCGCGAGCGCAGGTGAAGCAGGAAACGACTCCGGGTGCGGCCTTCTCCGAACGGGAGGTCGTCGGTGCGCTGCACTCCCTGGAGCCGGTCTGGGAGCGGCTGTTCCCACAGGAACAGGAGCGCATCGTGCGGCTCCTGGTCAAGCGGGTGGACGTCTACCCAGACAGGGCCGAACTGCAGATCCGGGCCGAGGGCCTGACTTCGCTGGTGGCGGAACTGAGTGAGAGCACGGCGCAAGAGGAGCAGGCAGCATGAACGAGAGTGAGCGACCCCGACTGAGCGCCTCTGGGGAGTGCCTGATAGTGACGGTGCCGCTGCAGATCAGACGGCGCGGGGGCCGTAAGGAGGTGATCGCGCCGGTCGATCCAGACACAGGCGGAGCGGGTCAGTCGCGCACGAACCGGCCGCTAGCGCTGGCTCTCGCCCGTGCTCACCGGTGGCGGCAGATGCTGGAGGGGGGTCAATACGCCAGCATCCGCGAGCTCGCCCTGGCGCTGGGGGTGGACAACTCCTATGTGGCCCGGCTTCTGCGCCTGACGCTGCTGGCCCCGGATATCATCGAGGCGACCTTGGAGGGCACGGAACCCGATGGGCTGTCGCTGGAGAAGCTCTATCGAGCACCAGCGGAGTGGGACGAGCAGCGACGGCTCCTCTGGAACGGGGCCGCTGGGCAGCAGTCATGAGACTGGAGAACGGCTGCCAGACTGGAGAAGACGGGCGTTCTGAGAGGAGGGCTGTGTGCTACTGGACTGGCTTTCTCAAAACGCTCTCTGCCCTGGTGTCGTCCACAGCTTTCAGAGAAAGAGAGAGCGCAGGTCGCATTTGGGGGCGCGGAACAGGGCCGAAGGCACCGGCGTCGTCCACAGATTCGCGACTGCGCGGAACGCCAGAACGTCCCCAGACGTGCCGCAAGGGGCGCCAAGGCGATGGTGCTGGAGGCAAGAGAATAGCGCGGAGAAGCCGTCCTCCCCGAAGGGGATGGTGGAGGAAACTGTAGTCATAAACAAAAAGTCTCCACCAGCGGACGAGGGGTGCGGACTTTGTGGATGAGTGCGTGTGGTCGGCAGCTTGGCCGCCCCCGATCAATGCTCCTCTTCCTGCGCGAGTACGCTGGCCGCGCCCTCGACCTGATGTGGTGATCGCCGCTCCTACGTCACATCAACCCAAACGCCCGCGCCACGTACATTGCCATCTGGTCGCGCGTCACCACCCAGTCTGGATGGTAGAGCCCGTCGTCATATCCTTGTACTACCCCGCCCTCCACGCAGTACTCGACGTGGATGTAGGCCCAGAAGGGCTCTGTCCCGTCAT
>Ga0307376_10002996_pt1 | contig 15999 bp, 16 predicted proteins | sample TR2MG_FD_202536 | JGI IMG/M metagenome (GOLD analysis project Ga0307376, IMG submission 202536) | Soil microbial communities from Risofladan, Vaasa, Finland - TR-2 | ecosystem: Environmental > Terrestrial > Soil > Coastal area > Acid sulfate soil | place: Finland: Risofladan, Vaasa | collected...
CCCTGTTAAATAGTGCGTTGCATTAAAATCTTATTTCAAGAAATGAGATTTTATTTAACAGGGTAAACAGAAGGATATGGAAGAAAGACAACCTTGGATTACGTTAGGATGCTTTACATATCTTATGGTTCTGTTTGCGAATTGGAAACGCAGATATTATTAGCAGGAGATTTAGATTTAATTGAAAAAGGTGAATTGGGACCACTAAATAAAGACATCGCAGAAATCGAAAGAATGTTAAAGTCGCTGATAAAGTCTTTAGAAAACAAGCCCTTGAACCCTTGAACCCTTGAACCCTTGAATCCTTGGACCCTCTTCTCCAACTAAATTGGAGAAGAACCAAAAAAAGAATCCGAATACTACTCGCTTCCCCTGGGGTGGGGAAGTATTTTTAACCACGCCGATCATCACAATATCGAATAATGGCAGGACACGGAACCGGATCTGATCGTTTTCCATACGATAAAAGATGTCTCTGCCGGCGAACAGCTTTTTATCAATTACGGCGAGGCTTGGTGGGAGACGCGCGAACTGACACCCCACAATGACGAATGAGGTCATAACGAAAAGTCATTTCAAGACTTCCCATTCGTCGGCTTGATCCTTTTGTAAAGGCCCAAACTCGTTGCGTTGATTGGGTAGGACTTGGGCTGTAGCAACTAAACACCCTAGTAGTTGTATGCCATGGGATATGAAAAATTCATTTCCCCACGCTTCTTTTTTTTTATCTGCTAAGGATTATATTTATAATTGACTTTTACGCCTCAATGCATACCTATATGACTCATTGTGGTATTTTTGTTTATAATTTGAAGCTCACTGCACCCCGCAAGGCGGAATTTCCGATGTGCTCCGACAAGTTTGCGGGGCATGCGCTTGCCCTGTTGAATCCCCGAAAATCAACGGGGCAAACGGCTGGAGTTCAAAAACGTCGTTCCGTCGGGAGAGAAACGGATGGTAAAAATGAAAAAATATAGATTCCCAAGTTTTTTTTTAATTGCGCTGGTTATCTCCAGTTGTGCTTCATGGCAGCAGAATTACGGCAAGCTCACAAGGTTACCCAAAAGCCAGAATGAAGTGACCATTCAAGATCTAGTCGAAAAATGGGAGGATTACAACATTTATTATTCCGACAAATATGACGGATTCGACGCTCGATCACCTCTGGGGATCATGTTCGATCCGAAAAATAACGATACAGCCCTGGTGGGTGATCGCTGGAAAAAGGTCGAGGATCAAAAAACCTTGATTGAGATGACACGATGGATTTATCCCACCACTCACTACGAGCCCTGGCTCAACGAGATTTTAGGGCCGGATGGTCGGTTTTATGGATACCTTTATTATTCCTATGGATTTGCAACCCTTAAAGTCGTCGATGATAATACAATGTATGTATTTAACCTGGATGAACCTCGTGAAGAGGGCAATGGCCATGCCTTAAATTAGAATCTTAGAATCCTTTGTTATTTCCAAGTTTGAAACGGCCACATATGTTCCTGAAGCCGGAAAATGGGATAAATTATCCCTAACATTGCAAACCTCGAGGATGCTTCATATACGCACCGTCAGGGGTGAAGCCGTAGTAGACTACCGAGACCCCTTGGCATATTTTTTATGCAACGATAGGGTTTAATCGGACAACGGAGAAGTAGATTGGGTTTGAGACAAAAAAAAGATAAGTTTATCGCTAAATTATTGGATAAATATCCGCCGCTTTTCAATAGATGGGTTGAAAGTTCAAAATTCATGGAGTTTCGAGATTCGCCGTGGACAAAATTGGACAAGGACCTCACCCAGTGTCGTTTGGCACTGATTACCACAGGTGGCGTACATCTTCGGTGTCAACCGCCATTCAACATGACGGATCCGTCCGGCGACCCGACTTTCAGGGAAATTCCAGCAGATGCATCCCCTTCGGATCTATTGATCAAACATAACTATTATGACCATTCTGACGCTGATAAAGACATAAACATTTTACTCCCCATTGAGCGTGTCTTTGATCTAAAGCAGGCCGGAGACATCGGCGATGTAAACTACCGGCATTTTTCTTTCATGGGGCATATCATGCATCACCATATCGATACATTGATCGAAAAAACAGCGCCGCAGGTAGCAACTGAGTTGAAATCGGACAACGTAGATATCGCTATTTTAACGCCGGCCTGAGGTATTTGCAATCAGTCCGTGGGACTGATACAGAGATCCATCGAAGATGTAGGAATTTCAACAATCTCCATAAGCCTTTCCAAAGAAATAACGGGTAAGGTACGCCCCCCGAGAGCCGTATGCTTCGGATCTCTCCTGGGGCATCCTATTTCTTACCCCGGTCAAGTGTCTCGCCAGCTCTGTGTATTGCGACTCTTACTAAAATATCTGGAAGAAATCCGTGCACCCGGAACCATCGTCGATATCGACTCCACCGCCGTCGACGAGTGTGCGGCCGCCTACCCCGCTAGTAAATAGAGGATATTTTTCTATGAAAACAAAACTCACCGATGAAGAGCTTGAAAAACAGGTCAAAGCGCTGGAAAAAGAGATTTACATAAAACAGAGGGGACCCAAATTCAACGACAATCTTCTTCCCTTGTATTCACCGCGTCCCAAAACGGCAACGACGATAACGACGGATTGATCAGCCACTGCCGCTGACTGACCCGGTGACCCGAACCACATTTCCGCCGCATCGGGTGCAACGGCCGCGCAGCATCAGCACAAAAATAATGGTGTCATTCTCCTTTCATTTGACAATAAAGTCCAGGGTGTCGTATATTTTTTGATCCTGGATAAATACGAATTTCAATGGGAGATAAAACCATGAAACCATGGCGATCGACATTGTCCGTTCCCGGGCATATTCAAAAAATGCACCTCAAGGCCTCTCAACGTCTGGTCGATGTGGTGATGTTCGATCTGGAAGACAGCGTCCCCGTGGATGCCAAAGAACCGGCCCGGAAAATGGTCATCGATTCGATACGTTCTCTGATCTGGAAGGATATCAGCGTAACCTTTCGAATCAATGGCCTGGATACTCCTTTTGGCTACAAAGATCTCTTAGACGTTGTGGAAGCGGCAGGCCCGCAAATCGATGCCGTGGTCGTTCCCAAAGTCAACCATCCCGGCGACATCCATTTTGTATGCCGCATGCTGGACGGTATTGAAATGGAAAAAGGTTCTTCAAAACGTATCGGCATCGAGGCGATCATCGAAAGTGCCGAAGGCCTGGAAAATGTGTCGGAAATCGCCCGGGCCAGTGACCGGCTTAAAACCCTGGCGTTCGGTATCGTGGATTATTCGGCATCGATCAATGCCCGGTTGATATCCATTTCCGGACACGGCGAAAACGAAAACGAGGTGTATTCCGGTCACCGCTGGAATTTTGAAATGAGCCGAATCGTTATGGCGGCAAAGGCCCATGGTTTACTCGCCATCGATGCACCCTACGGAAATTTTAAAGACCCGGAGGGCCTCCGGCGGAGCGCCGCCCTGGCCTGCGCCCTTGGATACGATGGAAAATGGGCCATACATCCGGATCAGATCGATATCATCAACCAGGTCTTTTCTCCGTCCAGAGAAGATATCGCCCGGGCCCAGAAAGTGCTGGCAGCCCATAAGGACGCCGAAGAGAAGGGACTGGGGGCTGTGGCCGTTGAAGGACGCATGGTGGACCGGGCCACCGTTCGCCTGGCAAGGCAGCTATACGCCCAGGCGAAATACTTGAAAATAGCGGATTGACCGCCGAGTTTTTTTTACGCAAAAAAGTTTTATCGACGGGTTTATTTCCTTAATTCGTTACATCTATCTAACCATTATATATAATTGAAATATTTATACATCCCCATCAAAACCATACATGATCCATGGTCGGGAAAACAACGGTTCCATCAGTTAAAGGACCTGCCCGAGCCAACGGTGACCGCTTGCATCCCTTACACGCTGAAAATCCCATGAGAACGGCTTGTGTATCCAGGCAAAAGCCCTCATCAAATAAGGTGCATACGGTCTGGTTTTGAACATGAAACATATGGTGAGCGCACTGCCGGCTAAACTCCCGGAAAGTTGGTATTGACTTGGGTAATTTCGCCATTATTTTATAGCGATATTATACCTGGAACACTTCCGCAGGGAAATTCAATCCGAGACATCCCTTTATTGAAGACAGCTCACCGTTTTATTTTATAAATATTGACTAGTGTCAGGAGACATAATGGGTATTGTCAATGTACTGATTCAAACCATCGGCGGCCTGGGTTTGTTTATACTCGGGATGAAAATGATGACCGAGGGTCTCCAGCTGTCCGCTGGAAAACGAATTAAAAAAATTCTGGAGGCAGTATCATCCAACCGGGTGATCGGCTGCATCGCCGGAGCGGGCGTTACCGCCATGGTTCAATCGTCCTCGGCCACCACGGTCATGCTCATCGGATTCGTAAGTGCCGGGTTGATGACCTTACAGCAGGCGGTTGGGGTTATTTTGGGAGCAAATATCGGTACCACGGTAACCGCTCAATTAATCGCCTTTAAACTGACCGAAGCGGCCTTGCCGGCCATTGCCGTCGGCGTCTGCATGAAATTCTTCACCAGAAAAAAAAAATATCGCTATATCGGAGAAGTCGTTTTGGGTTTCGGCCTCCTTTTTTTTGGAATGACGGTCATGAAACACGGGCTGGCTCCGATTAAAAATGATCCCACCTTTATCCAATTTTTTACCAAATTCGATCCTGGAACCACCGGCGGCCTGCTGCTGTGTGTATTTATCGGCGCCGTTCTTACGATTCTGGTTCAATCCTCATCCGCCACCATCGGTTTGACAATGACCCTGGCCATGCAGGGATTGTTGACGTTTCCCGGGGCCATGGCCCTGGTTCTGGGTGAAAATATCGGAACCACCATCACCGCCGAACTGGCAACCATTGGGTCTACCAATATCAACGCCCACAGAGCCGCCAGGGCCCACACCATGTTCAATGTCATCGGGGTCACCATGATGTTGATCATTTTCCCCTATTTCATCGATTTCATAAAGTATGTCACCGTGGTTATGGGTACAGGGTCTGTGGATCAAGTTGTTGGAGGGGATGTGGTTAATATCGCCCGTTATATCGCCAATGGACACACCCTCTTCAACGTCATCAACGGAACGATTTTTCTGATCTTTCTTCCGCTGCTGATAAAGGTGGCGGTTTTGTTATCTCCCAAAGAAGACCCTTCGGAAGACATTTACCGGCTGCCCAATTTCAGCACCAAGTTCGATGATACGCCCATCGCCGCTCTGGCCAAGGCACGAAGTGAAATCATCAGGATGTCCGATGCTGCTGCAACTACGCTCGAAGATACGATTCTGCGGATCGAAGACAGAGATTATAAAAAATTAAGCAAGTGGAAACGTATCGAAGACTACCTGGATGACATGAAGTTGGAAATCACCGCGTATTTATCCAGGCTATATCAGAGCGATTTGAGCCAGTCAGAGGCCAAAGATATCGCGAGTTTGATGCGGATGACCGATAATATCGAAAGAATCGGTGATTCCGTGGAGAATATCGCCCAGCTTACTGAAATTATAATTGAAAATAATTTACCATTTACAAGTGATGCCCAAGCAGATCTAAAAACCATCTCGGAGCAGACCGTCGCCTTCCTTGATCTTGTAACAGATGGAATTCAGCATCCCATTAAGAATTTAATGGTGAAAGCCGATGAAATGGAAAACAGCATCGACCGGATGCAGGAGGAGATGCGCCAAGGTCACATTTCAAGGCTGCGCTCCGGTGAATGCGCTATCGATCCGGGCTTGGTGTTCATCGATCTGTTGATGAATTTCGAAAAAATAGGAGACTACTGTTTTAATATCGCCCAGGCTGCGGCGGGCATCAAGTAGATTCCCACGGGCTTGCGTCCGTGACTCTATGGAAATTATTCAATTCCTCCCCTAAAAAGGCCGGCTTGATCATGCCCCTAAAAGGGTCAATAACCTTCAAACGCTTTTATCTCACGGCAGAGCCTCAGAGTCGGCAGAGAAAGTTATTGCAGCGACCCCGGTCAAATGGCTTCCGGATTTCCACATATCTTATTCCTTTTCCTTTACCGTGAACCCGATTTTTTTTGGGTTGTCTTCATGAAGAATCCGTTAAACCAGATTTTACAAATCCTCAAAAAACGACACACAGTCTCATTTCAGGTATTGACAAAATGTATTGGTCTTGTGAATATGTAGCACTCTCATACATTTAGAAAAATGAAGGAAAAATCTTATGGCAAAGAAGACGATCGGCTTTGTTGGACCGGATGGCAGGACCTGTATGTGTGCCTATACGCTATCAACAGTTGAAAGTGAGAAGTATATCGGCGCCATAATCAAGGGTATGACGGGTATGGGCCCGGTAATGGATGCTGTTAGGGGAAAGAAGAACTGGACCCTGAAAATTTTCCCCATTGAAGGAAACTCGGTTGAGGATTACAAAACTGTAATCATAGAGGCGTTCGAAAACGGAGAAATCGACTATATTGTCATCATGCCTGAAGATCTGATTTATGAAGGGATTGTAGATGAACTCATCGAGGCAGGTTATGGTGACCGGGTCATCGGCCTGACAAAAGAAGCGGCGTTCATCGAAGGTGATAAGGTCAAGGCAAAGATCTGGATGCGAAGGGCCGGTGTGCCTGTTGCACCTTTCAAGGTGGCAGATGCGAAAAACCTGCAGCAAATTAAGTGCATTGTTACGAAATTCATACGCCGCCACGGCGGTGCTGTTTTCAAATATCCTTACAGTGCAGGCGGGAAAGGTTCCCGACCTGTTTTTCGGGTTGAGGATATTCTCGACGTTCGGAATATACTGCTGAAAGACTACAGCGAAAATTACCAGACCCTGCACGGCGACAATAAGTGGCCGCTTTTGATCGAAGCCTGGAAATCCGAAATTGAGATCAGTTTTACCGCCTTCATCGACGGAAATGGCAACTTCCAAATTCTCCCCACCGCCATGGATTATCCGCTCCGTTTTGAAGGGCCTCCCAGCCAGACGAACCCTGTCACAGGGGGTATGGCTGCAATCGGCATGCACCCTGCTGAAACGCCCGAACTTATAAAAATGGTCGGCCATAGCGTCATCCAACCTTTTGTAGAAGAGATGAAAAAGAAAGGTATTCTCCGTCCGTGTATCCTTTATCCGGGCTGTCGGGTATCCATCGATCCCGTTACCGGAAAACCGCTGGATATCCTCGTCTATGAAATGAATATTCGCGCCGGTGAACCGGAGATGCAGGTTGTTGCACGGCGACTCAAAAATCTGGGGGAACTGATTGTTGCCGCACTCCACGGTCGGCTCGATGCGGTCGAGCCGGATGTTCGCAGGGATCAAATTTCCATCTGTCTGGCACTGGTTACCGGCCCTGGCGGGCCTCAGGGGCAAAGGGGCTACCCTGATTCGTATACCAAGTATGAACCGGTTTTCATAAATTTCAAGAGCCTTTCTAAACGGGGAATCCTCATTGTCCCATCGAACATTAGCTGGGATGAAAAAAAACAACGGCTGATATCTGACGGGTCCCGGGTCTGTTATCTGAGCAAAAATGCTACGGTCAAACCCGGACAGAAGAGGGGTCAAGTGGCTGAAACACTCAGGGCTGCACTCTTTCAGGCATTCGATCATGGTCTTGTGAGGGTGGTTCCCCGTGAAGCAGAGGAAACTTTTGAGGCCGCGGAGATACTGTTTGGACAAGGCAATATCGCCGAAGCTGAATTTAAGAAAGCACAAGCCGCTTTTGAGAAAACGAATCGCCTCGATCTTCGCCGCGATCCTGGGCGGATTTATGAGGAGTGGGATCAACTTTACTTGGATTGGCAACTTGCCGTGTAATCCGAATTAGGAGAACTAACATGAAAGTGTTGGTCAGCGACAACCTGGGAGAAGCCGGTATCCGGATGTTGCAGGAAGAGGACGGGATTGAAGTCGATGTCAAGACCGGACTGGATCACGAGGCGCTAAAAAACATCATCGGAGCATATGATGGCCTTATTATCCGGAGTGCAACAAAGGTGACCGAGGATCTTTTAAGCGCCGCAACCCGCCTTAAGGTTGTGGGCCGTGCGGGAATCGGTCTCGACAATGTGGATATTCCGGCGGCCACCAAGCGCGGGATCATCGTTATGAATACGCCCGGAGGGAATGTGATTACAACCGCCGAGCATGCCATCGGCATGTTGTTGGCGCTTTCACGCAATGTACCCGAAGGGACTGCATCATTGAAGGCCGGACGCTGGGACAAGAAAAAACTTCAGGGAAGAGAAATATTCAATAAAGTCCTCGGCGTTATCGGATATGGAAAAATCGGCTCTATTGTCGCCGATCGTGCGCGGGGACTGAAAATGAAGGTAATTGTCTACGATCCTTTTGTAACACCTGAGCAGATTGAAAAAGCCGGCTTTGAAAATGTTTCCCTCGAAGAATTATTCCGCAGATCCGATTATATCACGGTGCACGTACCCAAGTTCAAGGAAACCACCGGTCTGCTGAACAAGGACGCCTTTGAGCAGATGAAAGACAGCGTCATGATCGTAAACTGCGCCAGGGGCGGAATTGTTGACGAGAATGACCTTTATGCCGCCTTGCAGTCAGGAAAAGTGGCCGGCGCTGCCTTGGATGTCTTTGAGAACGAACCGCCCGGCATATGTCCGCTGATCGCGCATGAACGTCTGATTTGTACACCCCATCTCGGTGCTTCCACCCAAGAAGCCCAGACCAAGGTGGCAATTGATGTGGCCAGTCAGATCATTGATTATCTCAAGCATGACACGATTCTGAACGCCGTTAACGTCCCATCGGTAACCGGTGATCTTCTTAAAAACCTGAAGCCGATATTAACCCTTGCCGATCATATGGGCAGTCTCCAGACCCAGCTTATTCGGGGACCCATCGAAGAAGTCTCCATAGAATATGCCGGAGATTTCAAGGGGCTCGACCTGTCGCCGGTTACAATAGCGGTCTTAAGGGGTTTGCTGGCGCCTGTGGTCAAGGATGATGTCAATTTCGTCAATGCCCAGGTCCTTGCAAAGGATAGAGGTATAAAGGTCAAAGAGATTACCAGCGATGCGTCTGAAGAGTATATCAATCTGATTACCGTCCGTGTAACGACGCCTAAGGTTACCAACACGGTCTCCGGGACCATATTCGGCAAAAATAAAATGCGGATCGTTAAAATTAACAATTTTCGACTCGAGCTCATACCGCAAGGCCACCTGGCGCTGATATATACCCTTGACAAGCCGGGGGCCATCGGAAGTTTCTCGTCACTTCTGGGCGATAAAAAAATTAACATCGACCAGATGCATGTGGGGCAGGAAGAAACCGGAAAAATGAATATTATTTTCCTCAAAACCAGTGTCCGAATTTCCGATAATCTTGTTGAACAGCTGCTCGACCTGCCGCTGATTATATCGGTGACCCGACTTGAATTTGAAACATAGCCCGGCGGAACCCTGAAAAAAATATCCATGTGTTCATGAAATTTTCGAGCCGGCTTCCCGTCTTGTCAAAAGCAACACTGCAGCAAAAATCATCATGCCGCCCAGGATTTTGTGCAGCGTCATGGTCTCGCCAAGAACCATTATCGCCAAAGCAACGGTTACCACAGGTTCCAATGTGGAAATCATGGAAGCGTTTGCGACCATGATCGCTAACATAAAAATGCCGGCAATGGTAAATCGTAGAAAAAGAACCGTAATAGGATCTGATCCTGCTTCATAGGCAAAGCGTGCAAAAATGGCCATGGCGCCGAAGGATACGGCAGATAAGGCGATGAGAAATACGCCATATAAACGATCCATATACACCGATTTTAAAATCTTAACTTCTGACCTTGTTGATTTTCCTGCCAATACTATTCCATTCTCTTTAACGATCCTTTTGGGTTTGAAAGTGAAGCGCTCCGTCGCCTCGCCTACGGAATCATCGCTTTGCTATACAGACGGACGGGGATTCAAAATTGAATAGAACCTGTTTTTAAACCTCCTGGCGAGCAATTTTGACCCTTTGGCCTAAAATGACCTGGCGAAGTGAGGCGTAAAATTTGAGGCCGCACCGTTGACACCCCTATTGATTAGGTATTTTTTTACGTATTTTATAATTTAAAAATCAGGCTTGATTTTTTTATTACCTCATCTAATTTCAGGCTTTACAGGAAAGCCCGTTTCCTCAACTGGCTTTTTAATTTCCTGGTTTTCTTTTTGCAAAGGGGGGGCTGCATGGGCCACCCCCCTTCCCTTAAATTCCTATAAAAAATAATATGTTCATTAACCATTAAAGCTCACGGTTAGGACAGCAGGAAAAAGTATTGTGGAAAAAAAGATATGCAACAACTGTTGGTATTTCACTCCTGCGCCCATCACCGATAAATCTTACGATGATTCCCGATCATCTGATGGTTCCCCTTGTTGCGAGTTTCATGACGATTTCTTTGCAGTAACACCAGACAATACCTGTAAAAATTGGAAGAGTAACCAAGAGCGTCTGATCAGTATCATCAAAGTCCTCTACGGTGTATAAAATTCGTATCCTATGCTTGAAATGCGCAAACCCCAAGGTGTACGTTACGCGGACCTCTATCGTGAAAATGCAATAGCCCTCCCAGCGGTAAAAACGGCCTAATCCCCGTCGTATTCCTGGAAAATAATATGCCCGCAGGATTTGCAATGCGAGGCATTCTCATCGTGGTAGCGAAGACCACACCCCGGACAAAGCACCTTTTTTTTTGTGGAGATATAGATCCATTCCTTGACGATGCGGCTGATCTGCCAGGGTATGAGAATGATACCTGAAAGTATCATAAACACGGTGATCCATTTCCCGGCCTCGGACAAGGGCGTGATGTCGCCAAAGCCCACGGTTGTCAGCGTCACCACGGTGAAATAGAATGCATCCCCGAAAGTCTGGACATTGGGGTTTAACGGATTTTCAACATAAAAGAACAGGCCGGAAGATATGAAAAATATCATGAGTATGGTCAAAAAAAGCCGGATTAAATTCAACAGCCGGAGGGTGATACTCCCGAAGAAGAACTGAGGATCTGCGGTGAATCGGAGGAACCTGAATATCCTGAACACCCGGATCACCCGGATCATCTTTATAAATCCGAAGTTGGGAGTCACGCCGAACAGCGGAAGCACAAGCAGAGAGATTGTCGGCACAATGGCGATCAGGTCGACGATGCTGTAGATATCAACCAACTGTCTGAGTCTGTCTTTGGCTGCGTAAAGTCTTGCAACATACTCGACGATGAAAAACAGGACAATGATGACCTCTGTATTCCAAAGCAGACGGCGGGTGGCCTCGGACACGGGATAGGTTTCCATCACAAAAATGGAGCAGATCACCAGATTGAGGAGTATGATGAAGATATCGATGAATTTGCCCGGCGGTGTCTTGCAGTCGATCAAATAGAACTGGAGAGTTTCCCGAAAGGCCCGCGGCGCGGCCCTATTTTCTTTATTCGGATATCGGGTTGTCATGGTTTAGAAAGTGTCCCCCTTGTCTGTGGATGATTGATGTACTGGAAGCTGTTTCAAAACCTCCCGGTCGGCCGCAGGGCGGTTCACCAGATAAATACCCATACCCACCAAAACAAGCGCCAGCAGCAATCCACGGGTAATCGGCTCGTTCAGCAGCAGACCGCCTGCGAGCACGCCGAAAAGTGGCGTGAGAAAGGTGAACGATGCAAGACGCGAAGGGGGATAGTTTCGGATGAGCCAAAACCAAGCAAGATAGGTGATGAACGCAACCCAAACCGTTTGGTACACAAGACTTCCGACGATCAGGGGCGTCAACCGGACAATGCCGGCCTCACCTTTTGCCAGAGACCCCAGGGGCAGAACCACCGCAGAGACGGAAAGTTGGTAAAGCAGGGTTTTGCTCGGCTTGATCTTGCCCAGGGGGCTGGCCTTGATCAGAACCGTCGTGGCTCCCCACAAGATCGCCGCCACCGCCAACATGCTGTCGCCGATCAGCATTCGGTAGGTATGATACGTCAGTGACTCGCTGAACGCGACGACGGTGCCAACGAAGGCACAGCACAGACCGACCACTTGTATCATCCGCAGGTGTTCGCCCGGAATAAAGAGCTGTGCCCCCAACGCCACAACGAACGGCGACATATAAAGGAAGATGACGGCGCGGGATGCATTGGTATATTCGAGGCCCCAGTAGATCAGAACGAACTCTCCGGCGAAAAGAAGGCCCGCAGCGATTCCCCACCACAAGGTGCCGTCTCTCTCTAACATCGGCTCCCGGCGCACCATCATCCAGATCCAAATCAGGATTGTGCCGCCCATCGACCGGATACTGGATTGCAGAAGCGGCGAAACGCCATGGTTGGCAACCTTGATAGCCACCTGTTGCAGACCCCAGCTCGCACACAGTACAAGCAGGATCCCCATTGCGGTGAAGTCTAACATCTGATTCTCGTGTCTCAATTCATCGGTCTCCGGGTACCATCGTTTCGCGATTCTGCACGCAGTGAAGGATTATCGCTCATTTTCATTGAAATTTATTTTAATAAAACCTTTCCAATCCATATCAGACAAGCCTTTTGCCGAACAAAAGGTTGCGATACTTGAGTTAATATTTTGTATGCGCGCATTTCGGGTCTGGATCAGGCGCGCCCTTGAGATAAAATTTTCATATATTCCCTTTGCACCGTCTCTTTTCCATATTCTCTCTCCAAGCGGCGAACGATAAAATGCCCACGGGCTGCGTCCTGGAAGTGGTCTACGAAGAGGAGATTGATGGTCGCACCGCCGAGTGCACCGATAACCGGTACTGCCTGGACGGCCATCTTTTCAGAGACCACTGCGCCAAAACGAGATGCAAGCTGTGTGATCAACCGTGCGATGGGCGGTGCACTTTTCTCCGTTAAACCTTTGGTGGCGATATGTTTTGCAGCATCGCTCACCGCCTTTGCCAGGGCGGCACGCACCGCGAAGTATCCGGTCTCTGTCATATCGTCGGCATCCGATCTCCCACCCAGAGCGAAGACTTCAAGGCAGGCCAATCTTGCTTGAAGCGTTGCGATGTCCTCCCCTTCACTCCTCGCAATGTCGGCAATCGACCGAAGAATTATGGACGTCGACACGGGAAGTTCGACCGCGAGGGCCGGCAATCCAAAGGCGCCGCCGATGGCACCGCTTAAACCGCTTGCAATCTTGTGGGTCAGAGTCGATGCTGGGCCTTGGAACCCCTCTCCCATGGTTCTAACGGAGAGAACCAACAGTTTGTTCAGCGTAGTTTGTACGGCACCCTGAATTTTTCCGGATGCTGCGGCGGACAGCGAATCCATGACTTTTTCAACGGGCTGACCGATAACGTTGATAATTCTGGAAATGAAACTCGGGTTTTCAAGGAGTTCCACTGCACGTCTAAGGTCTTGGCGGTCTTTTCCTTGGATGGGCATGAAACAATTTCTCCGGATTATTTTTAGAGACAACGGGTAGGAGCGAAACTCGCGTTAAAAATTTAACCAGAGTTCGATGGCCCCTTTTCGAGCGTTGGGATATTTTTGACTCAAATTTTTGATTTTGATATTTGTATTTTTAAGGTTGATCAAAGGGGCCATGAACTGTTTTAAATGATTTTTTAAAAGGAGTGCCCCTGCTTTGTCTTCTTTGTGAAAGTAGCGAACATCACTATTTGGATAATCGACTCTTTCAATCCCAAGCACCCCGAAGCCGCTATTTTCAAGTGAATCCGCCAGCGCTTCCATGAGTTCTTTTTTCTCTTGGCTGGAATAATGGAGATAAATAGTGTACTTACCCCGTTGCATTCCATCCTCGGCTCCGTTTAATTCGGCTTTTTTTTCATACGACGGTACTGTCGGCATGTCTTCGATTTGCTTTTCTTCATTCAACAGGTATCCCGCCGACACGAGTCGGGGTGCCGTCGACGCTTTTTGTTTCAACTCGAATACCGTTTTACGGGCTTTTTCTGTGTCCCGGACAACCCGGCCAATATTTTTATTCGAGTCGACAATCGATGGCGTGTCCGTTGATGTTGATTGGGTGTCGCCGTATTTATCCGTATCCCGGGCGTGTCTGCCAGATTTTAGAGGATAATACAGAAGGCCGAGAACCATCAACGACACCATGGCAAAAGCGATATATTGAATTTTTCTCCGTGAAGAATTTATTGCGGGTTCTTTTGCGGCACCTTGGTTTAGGGTCTCTATATTTTCCTGCGCTTTTCTGTCATCGATTTTTTCGTTCCACAAGGGGCGTTTATCAATGCATTCTTTTATAATCTTTCCATCTATTTTTTTTACGCCTTTATGGTATCCGACCCATAATGCATGATCGCAAATCATGTTGACCAAACTCGGACACCCTTTGGCAACCGCGTAAATTTCACCGATTGCACTTCCGGTGAAAATACTTTTTACACTGCCTGCGACATGGAGGCGATGAAAAATATATTCACATATTTCTGCGCCCTTCAAAGGCTTAAGGGGGTAGCTGAAGGTGATTCTCTGTTTTAAATCCCGATTCTTTTTCTTGGAAATAAGATCGACAAATGCATCCTGACCCACAAAGACCATATTGAGAAGTTTTTTATTCCGCCGTTCGATATTCGAAAGGCGTCGTATCTGGTTGAGAAGCGTTTGATCGAGCCTGTGCGCTTCGTCGATGATCAGTACGACATTTTTATTTTCCGCGTCGCAATCGTTCAAAAAACGACGGAACGATGTTAATGAATCCCCCTTGTCGCCGGACTTTGTATGGATATTGAATTCATGGGCAACAAAGTTGAGAAAGTCTCGTGGTTCCATCCTTGGGTTGGTGATGTTGGCCGTAACGGTGTTTTTGTCAAAGCACTTCAGCAATGCATTGACGAGGGTGGTTTTTCCCGTTCCGACGTCGCCGGTAACAAGAAGGAAGCCCTCGTTGTCTACGGCGGCATATTTCAAAACCGTAAGGATGTCCTTGTGACGCTCGCCAAACCAGATAAATTTTGGATCCATGTTCATCTGAAAAGGCAGCTCTTTTAAACTGTAGTGTTCAAGGTACATTCTTTTTGCCTGTTTGAACCCCTCTGATAATCAGAGATACCGTGCCATTTTCATCATGATCTCATGCTTCTGAATGGCCCCGGGCATGGTTTCCGTTAACCGGCCGTTATCAAAAACAAGGAGCTGCGGGACGCTGAGAATATTGTATTTTGAAGAGATCGTCGGGCTGGAATCCACGTTTAATTTGCCCACCCTGATTTTCCCCTTTGCATCTTTTGCAAAATCATCGATAACCGGCATGGCGGCCTTGCATGAGGGACACCAGGGTGCCCAGGCAAAGACGAGGGCCGGCAAGGGGGATTTGAGCACACGACGGTCAAAATCGCTCTCCGAAAGCATCAGGGGCTGAGGCACGAACAGTTCTTCCGTATCGAGCATCGCCCCGCATTTTCCGCATTTGGCACCGGCATCGATTTTCCCCACAGGGATTCTGTTTCGGGTCCCGCACGCCATACACCGAAAAAGAAAAGGTTCGCCGGCGCCGGCCGGATCCATCTCCAGCGGAGTCCCGCACTTGCCGCACTTTGCGGTGCCTTTCATCTTTTCATGAGACATTCTGTTCTTTGCGCCGCATTTTGAGCATCGGACCAGATGTTCATGGCTCGTGTTCATCCTGTTTGCTCTCCCAGTCTGTTTACGATCAATTAGGGTGTTAGGTTCCTGAGTATACCCGTCAACAACCCTTTCCCGGCTTCCACCGACGTCAGATCATAGACCCCGGCCACAAATGTCCCCGCCTGTTTCACGATAATGGTTTTGTGAAAAGGCTCCTCTGAAACAAAACTGTGCATCCCGAATCCTTCCAGAGGCAGACATGCTTTCTCTGACTTTTCTAGAAAAGACCGGTGGTGTTCCACGGCCATGACGGCATCCCTGTATGACGGGAAAAAAGCAACGAATGCCGTGACTTTTTTACCTTCAATTCGATATTCGCACACCATTCCC
>Ga0307376_10003000_pt1 | contig 15978 bp, 38 predicted proteins | sample TR2MG_FD_202536 | JGI IMG/M metagenome (GOLD analysis project Ga0307376, IMG submission 202536) | Soil microbial communities from Risofladan, Vaasa, Finland - TR-2 | ecosystem: Environmental > Terrestrial > Soil > Coastal area > Acid sulfate soil | place: Finland: Risofladan, Vaasa | collected...
ATGGTTATGGTCATGGTCGTGGTCAAGGAGTGGCGACACATGAAACATTCGCTTCTATATACTGGAGCGTCGAGCCCAAGGTCAGGGTCATGGGGATGGTCATGGACATGGTCAGGGTCAGAGTCATTTTCAAGTTCATGGTCATTGTCAGTGTCAAGGACATGGTCATGGTCAATGTTATGGGTCAGGTCCATTTCATGGAGTGGTTCGCGATGAATACAGCGGTTTTATATACTGGGGCGTTCTCGACGATATCAAGGACAAGGACAAGGTCCTGGTCAAGGTCATTGTCAATGTCATTTTCAGATTCAGATTCATGGTCAGGGTCAAGGGAATGGACATGGTCATGGTCAATGTTATGGGTCAGGTCCATTTCATGGAGTGGTTCGCGATGACAGCGGTTTTATATACTGGGGTGTTGAGACCAGTCTCTTGTTCATGGGCCGGGTCATTTTCAAGGTCAAGATCATTGTCGCGGTCAAAGTTATGGTCAGGATCATGGTCAGAGTCGCAGTTATGGTCATTTTCAAGTTCATTGTCATGGTCATGGTCCGGGTCATGGAGGGGCGACATCTCATGAAACATTCGCTTTTTTATACTGGAGCGTTGAGGCCAGAGTCAAGATCATGGTCATGGTCAAGGTCCAACTCATGGTCATGGTCAAATTTAGGGTCAAAGTTATGGTCCAACTCATGGTCAGGGTCATGGTCCTTTTCATGGTCCCTGACATGGGTCTGGTCAAGGTCATGGATGGGTGAAAGACGATGAGGATTTCGATTATATATATTGGAGGGTTGAACTCAGACTCTCAGTCCTGGTCATTGTCAATGTCAGGTTCAGGGTCATGGACAGATTCATGGACAGATTCATGGACATGGAAAGAGTCCGAGTCATTGTCATGGTCCTGGTCATGGAGTGGCTAAATCCAATGAACAATTCGATTTTATATACTGGGATGTTGAGGATGAGATCGGGGTCATGGAAAGAGTCAGGGGCATGGTCCTGGTCATGGTCAAGTTCATGGACAGAGTCAGATTCATGGACAAATTCATGGAGTGTGTTGCGATGATACCGATTATATATACTGGGAGGTTGAGACCAAGATCAAGTTCATGGTCCGGGTCCTTGTCAGATTCAAGGTCAATTTCATGGCCATGGTCACGGTCAAGTTCAAGGTCAGTGTCATGGTCAAGATCATGGACATGGTCAAGGATATGGTCAGGGTCATGGACATGGTCCGAGTCATGGAGTGAGTCGCGATGAAGACACTAATTTTATATACTGGGGGGTTGAGCCCAAAGTCAAGTTCATGGGAAGGGTCCTGGTCAGATTCAAGGTCAATTTCATGGTCATGGTCACAGTCATGGTCCTGGTCATGGTCAAGGTCATGGTTATGGTCATGGTCATGGTCCGAGTCATGGAGTGAGTCGCGATGAAGACACCAATTTTATATACTGGGGGGTTGAGCCCAAAGTCAATATCATGGATAAGTTCATGGTATAGGTCAAATTCAGGGTCCCGGTCATGGTCAGAGTCATGGTCAAGGTCATGGTCCGCGTCATGGCTGGTGTCGCGATGACAGCGATTTTATATACTAGAGCGTTGAGCCCAGAATCAGGATCATGGGCAATGGAATTGACCAGGTCATTGTCATGGTCATTTTCAGATTCAGATTCATGGTCAGGGTCATGGGAAAGGTCATGGTCATGTTCATGGTCCGGGTCAAGGGCATGGTCATGGTCATGTTCATGGTCAGGGTCATGGAGGGGCGACATCTCATGAAACATTCGCTTCTATATATTGGGATGGTGAGCCCAAGCGAAAGGGCAAGGTCATGGTCAAGGGAGTGGTCATGGTCCTTGTCATATTCATGGACAGAGTCATGGTCATGGACATTGTCATATTCATGGTCAAGTTCATGGACACGGTCAAGTTCCTGGTCATGGTCAAGGTCATGGAGTGGCGACACATGAAACATTCGCTTCTATATGCTGGGAAGTTGAGACCAGAGTCAGGATCATGGTCCGTGTCAAGGTCCAACTCATGGTCATGGTCAAATTTAGGGTCATTATCAATTTCAAGTTCAATATCATGGTCCAGGTCAGGGTCATGGTCATGGTCATGGGTCTGGTCAAGTTCATGGAGGGGTGAAAGAATATGAGGATTTCGCTTCTATATACTGGAGCGTTGAGCCCAGAGGCAAGATCATGGGCAAGGGCATGGAGATGGTCGCGATGAGGATTTCGCTTCTTTATACTGGATCGTTGAGAACAGAGTCATTGTCATGGTCAAGATCATGGACATGGTCAAGGATATGGTCATGGTCAAGGTCATGGTCATGGGCAGGGTCAGGGGAATGGTCAGAGTCATGGTTAAGTTCATGGTCAGATTCATGGAGTGGTTCGTGATGACAGCGATTGTTTATACTGGAGCGTTGAGCCCAGAATCAGATTCATGGTCAAGGGAATTGACCAGGTCATTGTCAATGTCATTTTCAGATTCAGATTCATGGTCAGGGTCAAGGGGATGGTCATGGTCATGGGAATGGTCATGGGAATGGTCAGAGGCATGGAGGGGTTTGCGATGACAGCGATTGTTTATGCTGGGGCGTTGAGACCAAGGTCCGGGTCATGGACATTTTCATGGTCAGATTCAGGGTCAAGATCCTTTTCATGGTCATGGTCATTGTCTCATTCATGGTCAAGGACATGGTCATTGTCATGGTCATGGATGGGTTCGCGATGACAGCGATTATATATAAAGGAACGTTAAGAACAGAATCAGGATCATGGTCTCGGTCATGGTTCTGGTCGTATTCATGGTCAATGGAGGGGTCAAGGTCCAGGTCAATTTCATGGTCAAGATCATGGTCAGGGTCAAGTTCATGGAGAGGTGAAATAATATGAGAGTTTCGCTTCTTTATACTGGGAGGTTGAACCAAAGTTCAGGATCATGGTCAAGTTCATGGACCGGGTCAAGGTCATGGTTAGCCTCATTGTCATGGTCGAAGTCATGGTCATGGTCCTCTTCAAGGTCAAGAGCATGGACAGGGTCATGGACAGATTCATGGTCAAGGGCAAGTTCATGGTCAGGGTCATGGTCAGATTCATGGAGGTAGCTATGATAGTGATTCTATATACTGGAGCGTCGAGCCCAAGGTCAAGATCATGGATAAGTTCATGGTATAGGTCAAGTTCAGGGTCATGGTCAAATTCATGGTCAGGTTCAAGGTTATGGTCCGGGTCATGGTCAAGGTCATGGTCAAGGTCAGGGAGTGGCTGGCTATGAATATACCGATTTTATATACTGGAGCGTTGAGCCTAAAGTCATATTCATGGTCAAGGGAATGGACCAGGTCATTGTCATGGTCATGTTCCCATGGATGTACATGGTCATGGTCAGGGTCATTGTCATTATCATGGATGGGGTCGCTATGATACCAATTTTATATACTGGAGCGTTTAGCCCAAAATCAATATCATGGTCAAGGTCAGATTCATGGCCATGGTCAAGGTCATGGTCAGATTCATGGACATGGTCAGAATCATGGTTAGGGTCAAGGTCATGGTCAGTGTCATGGACAGATTCATGGTCAGGGGGCGAGCGATGAAAATACCGATTCTTTATACTGGGGTGTTGTTTAGTTCCAGGTCAGATTCATGGTCATTTTCAGAGTCAAGTTCAGATTCATGGGCAAGATCATTGTCATTGTCATGGGCATGGACAGAGTCATGGTCAGATTCATGGGAATTGTCATGGTCAAGGTCATTAGTATGGTCAGAGTCATGGTCAGAGTCATGGTCAATGTCATGGCGTTGGAGAGAGTTGCGATGAAGATACCGATTGTTTATACTGGGGTGTTGTTTAGTTCCAGGTCAGATTCATGGTCAAGGTCAAGGTCAAGTTCAGGGTCATGGACGCGGTCAGGGTCATGGATAGATTCATGGACAGAATCATGGTCATGGACACGGTCAAGTTCCTGGTCATGGGAATGGGTAAGGTCAAGGTCATGGAGGGGCGACACATGAAACATTCGATTCTATATACTGGATCGTTGAGCCCAGAGTCAAGATCATGGACAAGGTCATGGGCATATTCAGATTCATGGTTAAGGTCCTTTTCATGGTCAGTGTCATGGTCCTTTTCATGGTCAGTGTCATGGTCAGAGTCATGGACATGGTCAGAGTCATGGAGGGGCGAAATCCAATGAAACATTCGATTGTTTATACTGGAGCGTTGAACCCAAAGTCAGAGTCATGGTCGCGGTCCTGGTCAAGTTCATTATCAGGGTCATGGACAAGGTCATGGGCATATTCAGATTCATGGTTAGGGTCCTTTTCATGGTCCTGGTCCTGGACAGATTCATGGCCATGGTCAGAGTCATGGAGGGGCGAAATCCAATGAAACATTCGCTTCTTTATACTGGAGCGTTGACATCAAGATCCTTTTCATGGTCAAGTTCATTATCAATTTCAAGTTCAATATCATGGTCCAGGTCAGGGTCATGGTCATGTTCATGTTCCAGGTCATGGAGGGGTTAACGATGATACCGATTTTATATGTTGGAGGGTTGAACTCAGAGTCTCAGTCATGGTCATGGTTAAATTCAGGGTCATGTTTATGGTCGTATTCATGGTCATGGACATTGTCATGGTCATTGTCATGGAGAAGGTCGTATTCATGGTCAAGGTCATGGTCAAGGACAAGTTCATGGTCCGCGTCATGGAGTGGTTAACGATGATACCGATTTTATATACTGGAGGGTTGAACTCAGACTCTCAGTCATGGCCAGAGTCGCAGTCATGGTCAAGATCATGGTCAGCGTTGTGGTCATGTTCCTTTTCAAGTTCATGGTCCGCGTCCGGATCATGGTCAAGGTCATGGACAAGTTTATGTCCATGGTCCTTGACAGGGAGGGGTGGCATTCCATGAAACATTCGATTGTTTATACTGGAGCGTCGAGCACGAAAGTGGAGTCATGGTCAGGGTCTCGGTACTGGTCAGGTTCATGGCCATGGGCAATGTCATTGTCATGGTCATGGTTTAGATCATGGGCAAGGTCAAGATCAAGATCATGGATTTTTTGAGGCCATCATGAGAATATATGCCAGTCATGTAGTTTTGTGGACAACTGAATCACGTTTGGATGGGTATTTGGCATCTGCATCATGGGCGGAAGGTTGGGGTTTGTCATTTGGATGGAAATTGGGGATGTCTGCTTCTGGGTCATGGAGCAACCGTAGTTGGAGTTTGAGTCGAGCATATTTGTTTAACGGGTAGAAATCTCGGTATGATGTTGCCAAGAGGACGGAATATTGTCTTCATTGTTTGAGTAAACATTGCTTAATCCCCAGCAAGAAGTCAGACCCAACCCATCTGGAAAAGATATCCCATTTCCTCTCTGTCCAATGAATGACCAAGATATTAATTGTCCTTCTTTCCAAGATCTAGAAGAAACAGATCGAGATATCCATGGATTGATGGTTTTGAAGATTGCAAAAATGACTGGGGGTGGTGGCGGGTTCATGGGTCACTCCAGTTGAATCCTCTGGGCATGGATATATCTATATCAAGTCTCCATGACGAGATTGGTATATGAGTTGAATAATCCCCTCTTTCCCACGATCTTGACCTTGGGACTCCGAACATCTCGCCAACAGAACAATAGGAAGAACAAAAACTTCCCCCGGAGAATGATCCTCCGCATGTTCTGAGCGGTTTTCTTCCGATGATGTTATAGACCGAATGGATAATGTTTGGGACGATATATTTCATCGTTTTGATATTTCCGTTCTGTCTGACCAAGATGTTAAGCTTTTTCTTTTCTCGTGATGGGTTGATAGTTTTCGGAATTCTGAGTTGAAAATGTTTTCATCAAAAGGGTTCTTCAAAGCTTTGAGAGTAATGCCAATTGTCATCCCAAGAGCTTGAAATAGAGGATTCATCTTGAAATGACAAAGAGAAAATAGCGTTTCTAGTCCAAGAGCCGCAATTTGTTCCAAGTACTGTTCCTCCAAATAAGCTTATAAGGAGCATTGAAGGATTAGTCATGGGGACAACTCCTTATGAGATGAATTGTAACGTCAGGCGGAATGAAGTCAATGGTTTGGAGCGAGAAAATGATTGCATATAGGTGTTGATGTCTATGGGAAAGGGAATAGGATTGGGGAGTTAGGGATGGGACGGGGCTGGGACTTGAGGGGGACGGAGTCTGCCCTGAAATGGCTAGGCCGAAGCTTATGAAGAGGGTGGCTCGTGGTAGCAATAGCATATACTGGATCGATAAGTAATTTGTCGCTTTCGTGGGCTTTTGGAATGACAAGGTCAATTTCATATGCCAGATCGCAGTTAAGTTTATTGTCATTGTTAGGTTCCGAGTCATGGACTCAGTCAGGGTCCTGGTCAGAGTCATGGTCGCAGTCATGGAGTTAGTCGCTATGAATATTTCGATTATATATACTGGTGGGTTGAACTCAGACTCAGATTCATGGTCATTTTCAGAGTCAAGTTCAGATTCATGGGCAAGATCATTGTCATTGTCATGGTCATGGTCATGGAGATGGTCATGTATATGGTCAGAGTCATGGTCAGAGTCATGGTCAGAGTCATGGTCAGAGTCATGGTCAGAGTCATGGTCAGGGTCAAGGTCATTATCATGGAGTCAGATTCAGAGTCAGTCATGGAGAGAGTCGCGATGATACCGATTCTTTATACTGGGACAATGAGCCCAGAATCAACATGGTCATTTTCAGTGTCAAGCTCATTGTCATGGTCATGGACATGGTCAGGGAGACCGTAGCTATGAAGATACTGATTCTTTATACTGGAGCGTTGAGCCGAGATTCAATATCATGGATAAATTCATGGATAAATTCATGGCCCAGGTCAAGGTCAGGGGCAGATTCATTTTCATGGGCAGAGTCATGGTCACGGTCATGGACATGGTCATGGTCATGGTCATGGGCAAGGCCAAGGATATGGTCATTGTCATGGAGGGGTGAAAGACGATGAGGATTTCGATTATATATGCTGGTGGGTTGAGTCCAAGATCCTTTTCATGGTCTCAGACAAGGTCATTGTCAAGTTCCTGGTCATGGTCATGGACATGGTCAAGATCATGGAGAGGGTCAAATTTAGGGTCAGGGGCATGGTCAGGGTCCTGGATAGTGGGACGGTCATGGGCAGATTCATGGAAAAGTTCATGGAGATGGTCATGGAGCGAAATCCCATGAAACATTCGCTTTTATATACTGGGAAGTTGAGTCCAAGATCCTTTTCATGGAGAGCGTCATGGAGTGGTTCGCTATGAAGATACCAATTTTATATACTGGGACAATGATGACTATGTCAAGGTCAAGATCATGGTCAAGATCATTGTCATTGTCATGGACATGGTCAAGTTCATGGACAAGTTCAGATTCATGGACAAGATCATGGTCAAGATCCTTTTCATGGTTATGTTCATGGTCCTGGTCAGAGTCATGGTTAAGATCATGGAGAGAGTCGCGATGAAGATACCGATTGTATACTCAGGAGCGTTGAGGCCAAGTTCATGGTCATGGTCAAGGACATGTTCATGGTCATGGTCATGGAGAGAGTCGCGATGAAGATATTGATTGTATATACTGGTGGGTTGCAGGCGAGAACGCAGTCATGGAAAGAGTCGCAGTCATGGTCATGGTCCTGGTTAGATTCATTGTCAAGGTCATGGGCAAGGTCATGGTCAAATTTAAGGTCTCGGTCAGAGTCATGGAGGGGCGAAATCCTATGAAGATACCAATTTTATATACTGGTGGGTTGAACTCAGACTCAGATTCATGGTCAAGGTCAAGGTCATGGTCATTTTTAGATTCAAGTTCAAGATTATGGTCAGAGTCATGGTCAAGGTCAAGGAGCTTCTCGCGATGAAGATACCAATTTTATATACTGGTGGGTTGCAGGCGAGAACGCAGTCATGGTCAGAATCATGGTCATGGCCATGGTCAGGGTCATGGTCATGGTCAATGTCCTGGTTCTGGTCAAGGTCAGAGTCATGGTCATGGTCAAGGTCAAGTTCATGGTCATGGAGAGAGTCGCTATGATACCGATTCTTTATACTGGGACAATGAGCCCAGAATCAACATGGTCATTTTCAGTGTCAAGATCATGGTCATGGTCAGTGTCATGGTCAGATTCATTATCATGGTTCTGGTCTCGGGCAGGGTCACAGTCAGGGTCACAGTCATGGTCATTGTCAGGGTCATGGTCAAGTTCATGGAGATGGTCGCGATGAAGATACCGATTTTATATACTGGATCGTTGAGAACAGAGTCAGATTCATGGTCAAGGGAGGTGTCATTGTCAAGTTCCTGGTCAAGTTCCTGGTCATGGTCATTATCATGGACATGGTCAGGGTCATGGTCAGAGTCATGGACATGGTCAGGGTCATGGTCAGAGTCGTGGAGGGGTTCGCGATGACAGTGATTGTTTATACTGGGAAGTTGAACTCAATTTCAGAGTCATGGTCCTGGTCAAATTCCTGGTCAAGGTCTTTGTCAGAGTCAATGTCATTGTCATGGTCAAGGTCAATATCATGGTCATTTTCAGATTCAGATTCATGGTCAATTTCATGGAGTAGTTCGCGATGAAGATACCGATTATATATACTGGGATGAACTCAGACTCTCAGTCATGGTCAAGGTCATGGTCAGATTCATTGTCAGATTCATGGCCATGGTCAATGCCATGGTCAATGTCATGGTCAGAGACATGGTCCGCGTCATGGAGTGGTTAACGATGATACCGATTGTATATACTGGAGTGTCGAGTACGAGAGTGGAGTCATGGTCATGGTCAAGGACAAGTTCAGGGTCATGGGCAAGGTCAAGGCCATGGTCATGGTCCTTTTCATGGTCATTGCCATGGTCATGGTCATGGTCAGAGTCATGGTTAAGATCATGGAGATTGTCATGGTCATGGAAAGAGTCAGATGCATGGTCATGGAGATTGTCGCGATGAAGATGCCAATTTTATACTCAGGAACGTTGAAACCAAGGTCATGGTCTTGGTCAGGGTCAGAATCAAGATTATGGTCATGGTCAGGGGCATGGGCAAGGTCATGGCCATGGACAAGTTCATGGTCATGGTCAGAGTCATGGTCAAGGACATGGTCATGGGCAAGGACAGAGTCAAGTTCATGGTCATGGAGAGAGTCGCTATGATACCGATTCTTTATACTGGGACAATGAGCCCAGAATCAACATGGTCATTTTCAGTGTCAAGATCATGGTCATGGTCAGTATCATGGTCAGCGTCATGTTCAAGGTCATGGTCATGGACAAGTCCAAGGATATGGTCAAATTCATGGTTACAGTCATGGTCACAGTCATGGTCATTGTCAGGGTCATGGTCAAGTTCATGGAGATGGTCGTGATGAATATTTCGATTTTATATACTGGTGGGTTGAACTCAATTTCAGATTCATGGTCATTTTCAGAGTCAAGTTCAGATTCATGGTCAAGATTAAGGTCGTTTTCATGGGCATGGTCAGGTTCAGGGTCATGGTCAGATGAATGGTCAGAGTCATGGATTATGTCAGGGTCATGGTCACAGTCATGGTTAGATTCATGGTCAATGTCAAGGCGTTGGAGAGAGTCGCGATGAAGATACCTATTTTATATATTGGAGGGTTGAACTCAGACTCTCAGTCATGGTCAAGATCATGGACATGGTCAAGGATATGGTCTAGGTCATGGTCAGGGTCATGGTCAAGTTCATGGAGGGGCGAAATCCTATGAAACATTCGATTCTTTATATTGGTGGGTTGAACAAAGACTCTCGGTCATGGTCCCTGTCATGGAGATGGTCGAGATCATGGAGAGAGTCAAGTTCAGATTTATGGTCAGATTCATGGTCATGGTCAAGCTCATTGTCATGGTCATGGACATGGTCAGGGAGACCGTAGCTATGAAGATACTGATTCTTTATACTGGAGCGTTGAGCCGAGATTCAATATCATGGATAAATTCATGGCCCAGGTCAAGGTCAGGGGCAGATTCATTTTCATGGGCAGAGTCATGGTCACGATCATGGGCAAGGACATGGATAACATGATACCGATTTTATATACTGGATCGTGGAGAACAGAGTCAGATTCATGGGAAGAGTCATGGCCATGGTCAGGATCATGGTCATGGTCAAGGCCAAGGTCACAGTCATGGTCACAGTCATGGTCATTGTCAGGGTCATGGAGTGAGTCATGGAGCTTCTCGCGATGAAGATACCGATTGTATATACTGGGGGGTTGAGTATAAGAGTAGGGTCATGGTCAAGGTCTCGGTCCATGACAGGGTCATGGACAATATCATGGCCAAGGTCTGGGTCATGGGCAGGGTCATGGGTAGGGTCTTGGTCCAGGTCAAGATCAGAGTCATGGTCAAATTCATGGAAGCTGTCAGCGTCATGGAGGGGTCCGAGCCGATGAATATTTCGATTTTATATACTGGGACAATGAACTCAGACTCTCAGTCATGGGCAAGGTCCCAGTCAATTTCATGGTATAGGTCAGGATCATGGTCCTGGACATTGTCATGGTCAAATTCCTTTTCAAGTTCATGGTCCGCGTCATGGAGTGGTTAACGATGATACCGATTATATATACTGGAGCGTCGAGCACGAGAGTGGAGTCATGGTCAGGGTCTCGGGCAATGTAAGGTTCATGGCCATGGTCAAGGTCATGGCCATGGTCATGGTCATGGTCAGGGAAAGAGTCAGATGCATGGTCATGGAGATTGTCGCGATGAAGATGCCGCTTATATATACTGGTGGGTTGAGACCAAGTTCAATATCATGGACAAATTCATGGTCAGGGTCCGGATCAGGGTCAATTTCAAGTTCATGGTCATTGTCATGGTCAAGGGCAGGTTCATGGAGAGAGTCATGGAGAGGGTCATGGTCATGGGCTCAGCCATGGAGGGGCTGGCTATGATACCGATTATATATACTGGTGGGTTGAATTTAGACTCTCATTCCTGGTCATGGTCATGGTCAATGTCAAGATCATTATCATGGACATGGTCATGGGCAAGGTCAAGGTCAAGGTCATGGGCAAGGTCATGGTCAAGTTTAAGGTCTCGGTCAGAGTCATGGAGGGGCGAAATCCTATGAAGATACCAATTTTATATACTGGTGGGTTGAACTCAGACTCAGATTCATGGTCATTTTTAGAGTCAAGTTCAGATTCATGGTCAAGATCATTGTCATTGTCATTGTCATGGTTCTGGTCGTATTCATGGTCAAGGGCATGGGCAAGGACAAGTTCATGGTCAAGTTCATGGTCGCGGTCATGGAGTGAGTCACGATGATGATACCAATTGTTTATACTGGAGTATCGAGTACGAGAGTGGAGTCATGGTCAAGTTCAAGTTCAGGGTCATGGTCAAGGTCAAGGCCATGGTCATGGTCCTTTTCATGGTCATTGACAGGGTCATGGTCATGGTCATGTTCATGGTCAAGGTTCTGGACATGGTCGTCATGGTCATGGAGCGAGTTGCTATGAAGATGCTGATTTTATATGTTGGAGGGTTGAACTCAGACTCTCATTCCTGGTCATGGTCATGGTCTCAGACAAGGTCATTGTCAAGTTCCTGGTCAAATTCATGGGCATTTTCAGATTCATGGACATGGTCAGAGTCAGGATCATGGAGAGAGTCGCTATGAAGATGTTGATTTTATATACTGGGGGGTTGAATTTAGACTCTCATTCAAATTCATGGTCAGATTCATGGTCAAGTTCATGGTCCTGGTCAGAGTCAGAGGCAAGGTCAAGGGCAAGTTCATGGTCAGAATCATGGTCCGTGTCATGGACAAATTCAGGGTCCTGGTCATGGTTTGCGTCATGGTCATTATCATGGGCATTGGCACGGTTATGGTCAGGATCATGGAGTCCGTGGCGATGAATATACCAATTGTATATACTGGGACAATGAAATCATGGTACGTGTCATGGACAGAGTCAATTTCATGGTCAAGATCAAGGTCGTGGTCATGGGCAGGGTCAGGGTCATTGTCAAGATCATGGTCAAGGTCATGGTCAAGGTCATGGTCATATTCATGGAGATAGTCGCAATGACACCGATTCTTTATACTGGGAGGTTGAACCCAAGTTCAGGATCATGGTCAAGGTCATGGACCGGGTCAAGGTCATGGTCAGTATCAGGGTCATGGCCAGGGTCATGGAAGCTGTCATGGTCAAGTTCAAGTTCATGGTCATTTTCAGCGTCAAGTTCAAGTTCATGGTCAAGTTCATGGACAGGGTTAAATTCATGGTCTAGGTCATGGGAAGGGTCATGGTCAGGATCATGGAGTGTTTTGCGATGAAGATACCGATTTTACATACTGGGACAATGATGACTAGGTCTAGTTCATGGTCATTATCATGGTCAGAGTCATGGTCCTGGTCTCATTCTTGGTCTCATTCCTGGTCCCAGTCAAGTTCATGGTCATTATCATGGACATGGTCAGGGTCAAGGGCAATGTCAGGTTCATGGTCAATGTCATGGAGTGCGTAGCAATGAAGATGCCGATTATATATACTGGTGGGTTGCAGGCGAGAACGCAGTCATGGAAAGAGTCGCAGTCATGGTCAGGTTCATGGGCATGGACAGTGTCTAGGTCCGGGCCATGGTTGCGGTCATGGTCATGGTCAGGGTCATGGTCGTATTCATGGTCAAGGGGATGGTCAGGATCATGGAGTGTTTTGCGATGAAGATGATGATGAAGATACCAATTTTATATACTGGGACAATGAACCCAAGTTCAAGTTCATGGGCGCGGTCATGGAGTGAGTTACGATGATGATACCAATTGTTTATACTGGTGGGTTGAATTTAGACTCTCATTCCTGGTCATGGTCATGGACAGGGGCATGGTCATTATCATGGACATGGTCAGGGTCAAGGGCATTTTCAGATTCATGGACATGGTCAGAGTCAGAGTCAGGATCATGGAGCGAGTCGCTATGAAGACACTAATTTTATATACTGGGAAGTTGAACCTAGAGTCAAGGTCATGGGCAAGGTCAAGAGTATGGTCAGGGTCATGGTCAAGATCATGGTCAGGGTCAAGGATATGGTCCTGGTCATGGTCATGGATATGGTCGCGATGAAGATACCGATTATATATACTGGGGGGTTGAGACCAAGTTCAATATCATGGACAAATTCATGGTCAGGGTCCGGATCAGGGTCAAGTTCAAGTTCATGGTCAAGTTCAAGGTCCCGGTCAAGGTCATGGAGAGGGTCATGGAGAGGGTCATGGTCATGGACTCAGCCATGGAGGGGCTGGCTATGATACCGATTCTTTATACTGGTGGGTTGAATTCAGACTCTTATTCCTGGTCATTGTCATTGTCATGGTCCTGGTCAAGTTCATGGTCATGTTCATGGTCGAGTTCATGGAGTGAGTCGCGATGACAGTGATTGTTTATACTGGTGGGTTGAATTTATACTCTCATTCCTGGTCCCAGTCAAGGACATGGTCATGGAAAGAGTCGCAGTCATGGTCAGATTCATGGAAAGAGTCATGGTCAGGGTCAGATTCATGGTCAGGGTCATGGTTGCGGTCATGGTCATGGTCAGGGTCATGGTCAAGTTCATTGGCAGGGAGATTGTCGCGATGAAGATGACGATTATATATATTGGAGGGTTGAACTCAGACTCTCAGTCCTGGTCAAGATCATGGTCTTGGTCAGATTCATGGAAAGAGTCATGGCCATGGTCAGATTCATGGTCAGAGTCCTTTTCTTGGTCAATGTCCTGGTCATGTTCATGGTCATTGTCATGGAGGGGTGAAAGCCGATGAAGATACCGATTACATATATTGGGATGAAGAGGTCATATTCAATGTCCTGGTCAAGTTCATGGACAGGGTTAAATTCATGGTCGAGTTCATGGAGGGAGTCGCGATGACAGTGATTTTATATACTGGAGCGTCAAGACCATGGTCAGATTCATGGTCAAGGGAGTGGACAAGGTCATTGTCATGGACAGATTCATGGTCATTATCATGGTCATGGGCAGAGTCTTTGTCAGAGTCGTGGATGGGTTCGCGATGAAGATATCAATTTTATATACTGGGACAATGATGGCGAGAACGCAGTCATGGAAAGAGTCGCAGTCATGGTCAGGTTCATGGGCATGGACAGTGACTAGGTCCAGGCCATGGACGCGGTCATGGTCAATATCATGGGAAAGGTCAAATTCATGGTCAGAGTCATGGGCAGGGTCATGGAGCTTCTTGCGATGAAGATACCAATTTTATATACTGGGTCGATGAACCCATCATCAAGATCATGGGCAAGGTCCCAGTCAGGGTCAGGGTCCCAGTCAGGGTCATGGTTACGGTCATTATCATGGTCCCAGTCAGGGTCATGGTCCCAGTCAGGGTCATGGTTACGGTCATTATCATGGTACCAGTCATGGGCAGGGTCATGGTCCTGGTCTTTGTTACCGTTCAGTTTAAAATCATGGGTGGATACATGAACTATTCGATTATATATACTGGAGCGTTAAGAACAGAGTCACAGTCATGGTCAAGTTCAGGGTCATGGTCAGAGCCATGTTCAGAGCCATGGTTATGGTCGAGGTCATGGGCAAGGTCATGGATTAGGTCGAGGTCATGGGTAAGTTCAAGATCAAGGACATGGAGAACATGATACCAATTTTATATACTGGATCGTTAATGGCGAGGTCGCAGTCATGGTCATTTTCAGTGTTAAGATCAGAGCCATGTTCATGGCCATGGTCCTGGTCATGGTCAAGGTCAGAGTCATGGTCAGAGTCATATTCATGGTCATGGGTTAGGTCAGAGTCATGGTCATGGAGAACATGATACCAATTTTATATACTGGTGGGTTGAATTTAGACTCTCATTCCCAGTCTTGGTCAGAGTCATATTCATGGTCAAGGTCATGGGCATTGTCGCAGGCAATGTCAATGTCATGGAGATGGTCGAGATGATACCGATTTTATATACTGGTTCGTCGAGCCCAAGACCAAGACCAAGACCTTGGGAAGAGTCATTGACAAGGTCAATATCATGGGAAAGGTCATGGTCAGGGTTATGGTCAGGGTCATGGTCCTGGTCCTGGTCAGATTCATGGGTATGGTCAAGATCATGGTCAAGTTCATGGTCCAGGCCATGGTCCGAGTAATGGAGATTGTCGCGATGAAGATGCCAATTTTATATACTGGAGCGTTGAGCCCAGAGTCAATATCATGGTCAGGATCAGGGTCACGGGTAAGTTCATGGTCATGGTCATTTGCATGGTCATGGTCAGAGTCATGGACATGGGCGCGGGCATGGAGCGAGCCGCGATGAAGATACCGATTCTTTATACTGGTATGTTGAACTCAGACTCTCAGTCCTGGTCCTGGTCAGATTCAAATTCAGAGTCAGGGTCATGGTCATGTTCATGGTCCAGGTCAATTTCATGGTCATGGAGATGTTCATGGTCACAGTCAGGGTTATGGTCAGGGGCATGGTCATATTCATGGAGGGGTTCGCGATGAAGATACCGATTGGGAAGTTGAGGATGAGATCAGACTCATGGACCGGATCAAGGTCATGGTCAGATTCAGGGGCATGGTCATGGCCAAGGTCAGATTCATGGACAAGGTCCTGGTCTATGACAAGGTCATGGTTATGGTCAGAGGCATATTCAAATTCATGGTCAGGGTCAAGGAGTGGTTCTCTATGATACCAATTTTATATACTGGAGCGTTGACCCCAGAGTCAAGATCATGGTCAAGGTCATTTTTATTGTCAAGTTCATGGACATGGTCGAGATCAGGGATAGATTCATGGTCCTGGTCATGGTCATGGAGGGGCGACATCCTATGAAACATTCGATTCTATATACTGGAGCGTTGAACCCAAAGTCAGAGTCATGGTCGCGGTCCTGGTCAAGTTCATTATCAGGGTCATGGTTAGGGTCATGGA
>Ga0307376_10003002_pt1 | contig 15976 bp, 11 predicted proteins | sample TR2MG_FD_202536 | JGI IMG/M metagenome (GOLD analysis project Ga0307376, IMG submission 202536) | Soil microbial communities from Risofladan, Vaasa, Finland - TR-2 | ecosystem: Environmental > Terrestrial > Soil > Coastal area > Acid sulfate soil | place: Finland: Risofladan, Vaasa | collected...
CACCGGCGAAGACAACGGGGACGCCCACCTCAAGAGCCTGCTCATCCACCATCAGGTCGTTGTCCCGATCACCGGCGGCGACCTCGATCTCGGCCCCTGGCAGCAGATCTACTACGCCGAGTTCGACGGCCAGCGTCGCAAGCGCGTCGTCGTGAAGGCGATGGGGGAGTAGCGGGCCGCGCCGACTGCGAGCCACCGAGACCGCCCGCCGCACAGCGCTATCGCGCTTGACGCGGCGCCCCCTCTCTGCTATTCTGTCTGCCGACGGAAAGGCTTCAGCAGTTTTGGGGCCCTTTTAACCCAGTCCAGAGAGGCTGAAAAGGGTGAACCCGAGAAGATCGAGCAAACCAAAGGCGCCTGTCCCTGACACCGGGGGCGGCGCCATTTCCATGGCCCATGGCGGGCAGCTCGATGGCGCCACCCGTATCCTCGACGGGAACGACATTCGCCGCGCCCTGACCCGGATCGCCCACGAGATTCTGGAGCGCAACAGGGGGGCCGGCGACCTCTGCCTCATCGGCGTGCACACCCGGGGCGTCCCGCTGGCCCATCGCCTCGGCCGGCTCATCGAGCAGTTCGAGGGAGAGACAGTGCCCGTGGGTCAGATCGACATCGGGCGCCACCGCGACGATCGGCCGCACAACGGCGAGATGTCGCGCACCTCCCTCGACTTCGACCTGGCGACGAAGCACGTCATCCTCGTGGACGACGTCCTCTATACCGGGCGCAGCGTCCGCGCCGCGCTGGATGCCCTTGTCGAGCACGGCCGGCCCGCCCAGGTCCAGCTCGCGGTGCTGGTGGACAGGGGCCATCGCGAGCTTCCCATCCGGCCGGATTACGTGGGGAAGAACATTCCAACCTCCCGCCGCGAGCGCGTCACAGTCCATCTCTCCGACACCGACGGCGAGGAGGGGGTCTACATCGAACGCCCCTCGGAGGAGAGATAGCCGGTGGCACTCGAAGGACGCGATCTAGTCTCCATTTTCGACTTCAGCGATCGCGAGATCGAGGCGGTCTTCGACCTCGCCGACGAGATGGACCCTCACCGCAAGGCCTCCCTCAGGATCGCCGATGGGAGCCTCCTGTGCACGCTCTTCTACGAGCCGAGCACCCGCACCCGGCTCTCCTTCGAGGCCGCCATGCAGCGGGTCGGAGGCGGAGTCATCAGCGTCGCCGACGCCGGCATGACATCCGTGGCGAAGGGCGAGACCATCGCCGACACCGTGCGGATCATCGAGTCCTACGCCGACATCATCGTGATCCGACATCCGCTCGAGGGCAGCGCCCGCGTCGCCGCCGACTTCGCCTCCGTTCCGGTGATCAACGCCGGAGACGGAGCCCACGAGCACCCCACCCAGACCCTCCTCGACCTCTATACGATCCGCCGGGAAAAGGGAAAGCTGCGCGACCTCAACGTCGCCCTCGTCGGCGACCTCCGCTACGGGCGCACGGTCCACTCCCTCGCCTTCGGCCTCGCCCGCTTCGGCGCCAAGGTCACGTTCGTATCGCCCCCCGGCCTGGAGATGCCGGGCTATCTGCTGGACCGCCTGGCGAAGGAGTTCGACTGCACCCCGGCCGAGTACCACAGCCTGGGCGATGTCGTCACCGATGCGGAGTCCCTGAAGCGGAAGGGCGGCCGGCAGAAGGCGCTCGCCACCGAGGTCCTCTCGACCTTCGACGCCGTGTACGTGACACGGGTGCAGAAAGAGCGGTTCGAGTCGGACGACGCTTACCAAGCGGCCAAGCGCGGCTATGCCATTACCGAGGAGCTTCTCTCGCGGGCGCGGTCCGACGCGCTCATCATGCACCCCCTTCCCCGCGTGGACGAGCTGCATTACGAGCTCGATACCGACCCGCGGGCCGTCTACTTCCGCCAGGCCGCCTACGGCCTGCCCATCAGGATGGCGCTGCTGGCGGCCTTGCTGGGAAGGCGCTCGGTGACGGTGAAGCGCTCGCGAAAGAGCGACTATCGCCCCGAGCCTCGCAGGGAAGTCGACTTCCGCAAGCTGGCGAAGCTCCCGTGCCCCAACGAGCGCTGCGTGACGAACCACGAGAGCTATCTGGCGCCGAAGTTCATCTTCGCGAAACACGACCCCCAACTGCTGGCGTGCGCCTACTGCGAGCACGAGATCCCGTCTCCGGTGGCGCACGGAGAGGCCGAGTGAGCGACCTCCTGATACGAGGCGGACGGCTCTTCGATCTGGCGTCGGAGCTGGACGGCGCCGGCGATCTGCTCGTTCGCAGCGGCGTCATCGCGGGGGTAGGGGAGGTCGAGGCCGCCGGCGCGGAGATCATCGAGGCCGAGGGGCTCTGGGTGCTGCCGGGACTCATCGATCTCCACGTCCATCTTCGCCAGCCGGGGCAGGAGTACAAGGAAACGATAGCCACCGGCACGCGCGCCGCCGCGGCCGGTGGATTCGCCGCCGTCGCCTGCGAGCCGAACACCTCTCCGCCCACGGATTCGCCCGAGCGGCTCGCCCGCATCCGACAGATCGCAGAGCGCGAGGCGCTGGTTCGAGTCTTGCCCAAGTGCGCCATCACGTTAGGCCAGGAGGGCCGCGAGGTGGCCGACCTGCAGGCGCTTCGCCGAGCGGGAGCGGTCGCTGCCAGCGACGACGGCTTCTCCGTCCCCGACGCGGAGGTCATGCGCCGCGCCTTCGCCGCGGCGAAGCAAGCCGGGCTGCCCCTCACCGTCCACGTGGACGGCTCCGAGATGGTCGACCGCGACATCGGGCTGTGCCAGGAGGCGGACTGGCCCATCCACTTCTCCCACGTCAGCCTGGCGGCAGAGGTCGAGCTGATCGCTCGCGCCAGAAGCAAATGGCTGCGCGTCAGCGGAGAGGCGACCCCACACCACCTGGTGCTCTCCAGGGACGACTCCCCAGCCGATGATGCGAGCTTCAAGATGAACCCTCCGCTCGCCTCGCCCGCCGATCGCGCCGCCTTGCGGAGCGCCCTGGCGGCCGGCGTTCTCACCGTCATCGCCTCCGACCACGCACCCCACTCATCGGAAGAGAAGGCGCGGCCATACGACCAGGCGCCGCCGGGCGTGATCGGACTGGAGACGACTCTCGGCGTCATCTGGACGGCGCTCGTCCAGGCGCAGCGGGCCGACGCCGCGACTGTAATCGCCGCGCTGACGGCGGGGCCGGCCTCCGTCCTGGGCATCGAGCCGCCGGCGCTGCGGGAAGGCGCGCCGGCAAACATCACTCTTCTCGACCCGGAGCGAGTGTGGGCCGTCGACCCGGAGCGATTCCAGTCCAAAGGGAGAAACTGCCCCTTCGCCGGACGCAAGCTGCGGGGCGGACCGGTGGCGACGATCGTGGGCGGCCGGGTCGTGATGAGAGAAGGAAGCATGCTGCACCCAGGAGTGACTGAGTGAAAGCTATTCTCGTTTTACAGGACGGAACCGCCTTCGAAGGCGAGAGCATCGGCGCGGCCGGCCGCACGCTCGGCGAAGTCGTCTTCGACACCGCCATGGTCGGCTATCAGCAGTGCCTCACCGACCCCTCTCTCCGGGGACAGATATTGGCGTTCACCTACCCCCTGATTGGGAACTACGGCACGAACGCCGAGGACTTCGAGTCCACCCGCTGCCAGGCCGCTGGCCTCGTCGTGAGAGAGGTGTGCGAAGTCCCCAGCAACTTCCGCCTCGAGGGTTCGCTCGGCGACTTCCTCCAGGAGCACGGGCTCGTCGGCATCGCCGGCATAGATACCCGCGCCCTGACGCGCCGGCTCCGCACGGTCGGCGTCATGATGGGCGGGATCTCTACCGAAGACACGCCCGAAGAGCTTCTTCGCAGGATCGAGGAGAGCCCGAGCTACGCCGAGATCGACCTCGTCGACCAGGTCAGCACGCCGACCCCCTACGAATGGCAGCCGGAGATCGAGGCGGGAAAGGCGCAGCCGCGCATCGACTTCGAGGACCGCCTGAAGATCGTCTGCCTCGACTACGGCATGCGCGCCGGCATCCTGCGGAACCTCTACGACATCGGGTGCCGTCCCATCGTCATGCCTTGCAGGACGACCGCCGATCAGGTGCTGGAGGAGAAGCCGGACGGGGTGGTGCTTTCCCCCGGCCCCGGCGATCCGGCGCGGCTGGGGTACGCTATGGACACCGTCCGCGGCCTCCTGGGAAAGGCGCCGATCTTCGGCATCTGCCTCGGCAATCACATGCTCACCCACGCCCTCGGCGGGAAGACCTTCAAGCTCAAGTTCGGACACCGCGGGGGCAACCATCCCGTGAAAGATCTCGTGACCGGCCGCGTCAAGATCACCGCTCAGAACCACGGCTACGCCACCGATCCGGCGACGCTCGAAGGCAGCGGCGCAAGAGTGACGCAGATCAACCTGAACGACCAAACGGTCGAAGGGCTCGACCACGAGGACCTGCGGGCGTTCTCCATCCAGTACCACGCCGAAGCCAGCCCCGGCCCCCTCGACAGCCGCGGCATCTTCAAGCAGTTCGTGGACCGGATTCGAGAGCCGAAACGGTGGTCGGAGATCGTGCCGGATGTTTCCTGAGATCATGCCGTTCTTGGTGTAGGGCGAGCGTGTGGCTAGGTCGGTTGTGCCGACCGCCATCCCGGCCCGAAGGGCTTAGGGACCCACGCCCGCCGCAAGCAGGACCTGTGATATGTGCGCAGCCGAAGCGCAAGCGCAGTGAGTGACGACAAGGATGGTCAATGCCGCGACGAACCGATCCAGCCTGTAGGGCGGGGACACCGATCCCCGCCCAGCAGGCGAAGCCTGCTCCGGGGTTCGAACACAAGCACCTGCGCCGTCTTGACCGGGTATTCGAGGAACTGCCAGGGCCGCTGTTCTTCATTACCTGTTGTGTCAAGGGCCGTCGTAAGGTGTTGGCCAGCGATGTGGTTGCCCCGGTGCTTGTCTCTGCCTGGGCAACCTCTCTTGACGCATACGGCTGGGCTGTCGGCCGATACGTCGTGATGCCCGACCACGTTCACTTCTTTGCCACCCCATGCCGGGAAGGAGCGAAGGACCTTCCCGGTTTCATCCGTTGCTGGAAGCGCTGGACGCGACGCCTGGTGCGGCTCGATGCAGGTCCGTCGTTTTCCTGGCAGCCGGAGTTCTTTGATCACGTGCTAAGGAGCGGCGAATCGTATGCTGAGAAGTGGGAATACATCCGCCAGAATCCAGTGCGAGCAGGACTCGCATCGAGTCCTGAGGCGTGGCGCTACCATGGCGAGTTGACGAGATTCTCATGGTGACCGGATGTGGCAGGAGCATGCATCCTCCCTCTGTGAGGCGGGCATGCCTATGCCCGCCGGGGCGCTGCCGTTCTGTAGGGCGGGGACACCGATCCCCGCCGAGCAGGCGAAGCCTGCTCCCGAGTTCGGACACAAGTCATGAGAAGGAGGAGTACGTTTGCCAGAACCCTGTGAGGGCAGGACTTGTGTCGAGCCCGGAGGCTTGGCCCTATCAGGGAGAACTAGTGCCGTTGGCATGGTGAATTGGGTGTGGCGGGGTTCGGTGACCCCGCCCTACAGAACGACCAGATGAACGAGAGAATTAAGGAGACTCAATGCCACGTCGCACTGATCTGAAGAAAGTGATGGTCATCGGCTCCGGCCCCATCGTGATCGGGCAGGCGGCGGAGTTCGACTACGCCGGGACGCAGGCCTGCAAGGCCGTCCGCGAGGAGGGGATGGAAGTCGTCCTCATCAACTCCAACCCCGCCACCATCATGACCGACACGAACATGGCGGAGCGGGTGTACGTGGAGCCGCTCACGCTCGAATTCGCCGCCCGCATCATCGAGCAGGAGCGCCCCCAAGGCCTTCTCGGCACCCTCGGCGGGCAGACCGGCCTGAACCTGGCGACACAGCTCGCCCGCGCCGGCGTCCTCGATAAGTTCGACGTCGATCTCTTGGGCACATCCCTGGAGGCGATCGAGCGCGCAGAGGACCGCGACCGCTTCCGCGAAACGATGCGCTCCATCGGCGAGCCCATTCCCGACAGCGCCATCATCACCACCATCGACGAGGCGATGGAATTCGTGCGAACCATCGGCTACCCCGTCATCATCCGCCCCGCCTACACGCTCGGCGGCACCGGCGGCGGCATCGCCTGGAACGAGGATGATCTCCGCGAGATCTGCGGCCGCGGCCTGAAGATGAGCATGATCCACCAGATCCTCCTGGAGCGCTGCGTCATCGGCTGGAAGGAGATCGAGTACGAGGTCATGCGGGACGCCGCCGACACCTGCATCACCGTCTGTCCCATGGAGAACCTGGACCCCATGGGTATCCATACCGGCGACTCCATCGTGGTCGCTCCCACTCAGACGCTCGGCGACCAGGAGTACCAGATGCTCCGCAGCGCCTCCCTCAAGATCATCCGCGCGCTCGGCATCGAAGGGGGCTGCAACATCCAGTTCGCCCTGAACCCGGATAGCTACGAGTACTACGTGATCGAGGTCAACCCCCGCGTCAGCCGCTCCTCCGCCCTCGCCTCCAAGGCCACGGGCTACCCCATCGCCCGCGTCGCCGCCAAGATCGCCATCGGGCTGAGGCTCGACGAGATCCCCAACGCGGTGACCCAGAAGACCCTCGCCTGCTTCGAGCCGGCCATCGACTATATCGTCGCCAAGATTCCCCGCTGGCCCTTCGACAAGTTCGCCCTCGGCGACCGTAGGGTCGGCACCCAGATGAAGGCCACCGGCGAGGTGATGTCCATCGACCGCACCTTCGAGGCCGCCCTCCTCAAGGGAATCCGGTCGCTGGAGATCGGCGCCTACGGCCTCCGCTCCCGCACCGTCGCGCAGTGGAGCGAAATGCAGATCGAAGAGTGTCTCCGCCACGCCACCGACGAGCGCCTCTTCGCCGTCGCCGAGGCCTTCCGGCGCGGGCTGATGGTGGAGGAGATCCACGACCTCTCGCGCATCGACAGGTGGTTCCTCCAGAAGATCAAGCACATCGTGGATATTGAGAAGGAGATTCACGACGCCGGCGCCGACGGCCTCACCGACGAGCTGCTCCGGCGCGCGAAGCGCTTCGGCTTCTCCGACCACGAGATCGCCGACATGCTCCGCATCTCCGAGCCGGAGCTCCGCGGGCGGCGCACCGGCCTCAAGCTCATCCCCCCCTACAAGATGGTGGATACCTGCGCCGCCGAGTTCGAGGCCGTCACGCCCTACTACTACTCCACCTATGAGACGGACTGCGAGGTCGAGGTCGCCGGGAAGCCCCGCGTCATCGTCATCGGCGCCGGCCCCATCCGCATCGGCCAGGGCATCGAGTTCGACTACTGCACCGTCCACGCCGTCTGGGCGCTGCGGGAAGAGGGCTACCAGTCCATCATCATCAACAACAACCCGGAGACAGTCTCCACCGACTTCGACACCTCCGACAAGCTCTACTTCGAGCCCATCACCGAGGAAGACTGCCTCCACATCATCCGCCGCGAGAAGCCCGACGGCGTCGTCGTCCAGTTCGGCGGCCAGACCGCCATCAACCTCGCCGGCGTCTTCCACGAGAACGGCGTCCCCATCCTCGGCACCCAGTTCGAGGGCATCGACATCGCGGAGGACCGCGACCGCTTCGAGCGGCTCCTTCGGGAGTTGGATATCCCCAAGCCGCCGGGCCGCGGCGTCACCTCGGCTCAAGAGGCGGCGGAGACGGCGCGGGAGATCGGTTACCCCGTCCTCATCCGCCCCTCCTACGTCCTCGGCGGCCGCGCCATGGAAATCTGCTATTCCGAGGAAGATCTCCTCTCCTACATGCACCTGGCGACCGATGTCTCGCCCCGCCACCCCATCCTCGTGGACAAGTACGTCGTGGGCACGGAGCTGGAGGTAGACCTCATCTGCGACGGAGAGGACGTCCTCATCCCCGGCATCATGGAGCACATCGAGCGCGCCGGCGTCCACTCCGGCGACTCGATGGCGGTCTGCCCGCCCATCACTCTCAGCGCCGAAGTTCAGGATGCGGTCGTCGACTACGCCACCCGCCTGGCGCGAGCCCTTCAGGTGAAGGGGTTGATGAACATGCAGTTTGTGCTCGACTCCAAGGGCACGGTCTACGTGCTGGAGGTGAACCCGCGGGCGAGCCGCACCGTGCCGTATCTGTCGAAGGTCACCGACATCCCCATGGTCAACGTCGCAATGAAGTGCATGCTGGGCCGCAAGATCCGAGACCTCGGGTACACGCCCGGGCTGTTCCCGCCGCGGCCCTACTACGCGGTCAAGGCGCCGGTCTTCTCCTTCTCCAAGCTCACCGAGGTGGACATCAACCTCGGGCCGGAGATGAAGTCCACCGGCGAGATCATGGGCGTCGATCCCGACTACTCCAAGGCGCTCTACAAGGCGATGGTCGCCTCCGGCGTCGAGGTGCCGACCCGCGGCACGCTCATCGTCACGATTGCCGATCGAGACAAGGAGGAGGCGGGAGCGCTCATCCGCGAGTTCGTCGGCCTCGGCTTCCGCGTCTACGCCACGGGCGGGACCCACAAGCACCTGGAGGAGATCGGCGTCGCCGCCACGCCCCTCAAGAAGATCAGCGAGGGCACGCCGAACATCATCGACCTCATCCGCTCCGGCGACGTGGACCTCGTCGTCAACACCCTCTCCCCCGAGCGCAACCCCGAGCGCGAGGGCGCCCGCATCCGCCGCGCCTCCGTCGAGCTGAACATCCCCTGCCTCACCTCGCTCGACACCGCCCGCGCTCTGCTCCTCGCCCTCTCCAGCCGCAGAGAAGGGGAGGAGTTCAACCTCGTCACGATCAACGAATACGCGAAGATGCCCGCCGCCCTCCCGTAGGGCAGGAGCGTGTCTCCTGCCCGAGCGGAGCCGTCGCCGTTCTGTAGGGCGGGCGTACTGGCGCCCGCCCTGGTTCCACGGACCGGCCCCTTCCTCCCACGGAGGTTCGCACATCGAGGTGCAGAAACAAGCCATACCATCGCTGGCAGCAAACCACGAGCGCCATGCCCAAGCAACTCACCCTCACCATCTTCGGCTCCGCCGCCGGCTATCCGACGAAGCGCCGGCCTCATACCACCGCCATCGGCCTCTGGCGCGGGGATGGGCTGTACCTCTTCGACGCCGGCGCGGGCATCGCCCAGCAGTTCGCCGCCCATGACATCGACGCGGACGCCGCCCGCGCCATCTTCCTCACCCACACTCACGCCGACCACGTCGGCGGGCTGGCGCCCCTCATCCAGTCCATCCAGCTCAAGAAGCGCACCCAACCGCTCCCCCTCTATATCCCCGACCGCTCCTGGGACGGCATCCGGGACTACCTCTACCTCGTCTATCTGCGTCCCCTCAAGGACTTCGACCTTCAGCTCCACCCCATCACGGCCGGCATCGCCTACGAGGAAACGGATCTCACCGTGACCGCCGTTCCCAGCTATCATCTGCTGCCCTCAGAGGCGCGCCGCCGAGAGCTCGGCGCCCGCATCGAGAGCCAGGCCTTCTCCTACGTCATCGCCGCCGACGGAAAGCGCATCTATCTCTCCGGCGACATCGACACTCCCGACGAGGCCGCCAAGCACGGCGCCGGCGCCGACATCGCCGTCGTCGAGATCGCCCACTTCGAGCCGGAGGCCCTCGGCGAGGCCCTCACCGGCTCCGGCATCTCCCGCCTCGTCGTCACTCACGTTCTCGAATCCCTCGAGCCCCACGAGGCCGACCTCCCCGGGCGCATCAACGCCGCCGGGTTCGAGGGCGACGTCGTCGTCGCCGCCGACGGCCTCGAGATGGAGATCTGAGCGTGCCATCCTCCTTCAATCAGATTGCGAAGCGCGTCGCCCGCGGCCTCGTCGGCACAGTCTCCCCCGCGCTGCTCCGCCGCCTCCAACTCTCCCGCGCCCGCGCCATGTACCTGGAGGAGCCCTCCCACGGCCCGCACCGGCTCCTGCTGGAGCCGACCACGGGCTGCAACCACAAGTGCGTCATGTGCTGGGATCACAGCCCCCGACTGGCCAAGCAGACCCCCGCCTGGCACATGCCCTTCGACCGCGTCGCCGCGCTGCTCCGCGACATGGCCGCCATGGGCACCGAAGAGGTCTGGCTCGCCGGCCGCGGCGAACCCCTCGTCCACCCCAGGGCGAAAGATATCCTCAAGCTCATCGGCGACCTGGGCCTGCGCTCCATCATCACGACAAACGCCGGCGTCCTCACCGAGGAACTGGCCGACCGGCTCTGCCAGTGGAGCCTCCAGCAGCTCAGCATCTCCATCGACTCCGGCACCCCCGAAACGTACGCCAAAGTCCACGGCGGCGCGCCCGAGGACAGAGCGCGTATCCTCCATCTCATCGAACGGCTCTCCCAGCGAACGGAGGGCAAGCCCCGCCTCCTCGTGAGCATGGTCCTCTCCCAAGCCAACTTCCGCGAGCTGCTCGACCTCGTCCGCGATGCCATCGATCACGGCGCCACCGGCGTCGTCATCGGCGGCATGCGGCCGGTCCCATTCGAGTCCGCCGACCTCGCCCTCAGCGAAGAGGACTGGGCGCAGGTGCGCCGCCATCTCGAACGGGCCCGGGAGATGACCCAGGCCGCGGGCGTCGACCTCGCCGCCGACAACATCCGCCCCGCGGAGAAACCGCGGTCGCAGTCCTGGCCCTATGCCGACATGGCCTGCTTCATCGGCCACCGGTTCACCGTCATCGACGTCCACGGCGCGGTCCACGGCTGCTGCACCTGCCAGAACCGCCTCGGTTCCCTCGAGGAGGCCCCCTTCCGCGAGATCTGGCACTCCCAGCCCTACCGTTCGTTCCGCAAGGTGCTCCGGGAGATGCCGTCGACGGGGCTCACCCCGCCCCGTTGTGAGTGCCGTCACGGCTGCGGGCACATCCCGGAGAACATCCAGCTCCAGCGCGAGTTCGCTTTCCAGTTCCCCTCGAGCCTTCCCGAGACCGAGTTCGCCACCCGCGCCGATGTCGCACACGCTCTCTGCCGGCACCTCGACCCGGCCCTTCCTCCCCTTGAGCGCGATTACACCTTCGCCGACCTCGACCCCGCCGATGAGAAGTCCGCCTCCCGCCTTCGCCAGGTCGGCATCATGGCCGGCACGGGCTCGATGGATGGCGTCTCCCTCTTCGAGCCCCGGCGCCTCGTAGCCCGCGGCGAGTTCGAGGACATCCTCGCCCGCGCCCTGGCGGCCTCGCACGTCGATACCGACAAGGCGAAGTCGCTCATCGCCCAATCCCGCGCCGGCTCCGGCCATCCGGCCGAACCTCTGGCAAGGCGCGACATGGAGGCGTGGCTCTCGCGTCTCGCCTCCGGCCTGCAGGCCTAGCCCTCCATGAACGCGCGCGAACGAGGGCCGATGTGGAGAGAGCGCCTCAAGCGCATTCCCGGCCTCCGGCCCGCCTACCGCGCCCTCCGCGCGGGTTGGTGGAAGGCCAAAGACACCGCCGACGATACCTACTGGCACATGAGAGGCGCGCTCGCCATCACCTCAAAGGCCAAGGGGCGCGTGTCCGACGTGTGGGGCGAATCCGCCGCCGGGCTCGACGCAGGAGTCGAATGGCGGACAAAGGGCTGGTTGGGCATAGACGACGTCCTGTGGCGCTACGTCTTCCCCCGCTTCGGCGGCAAGGACTGGTACCATTACCTGGTTGAGCGCTACTGCGCCCAGCCGCGCCCCCTCGCCCTCAGCCTCTGCTGCGGCTTCGGACACATCGAACGCGACTTCCTGAAGCACGGGATCTGTGTCTCCGCCGAGGGAGTTGAAGTTTCGCCCGAGGCCGTCGAGGTGTCTCGCCGGGCGGCGGAGGCCGCCGGCCTGTCGGATCGTCTCTCCTACCGCGTTCTCGATGTCGAGCGAGCCCCGCTCGAACCCGACAAGTACGACATCATCGTCGCCTGGATGGCGCTTCACCACCTCCGGCGTCTGAAGCACGTCTTCGGCGAGGTTCGTCGCGCCCTCAAGCCGGATGGCATCTTCGTCCTCAACGAGTACGTCGGCCCCGCCCGCTTTCAGATACCGGAGCGCCAGGTCGATCTCGTGAACTCCGCCTTGGCCGAGCTGCCTGATACCCTCCGCCGCCGGCCCGACGGCAGTCTGAAGGACAGATTCGTCCGCGCCTCCCTCCGGGAGATCATCGGACACGACCCCTCGGAGGCCGTTTGCTCTCACCGCATTCTCCCTCTCCTCCGGCGCCACTTCCCCTCGCTCGAATGCATCGAGTACGGCGGCGCCCTCCTCAACTGGCTCCTCATCGACATCTCCCAGAACTTCCACTCCGGCAACCCGGACCACCAGGCCGTACTCGACCGCCTGTACGCCGCCGAGCGCGAGGCCCTCGCCGGCGGCGAGCTCCACAGCAACTTCGCCTTCGCCGTCGCACGGCCGCGCTGAGCGCGAGGGATTTCCTGAGCGGCGGAGCCCGATCCCACCCGCAGGGAAACGCCCCCGTGCCCTCGAATCTACCAGCGCAGAGGCGACCTCTATGCCGACGACCCACAGAATCATCGCTCACGTCGATATGGACGCGTTCTTTGCCGCGGTAGAGCAGAGGGATCGGCCCGACCTTCGCGGGCGTCCGGTGATCGTCGGGGGAACGCCCGAGGGCCGGGGAGTCGTTTCGGCGGCGTCCTATGAAGCGCGGAAGTTCGGCGTTCACTCTGCCATGCCGGCGGCGCAGGCCGTCAGGCTCTGTCCCCAGGGCGCGTTTCTTCCGGTTGACTTCGAGAAGTATCGCGCCGCCTCCGGACAGATCATGGGAATCCTCGGCCGCCAGTCAGAACGCGTCGAGCAGATCTCCATAGACGAGGCCTTTCTCGATCTCACCGATCGCGCCGACAGCTTCCCCTCCGCGGAGCGAATGGCGAAGCGGATCAAGCGGGATATCAGGTCAGAGGTTCGGCTGACCGCCTCCGTCGGAGTCGCCCAGAACAAGTTCCTCGCCAAGCTCGCCTCCGACCAGCGAAAGCCGGACGGCCTGGTCGTGATACAACCCCACGAAGCGGAGGGATTCCTCGCGCCGCTCCCCGTCGGAAGGATCTGGGGCGTCGGGCCGAAGACAGCCGCCCGCCTCGAAGCGGCCGGACTCAGGACGATCGGGGATGTCGCCGCCGCCCCCATCGATCAGCTCCGCCGGCTGCTCGGCGCCTGGGCCGACGTCGCCCGCGAGCTCGCCCGCGGCATCGACGAGAGGCCGGTGGAGCCGGTCCGGGAGGCGAAGTCGCTCAGCGCGGAGCAGACATTCCCCACCGACATCCACGACGTCGGCGCGATGCGCCGCGCCCTGACGGAGATGACCGAAGAGGTAACCGGCCGCCTTCAGAGCGAGGGCGCAAAAGCGCGGACGGTCGCCATCAAGATCCGCTTCGCGGACTTCCGCACCATCACGCGGCAGACCAAGCTGCCCGAGCCCACAGACCAGCCGGCGATCTTCCGGCGCACGACGCACGAATTGCTCGATGACGTGGAGAGGGGCGAAGAGGGAATCCGTCTCCTCGGAGTGCGGGCATCCGGCCTGGAGCACGGGCCGGGCCAGCTCTCGCTCTTCGATGAGGCCGCCCAGCGCCGCGGGCAGCTCGAGAGGACGCTATCCTACCTCCGGACGCGCTACGGCCCCGATGCCGTGAAGTGGGCGCGGGAGATGCAAGAACGACCCCGGACCTAGTGCTCAGTCAACTTTGATCTGATCTAATCGTCGCACTGTCTGTTCGGCAGGAGCTTGCCTCCTGCCACCTCCCTCTGTTCGGCAGGAGCTTGCCTCCTGCCACCTCCCTCTGTTCGGCAGGAGCTTGCCTCCTGCCCCAGAACCCTGAACCCGCAGAGAGATCACAATAAAGTGGCCTGAGCACTAGCCGGAAGTCACCTCCGGTCCCGTTAGCCCCTACCGCGCGTGTCCCACCGGGATGATGTAGAGGGGCGTCTCCTCCGAACTCAGGCCGAGGACATCGGCGACCGCTTTCTCCTGCAGCGCCCCCACCGGCACCGATCCCAACCCCAGCGCCACCGCCTGGAGATGGATGTTCTGGGCCGCGTGCCCCGCCTCCATATACACGTACTGGCTCGACCGCTTGCCGTACTTCGCCTCCGTCCGCGCGAAGACTCCCGTCACGACGAACGCCAACGCCGCCTCGCGCACCGAGGACTGTCCGAGGGCAGCCGCCGAAAGCTCGGCCCGCTTATCCTTCGCACCGAGCTGGACGAGCTTATGACCCTTTGGCAGGTAGCGGAAAACCCCGTCCTTCGTGAACAGATACAGCTCCAGCGGATAGAGCGCGCCCGCCGAGGGCGCCGCGCGGAACCCTCGCTGCGGCTCCGTGATCCCCTGAGCCGCCCAGGCGAGCTGCGAGACCTCTTCCATGGTCAAGGCCTCTTCCGTGAACTGGCGCACCGACCGCCTCTTCGCAATCGCCTCCGCCACTCCCATTCCGCCCGCCGTGACAGGCGGCGGCAGATTCACCTCGGGCCCGCCTCCCGATGCGCTCTGCCCGCATCCCACCGTCCCCGGCAGGGCGAGCCCCGCGGTCACCATGACGCACAGGATAAGCAGTCTTAGCTCCATCACTGCCCCCTTTCTCGGCAGCCGCATTCACCTACAGCCGGATACAGACTTCAAGGGCGTCCTGTCGGGTCCTGCGGTGAGGTCGCGCCGGTGTGTGCGAGTTCGCGGCGGGACGCATCCGCAGAATGGGGCGCTATCTAAGAACGAACCACCGCCGGGAAGCGTCTAATGGGCAGTCGGGACGCCGGCGAGCACGACCGATGCGGGGCTGCATATCGACCTTCGGTATTCCTCCCAGAGAGGAGATTTCGATGCACGCAGCAAGGTTCACTCTGTTCTTCCTGACGCTGTCTCTTCTTACCGTAGGAGCCGCTGCCGCGCAGCCGGACTCTGACCCGTACCGACGGCCAATGCTGGAGCAGCGATACCACGACCCCAGGCTTGCCGTGGGCGACTGGCAGATCAAGCTTCGCGGCGCCCAGCAGTGGCTCCCCGTTCAGGGTTCGGTCACGGCGATGGCTTTCGGCACCGGGCGCAATGAGCTCGCCTATGCCACCACCGCAAACGGACGCTCCTCCCTCTGGGTGGTGGCGATCCCGGATCTCCCAGAGGAGTGGCGGGCGCAGCGCACTATGAATGTGAGGCCGCGACAGCTTCGGCAGGCGCCTGAGGGAACAGAGATCGTGACGCCCATCGCCTGGTCCCCGAACGGCGCTAAGTTGGCGTTGGTCGAAGCCGAGGGAGATCTCTCCACATTGGTCGCCATCGACTACCTCGCGGGCGAATCCACGACCCTCGCTCGCGCCCCACGGATCGCCGATGTCGCCTGGCATCCGAATACCACCCACGTTGCCTACGTCACCGAGGCCGATGAAACTCGACACGTCTGGCTCCAGACGATTCCGCCCACCGAGCCCCGCCGGATAGGGGAGGGAGGCTTCAACCTCCGCTGGACCCTCGACGGCAAGCTTTTCTGGCTGCGCCCCGACTCCGAGGTCTCCTGGAGCGAGCACGTGTGGGATTCCGCCTCCGGTGCCGTCAGCGTCGCGAACACCGTTCCCGCCAGGACCCCCGACACGCTCTGGTCGCCCGACGGCGCGTTGTGCGCCGCCCTGGAGCCGGCCGAGCGTGACGGCGAGATGAACCTCGCCATCTACCCCGCGAACTCGACCGCGCCGGACATCGTGCCACTTCCCGAAGTTCGTCCCAACCGGCTTCTCTGCTGGTCCTCCGACAGCAATATCATCCTGCTCCTCGCCCAGGACAACTGGCTGCTCGCCGCCGCTGCCCGGCCTGCGGGGTCAGGCGCCCTGGCGAGGTTCCGCGCGCGAGGCAGTGATGCTGTCCCGACCTCCGTCACCACCCGCCTCAGCATGTGCGGCTTCCCCATCATCGACCCCTCGGCCGGGCCGCCCGCCTGGTCCTCGGCGGGAGATCTGGTGGCCGCCGCCGTCCCCGATAGGGAGCGGGTTGTCGGTGCCGTCCCCGACGACATGCTTGCGGTTGTCGTCCCCGACCGGGAGGAGGCCATCGAGGTGGAGCTTCCGAA